>Ga0105348_1000782_pt1 | contig 22788 bp, 14 predicted proteins | sample EN8Hudsemesocosm_2_FD_83504 | JGI IMG/M metagenome (GOLD analysis project Ga0105348, IMG submission 83504) | Methane-oxidizing microbial communities from mesocosms in the Hudson Canyon - EN8C Hudson Canyon | ecosystem: Environmental > Aquatic > Marine > Cold seeps | place: Hudson Canyon... | reverse complement strand
TAATCGTATGCGGAACGTTGGTCGCACGGTTGGAATAACAAGAATTCCAGGCGAATACCTCATAATTGCCTGCAAGCTCTATGGTCGGTGCGAAGCGGTAAGACTCAATGCTGCCGCCTGCGGTTGCGTATAAAGATTCATCGCCATATTGTTCAGCGCCTGAGTAGCGACTCCATGAACCGGTGGAGCTAGTGCCAGTATCACCAATCCCGAGGATGATGTCAGTGTTAGGTGGCGTGGGCGCAATATTCGGATTCGTGCCTGCCAGGTATTCTTCTAAATTGGTGCTGCCATCATTGTCTGGATCTGCCGCGCTATCATCAGCATTAGGGTTAAGGTTGTTGTCGGTTTCATACTTGTCATCCATGCCATCCCCGTCACTGTCGCTAGCTAGAGGGTTGGTAAGATACAAATTGACTTCTTCACCGTCGAGTAGACCGTCACTGTCACTGTCGGCATTGTCACGATCAGTGCCCGCGGCGTCTTCTTCATCATTGGTCAAACCATCGGCATCATTATCCAGATCGCCAATCGAGCCAACGACGGTAATCGTAATGATGTTTGAAGATTGGCGGCCTTCAGTATCCGTTACGCTTAAAGTCACGTTATGAACCCCGAGTGTGGGTGTAAATGAGAATATTCCGCCAAGTGAAGTTTCATTGCTGGCATCATCGCTCCAGCTGATAAAGCCTGTTAGGTCGCCATCCTCAACATCATTAGCCGTTGCGGTGAGATACGCCTGTTGGCCATCCGTGATTGTCAGTTCACTGACATTTGAAACCAAGACCGGAGCAGCATTGCTATCGGTCAATATGAAGCGAGCAGCATCAGCGCCCATGTAGGTTGGGCTAGGCGGCGTCAAACCATTATCACTAATGTCCAGATAACCGGAGTCGCCAAGATTAAAGTCATACATACCTAGCGAAAACCACTCGCCGTGTGTGCCAGTATCACAGTCTTGGTCAACTTCTATTATGTCGATGCCGTTTGCATGATTAATTGTATGTGGAACATTGGTTGCACGGTTGGAGTAACAAGAATTCCAGACCAATACTTCATAATTGCCTGCAAGCGCGATGGTCGGTGCGAAGCGGTAAGACTCAATGCTGCCGCCAGCAGAAGCGTATAAAGTATCGTTGCCATATTGTTCGGCACCGGAGTAGCGACTCCATGCGCCTGTGAAGCTAGTGCCGTCGTCACCATTGTCTAGAATAATATCTGTAACCGGCGCTGGTCCAACTGCTTGAGGGTCTGTTCCGGCAAAATATTCATCCAGGTTACTGGCACCGTCGCCATCAGGGTCGCCCAAGCTATCATCACTTAGAGGGTTGAGGTTATTGTTGACTTCAAAGAAATCATCCATCAAGTCTCCGTCACTATCATTGCTTAATGGATTAGTGCCGTAGGCTTGAACTTCTTGACCGTCACTAAGGCCGTCATCATCGCTATCACTATCGTTTGGATTTGTGCCTAATATAGACTCATCTACGTCGGTAATGCCGTCATTATCACTATCGAGCAATGTCGGGTCAAAGACGGTGATGGTGACGCTATCAGAGGTGCTTAGGCCATCGGTATCTGTTGCTGTTGCCGTAATGATATGCACGCCGAGTGTCGGGGTGAAAGTAAAGCTGTTGCCAACTGCGGTGTTGGCACTGGAGCTGTCAGACCAGTTAATTGTGCTGCTTAGGCTGCCGTCAATAATATCGCTGGCGGAAGCGCTTAAGTTCAGGTCCGAATTGATCGCTATGGAATGATCGTTTTGTAAAATAGTGACTTTAGGCGCTTCATTAGTCAGACCTGTGCCAGAGATATACTCGTCAATATTGCTTGAACCATCATTATCAATGTCATCTGCCTGATCATTAATTAAAGGGTTTTGACCGACTGCGACTTCATAACCATCAGGCATGCCGTCTGCATCGCTATCTTCAGATAATGGAGAGGTAGAATAACTGTGCAGTTCTTGACCGTCTTTAATACCATCGCCATCACTGTCTTCATTGTAAGGGTCGGTGCCATGAGTGGCTTCTTCGCTATCGCGCAGATTATCGCCATCACTGTCACGGTTAACAGCAGCCCATCCTGAAACAAATTCGCTAGTATCTATACCTGCACGTTCTAAGGCGCCTTTAGCATCATAAGCGAACGGTGTTGCGCCAAAGTTAATTGCATTTGGATACACATCTGTACCTTGGGTATTGGCGTATAACATCGGGAATAATGGCGTGAATACATCCGGTAGCGTCATGGTGTGTACCACTTCATTGAATATAATGACGTGTACAATTGGGCGGCTGTCTCTGTAGTCAACGGCGTAACCATGGAAATAGGCACTAGTGTTAAATTCACCGACTAATTTCAAATTACGCCAGATGCCAACGATAGAGTTTAATGACATGGATGGCTGTTCTGGGTTGAATGGGTAGGGGTTTATTCGACCATATTCGGTAATTAGGCCGTAACCAATGCCGCTGCCTTCGCCATTACCTAACTTGACTATATTCTCAACTAAGCGCTCACCTTCGAAATACCGGAATTCACCAATCATGCCCTGATTGGCCCGAACTGCCATTTTTTGATCTAAATCGTAAGAGGCTGAAAGGCTGTTGGTAGATAGTGTAATGCCAGTGCCGCTGGCGCTATCAAGTTGTAGTTTAACCTCTGCTACTTCAGTGACTGTTTCGACACCTGCATAGGTATGTAAGGCGCCCCAGCCCGAGCCTAAAAATTCAGCTCCGGTAAAACCGGCTGTAAATAACTCGTAATGAGCCGGATAATGAAATGGTTTGTTTTCAGGGTTATCGCCAGTATTAATACTGGCTTGCAGTTCACCGGTCCCTTGTTCACCAAATACCATGATATTTACATCACTGTTTACATTAGTAAGTGAAACGGGGTCTAACATTAATGGATAACCTTCTGTACTGGTTACGATACCGTAGACTACAGGGTATGTGCCTGAGTAATCGACAGCAACACCATAATATTCGTTATTTGCCGAGACACTTGCACTGAAGTCTTGTACTTGGTTGTTGTTATGGAGTACTTGGCCGTCTGTGGTGATCCCAACACTTAATAGGTCACTTCCAGCACCCGCATTTAAAGAGGCTGTCGTACTGCCGATACCAAAGCCGTAGGTACCAACATCTGTTTCTCTGTGTCCTTCATAATAAAACCAGCCAGATCCAGGGCTAATGGTTATGGTCGAATTCACTGAACGTATTGTGTTATCGCCAAAGGTAACGCCTAAATTGTCTGCACTCAGCGTGACAGAGCTGTGAGCATTTACGTCTGTTAATTGTGTGCCGGTGGGGCCTCCGGGGTAACTAAAAGGGTTGCCAGCATTCGTATTAGCCTGATACTCATCGTAATTGCTATAACCATCACCATCTGAGTCAATGTTGCTATCTATCGTGGTAGGGTTACTTCCTACGTTCACTTCATAACCATCTGGCAGGCCATCGTTATCGGTATCGGCTAATAAAGGGTCGGTACTGTGGGTGTTAACTTCGTCACCATCAGTTAAACCGTCATCGTCGCTATCAGCATCATTCGGATCCGTTCCTAAGCTGGCTTCGGTTACGTCATCTATGCCGTCATTATCTGTATCGGGCGCGATGAAGGTAATCGCTACAGTGGCAATGATGGCTTCGCCTTGCTCATTTAACACTTCTGCGGATATCAGGTGCAAACCAGGTGTTGCTGCGCTCAAATCAAAACTAGAGCCAAGGCCTGTTTGATTGCTGGCATTGTCGCTCCAGGAAATACTAGATGAAATGTCAATACTGCTCGCATTTGCTGCCGTGGCATTCAGGGTAATAGTTTCGCCAGTATTGACTGTTTGTGCCGCCGTCGTGATCTCGACTGTGGTGCTCGGCGGTGGTGGGCTCCAGCCATCGATAAGCGAGTTGGCGCCTGCGACGCCTGCACTGTTAAGAATCGCGCGCGCATTATAATGGAATGGTAGAGTACTGAGGTCTTCAGCAGTATTAATGGTTTGCTGTACGCCCGTGCCGGCATTATTGCCATAGACTAAAATATGCAGCGGTTCAGTAACGGCACTCATCGTTGTGGTATGTACTAAAGTATTGTTAGCGATCACGTGAACGATCGGGTTTATGCCGCGGTAATCGACCGCCAGACCATAATGTTCAGCGCTGGAAATGTCTGTATTCACGCCAGATAACTGACTACTATTGTTGTAGTAAATATAACCGAGGGCATTGACGCCCAGGCTTTGATCGCTTCTACCGCCAAAGTTATCCAATGCCGCTGTGGTGGTGGCCACGCCAAAACCGAAGTTGGATGAACCAACATTACGGAAACCTTCGTAATAGTAGAATCCAGTGTTTGCTTCAATGCCGACATCGGAGCGAACGCCGTGATGACCGGAGATGGAGAATGACGCACCCAGTTGATCGGTACTAAGGGTGATAGAGTTATCTTTATCTGTATCACTCAAGCGAGCGGCGGCAACCGCGCCAGGGTAAGATTGTGTGTTCTGAGGGTCGGTTCCTGCTGAATATTCATCAAAGTTACTGTAACTATCGTTATCGCTATCTAATAGTGCGTCATCAGTATTAAGAGGGTCAAAGCCTTGATTTACTTCATAACCATCTGGCAGGCCATCGTTATCGGTATCGGCTAATAAGGGGGCGGTATGATGGGTGTTAACTTCGTCGCCATCAGTTAAACCGTCATCGTCGCTATCAGCATCATTCGGATCTGTTCCTAAACTGGCTTCGGTTACGTCATCTATGCCGTCGTTATCTGTATCGGGTGCAATAAAGGTAATCGCTAATGTGGCTATGACGGCTTCGCCTTGCTCATTTAACACTTCTGCGGATATTAGGTGCAAACCAGGTGTTGCTGCGCTCAAGTTAAAGCTAGATCCAGCGCCTGTTTGACTGCTGGCATTGTCACTCCAGGAAATGCTAGATGAAATGTCAACACTGCTCGCATTCGACGCGGTAGCATTTAGGGTGATTGTTACGCCAGTATTGACTGTTTGTGCGGCTGTCGTGATATCGACTGTGGTGCTCGGCGGTGGCGGGCTCCAGCCATCGATAAGCGAGTTGGCGCCAGCGACGCCTGCACTGCTAAGAATAGAACGTGCATTATAATGAAATGGTAGGGTGCTGAGGTCTTCAGCAGTATTAATGGTTTGCTGTATACCCGTGCCGGCATTATTGCCATAGACCAAAATATGCAGCGGTTCAGTAACGGCGCTCATCGTTGTGGTATGTACTAAAGTATTGTTAGCGATCACGTGAACGATCGGGTTTGTGCTGCGGTAATCGACCGCCAGGCCATAATATTCAGCGCTGGAAATGTCTGTATTCACGCCAGATAACTGACTACTATTATTGTAGTAAATATAACCGAGGGCATTGACGCCCAAGCTTTGATCGCTTCTGCCGCCAAAGTTATCCAGTGCCGCTGTGGTGGTGGCCACACCAAAACCGAAGTTGGATGAACCAACATTACGGAAACCTTCGTAATAGTAAAATCCAGTGTTTGCTTCAATGCCGACATCGGAGCGAACGCCGTGATGACCTGAAATGGAGAATGACGCACCCAGTTGATCGGTACTAAGGGTGATAGAGCTATCTTTATCTGTATCACTCAAGCGAGTGGCGGCAACCGCACCAGGGTAAGATTGTGTGTTCTGAGGGTCAGTTCCTGCTGCATATTCATCAAAGTTACTGTAGTTATCGTTGTCGCTATCTAACAGTGCGTCATCAGTATTAAGAGGGTCAAAGCCTTGATTGACTTCATAGCCATCTGGCAGGCCATCGTTGTCGGTATCGGCTAATAAAGGGTTGGTATGATGGGTGTTAACTTCGTCGCCATCATTTAAACCGTCATTGTCACTATCAGCATCATTTGGGTCCGTTCCTAGACTTATTTCATCGGCATCGGATAAACCATCCATATCAACATCACTTTCAATAAAGCTAATGCTAACGGAGTTGCTGACGCTTAGGTTATTTTCATCCAGGACGCTTGCGGTAATAGTATGTGTGGAGACATTGCTGTCATTGACGCTGAAAGTAGAGCCTGTACCAGTAGCTCCCGTAGTAGAGTCAAGCCAGCTAGTTGTTGAGCTAATATCATCTCCGGCTGCGTTAGAGGCGACTGAAGTTAGTGTGACCGCCGTGCCAGTATTGGTGGTTACATTGCCGCCAAGAATGCTTATTTGAGTTTCTGGTGCCGGCGTTTCCCAGCCTAGGATGAGTTCGTTTGAACCAGAAATGCCAGCAGCTGTAAGGATAGTTTGCGGGTCATAGGAAAAAGGCGACGTTGCTATATTGTCGCCTGCATTTATCGTTTGTTGTACGTTAGGCGTTGTGCTGTGGCCATAAGCTAAGATAAATAGCGGATCGGTAACTTGATCTAAGGTTTGAGTGTAGAGAATATCGCCCCCGGCAATGACATAAACGATAGGGTTGCTGCCTCGGTAATCGACAGCGATGCCGTAGGTATTATTATTTGCCAAAATTGCCGCGTTGCTACCAATAACTTGGCTTTGCCCATTGTAATAAATATAACCAAGTGTATTTACACCCAAGCTTTGGTTTGAGTATCCACCATAATTGCTGAGTGTTTCGCTTGCAGTCGCAACGCCGAATCCAAAGTTTCCAGCATCGACTTCTCGATGCCCTTCGTAATAATAAAAGCCGCTGGCGGGAGAAATGCTAATTGTTGAGCGGATACCTCGGTGGCAGCAGCTGTCCGAAAAAATTGCGCCAAGTTCATTTGGAGTAAGGCTAATAGAGGTATGTTTATCGGAATTATTCAGTGTTACATCTGCCATAACAAACTGACTAAATATTGCTAAAAAAACAATGCTCAAAGAAAGAGCTTTTCTGGCAAAGCGAGCTGCAGACCTAACCTTCATTCGGTTCTCCGTTTCTGAAAAATATGTTTAGAAATAAAAAGTCTATTGGAAGCAATTATTATGCCTATTAGTTATATTTACTTAATATCAAGGAGATACTAAAGTGTGGGTATAAATAAGAGGTGCAGGTGTAATAAAAGTCGACACTTCCTAACTTGCCCGGTTAAATTTTCATGAAAAATGCAAAGTATGTGTCTTTTGTTAGCGTTTAGAAAAATGTCAAATTTATAACATGATCTGTCTCACATTTTGAATGAAGGGGGAGGATTTATTGATTACTGAAATGTTATGCCGGTTGTAAGTTTTTCTGACAAAGTTCTATATAAAATTTAGATACAGGCGTGTCTACGCTTAAATTAGTGCTATCGTTTAAGATATCAGAAAGTAAACTGAGATTTTTTTAAATGGTAAACAGATGAAGGGGGTAAAGGTGGATATTCGATGGCATGATCACCAAATTCAGAGTGGTCAGCGCTCTGAGCAAAAGGGTCAAAAACCTTGTCTGATCTGGTTTACAGGATTAAGTGGTGCCGGTAAGTCGACCGTGGCTAATGCAGTGGAAAGTTTGTTGTTTGAAGAGAATAAGCATACTTATTTATTAGACGGTGATAATGTTCGACATGGTTTAAATAAAGATTTAGGTTTTTCAGATATCGGTCGTATCGAGAATATTCGAAGAATAGGGGAAGTAGGTAAGTTGTTCGTTGATGCAGGCTTAATTGTCTTATCAGCATTTATTTCTCCTTTTCGCTCTGATCGTCAGATGGTGAGGTCTTTATTTCCTGTTGGTGAGTTTATTGAAGTGCATATTAGTACTTCGCTTGATGTGTGTGAGCAGAGGGATCCTAAGGGACTCTATAAAAAAGCTCGGGCTGGAAAAATTAAAAACTTTACCGGCATAGATTCAGATTATGAAGCTCCTGAGTCACCAGAGCTGTTCATCGATGCCGGCGTTCTTAGTGTTGAACTGGCTGCGAAAGAAATTTTTAATTATTTAAAGCAATGCGGCTATGTATAGTTGTTTTGCTAATATAGGTTCGTTACATTCGATTTTTAGCATATTTAATATAGGGTTTTTAAGGATGGGGTTTACTAAATTAGGACAATATTTTTTGACTGTTCTGTTGGTTTTTGTATTAGCTGCGTGTGGCGAAACAGACAAAAAACAGTCAAATGCAAATCATCTATTGCGCGCTAAAGCATATCAAGAACAAGGTCAGTACAAGGCTGCAATGATTGAGTACAGAAATGCAGTTAAAAAAGCTGGAGACGATAACTCTGCCTTGGTCGAATATGCAGATATGTTAAATAAATTAGGTCGTTACTCTGTCGCGTTGGGCATGCTGGAGCAAGGAATCGGAAAAAAAGATGAGCGGTATTTTATTTCGCTAGTCAAAGCCTATCAGGGGATGAAAAAGTATCGTTCGGCCAGCGAAGTATTGAGTAGTAATTTGTCAAATGATGTGCTTGTCGTTCAGAAATTGATAGCAGAGAATTATTTAGGCTTAGGAAATATTGTTGCAGCTGATGATTTTTATCAAAGCTTACTTGATCAAAACTCGCAAGATAATGATGCGTTATTAGGCAAGGCTAGGGCTCAGATTCGTTCTGGAAAGGTAGATGAAAGTCTTGTTTTGCTTAAACGTATCAGCCCTGATAGTAAGGCTTCAGTAAAGGCAAATATTTTGCTTGCGGGCATTCAAATTAGCCAGGGCCAACTAGAATTAGCTGACTCAACGCTGAGTGAGCTGCTGGCATCTATGTCCAATACAGACATTATAGAGCCTGAAAAAGCCGTCGTACTTGAACGTTTAGCTTATGTTTTAACGCGTCAAGGGCGTTCCAATGAAGCGTATATTTATAGCAAGCTTCTTTCAGAAGCCTTTCCTGGTTCCAATGAAGTTAAGGAGAAATACCAGTCGGCGGTTGAAAAGCTACAGAGTAATGAATTGAATGCCGCCAAAGCTATTTTATTAGATCTTCTGAATCAATATCCAAGTTATGCCCGTGCAACCCAACTACTTGGTGTAATCAGCTATTTGCAAGGTGACAATCAAGCCGCTTCAAAGTATTTGTCTGATAGTGTGGACCCCGAAGTCACGAATGCCATGACAACGCATATTTATGCTGCAACGAACTTGAAACTGAATGAACCTAAAAAGGTGCTTGAAATATTAGAACCAGGAATAAAAGAGTCTAAAGTTCCTGCTACCTTAGCTTTGTACGGTTTGGCTGCTATTTCGGATAAGCAGTTTGAAAAAGGCGAAAATGCCTTGTTGAGATCACTTGAGCTGGAACCCGATAACGTTCGTGTACGTTTAGCGTTGGCTGGGTATTATCGCTCCGGTTTTAAGGCCGATACTGATAAAGAATGGGCTCAGCTAGAAAAGTCTTATGCTCTCAACGCTAAAGATAAATATGTCCTCAAGGATGTTACTGGATACTATCTGCGTCATCAAGGTGTTGAAAAGGCTAGGCAGTTTTTGGTAGATAGTTTGAGACAAAATCCAAAAGATTATGCGACAAATTTGGTTGCTGGGTATTTTTCTCTGAACCAGAATCAAGTCGAAAAAGCGCTTGATTATTTTACAGTTGCATCAAAAGGGGTTGCAGTAGGCGAAGACTTATTAAAGGCTCTGTTTGCGAGAGGCAAAGCTGAAATAACCTTACAAAAAATGACTCATGCCCAGAAAACATTCACTGAAATTGTGCGGAAGTTTCCAGAAAGTGAATTGGGTTATAAGGGTCTGTTGTCAACCTACCTTATAAACGATGACGAAGCAGCAGGGCAGCGAAAGTTAGAGGGCTATGCAAAAAATAATGCACAGATTGCGCCCTATTTAGTGCTTATTCAGTCAGCTGTGGCGCGTCAGGATGTTAAAGCTGCAAAGCGTTATCACGATAAAGTAAAAAGCTTAAAAACAGGAGATCCTTCCATTGAACGATTAGGGAATGCTATTCGTTATGTTGAAGCAGTTTCAGCGATGAAACAAAATGATTTTTCCGAGGCTCGGTCGATTGTCGCCTCTATATTATCCACTGAACCGGATAATCTTCGTTTATTATCATTTTTGGTTGACCTTGAACTTAAAGCAGGAAAAAGCCTTGAGGCCGAAAAAGTATTAGCCCAGATCGAAAACTTGAGCCCAAATCATCCAGTAATTGACATGTTGAAGGGTGAAATTGCTGGCGTAAATAATGATTTAGAGGGCGCTAAAAAGTATTACTCATTAGCTTGGAAAAATAATCCATCAGAGATCATTGCAGACAAACTGTTTAAAGTTCTGGGAGTGATGAAGGATAAGGCTGCTCAAAGGCAGCATGTTAATGATTGGCTAAGTGTGTTTCCTAATAGTCCTGCTGCAACTTTATATCAAGCTATAAGTTACCAGCAGCGCGGTCAGCGGATTAAGGCGCTGGAAGCTTATGAGAAGTTATTAAAGGTGTTTCCTGATAATGTCATGGCGTTAAATAACTTAGGCTGGATATATTTTGAGAAAAATAATGATAATGCATTACCTACTTTAAAAAGAGCATATGAGCTTGCACCAGACAGTCCGGCAGTTTTGGATAGTTATGGCTGGGTTCTAGTGAAAAAAGGAAAGGTGGAAGAAGGTTTGGCTCATCTTAAAAAGGCGAATAAAATTGACCCGAGTATTCAGGAAATAGCGGATCATTTAAAAGAAGCTGAAGCGTTATAAATTAGAAGTGACTTTGCCAGAGAGTGCTTTTGATAGAAATACTCCAATTAGAAGGTACTCTCACTAGAAAGTACTCTCTATAGATAAGAGTAAGGGTGATGGCACTACTCGATGTTTTTAGTCAATAGTGCCGGTTTTCAGATGATTATTTGTTTGTTTCTATGTCGGCAGTATTAATGCCAAACTTCTCGGTGAGATTATATAAAGTCGGCCGTGTAATTCCGAGTAACCTAGCTGCCTGAGCCATGTTGTTTTGTGCGGCTTGAATTGCTTGGGTGACGGCTGTTTTTTCGGCGGCATCACGGATTTGTCTTAAATTAAGCGCTTCATCGGCAATAGCTGACAAATCACATAATTCTAGGTCAGCTGCAGTGACTTTTTTGTCATCGGCCATAATGACTGCGCGTTTGACTTTATTGATGATCTCTCGCACATTTCCTGGCCAGCTATAACTTTTTATTGCACGCATCGCATCTTCGCTGAAGGATAGCTGAGGGCGCTTCATTTGCTGGATGAAAGACTTGAGTAACACTTGTGCGATAATGATCGCATCGCCTTCACGCTCCCTAATCGGGGGGATATTCAAACTGATTTCACTCACTCGGTAGTAAAGATCTTCTCGAAACAAGTTTTGCGCAATGTGCTGCTGTATATTTTGATGAGTTGCGCAAACGACTCTCACATCAACGGGAATTTCTTTTACACCGCCAACACGTTCGATAACTCGTTCCTGAAGAAAGCGAAGTAATTTAACTTGCAAAGACATCGGCATATCACCGATTTCATCCAGAAATAGTGTACCGCCATTAGCTAACTCAATTTTGCCTTGTTTCAGCGACGTAGCGCCGGTAAAAGACCCTTTTTCATGTCCAAAGAGTTCACTTTCGAGTAGGTTTTCAGGTATTGCACCGCAATTAATAGCCGAAAATGGTTTATCTTTGCGCGAGCTAAGTTGATGAATTGCTTTTGCTAATACCTCTTTACCGGTACCTGTCTCCCCAAGAAGGAGAGTCGTGACGTCTGCGGGAGCAATTTTTTCTATCATGCGGCATATCTCTAGCATCTTCGGACTGCTAGCAATAACACCTGCTAATTTTGAAGAAGAGCTGCCTGTTGAAAGCTCCTGGTTTTCTTTTTCTAACTCAAATAAACGAAATGCTCTATCTACTATAAAAGATAGAATGTCGGCATCCAGGGGCTTTTGGAAAAAGTCACAAGCCCCCAAACCAATGGCTTTGACTGCGTTTTCTTTTTCTTCACGGCCTGTGACGACAATAACCTTAGTATTGGGCGCCAAGCGAAGAATGTCTTCCAAAGCCTGAAAGCCTTCAGTAGACCCTCCAGGATCAGGGGGGAGCCCTAAATCTAATGTGACAACTTGAGGCTCTTCTCGTCTAAGAATGGTAAGGGCTGCTTCACGGTCAGAGGCAACATGCACTTCAGTATTGTCAAAGCACCAACGCATTTGACTCTGAAGTCCGGGATCGTCTTCTACAATAAGTAATTTCTTTTTCACGATATTGTTTTAAACCTTTTTTAGTAGGGGAGGTTAACAAGGCTCCCTAGTATTTAATTTTCTACCAATGGTATTTTTAGCGTAAAGCAAGTACCAATACCCAACTCACTCGTGACGCTAACTGTTCCACCTAGTTTGCGTAAATATTCTCTGCTTTGATATACGCCAATGCCCATGCCGGTTAAACCCTTAGTACTTTCAAAGGGTTTAAAAAGTTGCTTTTGAATGAAATCATCACTCATGCCACTGCCACTATCTTGAATAAAGATAAATATATGCTCATCTGTTTGTTTAGCGGCAATTGAAACCTCACCATCCTTATTCGTTGCATCAATAGCATTTTGGACAATATGTCCAATAGCAGATCTTAATTGTTCTTGATCTGCCTTGATCAGCGTTACTTGTTCTAAGGCCTCTAACGATGGTACGGGTGTGGACTTTTTATGGCTATTGTAAATATCAAGTAGCAAAGCACCTAGCTCAATATTTTCAATGTCAATATTGTCAGTCGGGCTGTGTATTTGCTGTAAAAGATGATCCATCTTCACTACAGTATGGCTTGTCGTTTTGATCATGTCATCAATAAATGCCGGGTTTGATTTATGCTTTTCGGCATTTTTTACGAGTAATGATAATTGAGCGATGATGGTCTTTATGTCATGCACTAAAAAAGCAGAAGCTTTATTTACCGCTTCAAACTGTCTAGCAGTACCTAACTTCTCCTGAGAGTCATTCTGTTCAATGTAGCTATAGGCCTGTTGAGATACTATTTTCAATAAATCATAGTTTTCCCAGTTAAGCTCTATGGGCGCAATAGGTTCGCAAAGTAATACAATGCCACTCAGGTTCTCTTGAACGCCGAGTGGAATGATAAGCCACGGGTTATTTTGTTGGAGCATGCTTTCGGGTAGCTCTATTAATTGGTATTTACTGGGGTCAAGCATGTACTCATCTAAGTTTATGATCCATTCGTGCTGCTTAAAAAAGTTAATGAGGTCCGAGTTTTTATCGATTGAATTGAATCTATGCTCTGTTAAGTTCTGTTGCGCACGTAAGCTGTAATGACCCTCCTCGCTTTTAGTCCAAATTGCGCCGGAACGACAGCCTACCAGGTCACCCAAGATGTTTATAACTTGCAAGGATAGGCTATGTTCCTGGCTTGTTTGGGCAAGGGCATTGGTACTTTTTATCCACTCTTCACGATAGTCATATTTGTAGTCAAAGAAATTTTTGCTAATAAAAACCATGATACGGGCACGCAAAATAGGGGAGCTAATTAGTAGCGCGAGTATGAAAATGCCTGTGAAAATAAATAGGACGCGTAAGGCTTCTCCCCATGAGCCTCCGAATATGCTGATGTAATAACCGCCAGCAGATACAATTAGTAAATAAATTCCAGCAAAAATTAGCGTAGTCGAATGAAATACCATCTGACGTGATACGTGCATTCCTGCAGTGTTTTTTCGGCTATTCAATAGTGTTAAGGCGATAAATGGCACTGCCAATGAATTAATAATGCCTCGTGTTTCCCAAAGTGGCGCAGATAGCTCTTGAAACAGTAAGGCGTCAGAATACATAAAAAAGTCATATGCAAAGAGAGCTGCAATTGACAGGGTTATGTACTTAATGCCTGACCGGCTATATATGCTTGCATTCCGCCATACTTGTTCAATAAGTAATATCCCTGCAATGGAGACCGCTACCTGTAGGAGCAGAAGTGTGTAACTGGATATAATTGGCTGCCCAAATAAGCCTTGGAGTAAGGTAGTAGATAGCATTAATATCAATAAAACCAATACGCTCAAAGTGATATAAAAGTGCTCTTTTCCGCGTTTTCGGTTAGGGATAAAACTGATTCCTAACAGGGTATATAAAACATCAAACCAAGCTGCATTCCTGACTAGCTCGAAGGTATAACGAATGTGAAAAGGGATGTCTATTCCAAGGCTTTGGCTTGTTAAAATGCCCAGCCAGATACAGGTAGCGATTGCAGCGATGAGTAGGGATTTATCGGTTTCTCTTCTTAAAAAACGATATGCAATATAGAAAGCAAGTAGTAAGTAGGCAATGCTGCCTAGTGAATGGCTAATTGTGGAAAAGCTGATATCCATGAACTGAGTCTTTAGAGATTGATAAAACTGGATTAATTTAAAAGTGTAGCAGAGCGTGGCTTATTTATGTGAAAAGTGCGTCTTTTTAGGTCTTGACTGGAAATAAAAAAACCGGATGCGCTGGGAACGAATCCGGTAAATCGTGCGAGTAGTATCCATGAAAGTCTTTCATGACTGGCGAAGCACATCGTTCGTCAGTCCTAAGAAGTATTAGTCAGATTGCCTAAAAAACAAGCAAGAAAATGCTTGTTTTAATGATATTTAATTATAAGGTTTGAGTCTTTCATGCATTGTCGTATGAAGTCGACTCATTGGTAGGAGCTTTTTACTGGATCGGCCATTCTTCAGTCCCTGAAAATTGGCGATACAAGAATGGTACTGAAGGCTTTATATCAAAAATGAGGTTGGTTTTCTGAATGAGTTTTGTCCATATCCCAAGGAAGCAAGCGATAATGAGGCTGGGATTGTGCAAAGTTCATGAATGGGTATTTGATAATGTCGAAATAAGGTGAATAATCAAAATCACTAGGTGTGCACAACTTAGGATTACGCCTATAGATTTTAACTTCGTGATTTTCGCTTCTCTTTACGAGTGGCAGTATAGGGTATTGGATGGATGCAAATGCTTCTGCAATCATCGTCGAACATACGGTCTTGGTTGTTTTACCTACGTGAGATGTAAACAGGCTTGAGCGCCATTTACGTGGCATTATTAGCCAGGGAAATAAAAACCTTAATAAATCAAAGATTTGTCGTATGTCGTAATCTGTTCCCAAGCGCCCAATTGCATAGTTGATGACTTTTTGGGCGTCACCAAAGGTTAAATCTCTAGGGCGACAGATACGCAAATGGTCTCTGTCATAGGTGGAAAGGGGTCTGATAAGCGTGCCTTTGCCTAGCTCACTCTCAACGATAAGTTGGATGTCAGGTTGGCCGTCAAAATACTCTTTGACTCTTTGTCTACTGACGGGGTCTTCTATTTCATGCACCCTTCCAACATATAAAGCCGCATGGGACCAACGGCTTTGCGTGATATTTTTAATGACTTCGCTCACACGACTTCGGCCTTCAATTAATATGACATCGCCCGGCTTTATTTCATAACGAGTGCGTTCATAGTCACTCATCGGCACGGTGCTAGGTGGCCGTTCATGAGCCAGCCAGCCCACTATGGCGTCAATTAATTTTGATTTACTTCTCAATCCCATTTCATAAACCTTTTTATCTCTATACTATTGGGTATAGACAAAAAACTGCTATTCAACAAAGGCTAATTTGTAAAATCTTATTACAGGCTTGATGATAGAGTTTATAATTATCGTGTTTATCAGTAATGCGACGGAAATATATGGGTGATATATGACGAAAGAAAAAGGCGCGAAAAATTCGGCAATAAATGAGAATGATCAAAGTTTACAGCTGTCAGAGAAAATCAAAGAGTCAGCAAGACAGATCTGGTTAGCCGGGTTAGGTGCTTATACTAAAGCCGAAGAAGATACGGGTAAGATCTTTGATAAGTTAGTGAAAGAAGGTGAAGAAATTGAAACTTTAACGCGTGGCGTTGTTGAAAAACAATTCAAGGCTGTTGAAGACCGGGTTGGCGAGGTAAAAGAAAAAGTTGGAGAAGTAAAAGAAAAAGTTGGAGATGTACGAGAGAAAGCGAGCGGCACATTTGGCAAACTAGAGAATGTTTTTGACCAACGCGTTTCTTCAGCATTGGTTCGTTTAGGTATCCCAACAAATTCAAGAATATCAGAGCTTGAAAAACGAATTACTGAGCTAGAAGCTAAACTGAAAGCAAAATAAAGTTTTGGTTCTATTGGATGGAAATATTGTCATAATAGCGCTCCATTTAATTCTATATTTTTAGGGGGCTTTCAAGTATTGGCTTAAAGGTGTTATAGGTAAGCTTCTTTGAGTGTATTAAGCTGCTCACGTTGCTCTGAGTCTAAGAACGGGGCCACCAGTGATATAACTTGGTATACACCTCTTGCCAGCACATCATCCTTCAATGCTGGTTGAGAAATGATAGAGTAATTTAGCCAGAATGTTGCCGTTAATACGATGTTTTCACATAGAGCATCAAGTTCGTCGTTGTTTGCATGCAAACTCCCTTGTTGCTGTAGGCTCTGAAGAATTTTAAAGGATGCGCGGCGCTTTTTTGCAATAATCTTATCAAAGCGTGTTTTTATGGTGTCATAACGGGTTAAAACATTAATGACGTCTTTATATAAAAAACGATACTTAGCGATATTTTCGAAAATCAAGTGCAGAAAAAACCATTGATCCTCAATATCAATTAGTGTGTCCGGTACTTCAAGTAATGCATCCATTTCTGCTTCAAACCAAGCAAAGAGGTTAGTCAAAATATCCGTTTTACTTTTGAAATGGTAGTAGAGATTGCCTGGGCTGATATCAAGCTCATCTGAAATGAGTAAGGTGGTGACATTGGGTTCACCAAGCTCATTAAATAATTCAAGGCTTTTATGTAAGATCCGATCTCTTGTTTTCATTGTTTTTGCATCCGTCCTTTTGATCCTGGAAGTATCGCATTACTTTTGCATTCGAAGCAGTGTTTTTTGATGATAGTTGTATTTATTTGATGGCAGTTGTATTTATTGGATATTAGTTGTGTTTATTGGATAGAAGTCGGGTCGAGGTAGAAGTGGGTAATACGCTCATCTGTGAATTTACCAAAAAACTGGCTGGTAGAGGATATTATTCTTAAAGTTTGGGTTTTGTGTTGATGATCACTTACCAATACTTTTATGTCATTAAAACCTTCTTTTATTCTAGTAAAACGAGCGGTGATGCTAGATGAGACCAATTGTGTTTGTTTGCAGTGGTTTTCTTTCGCGAAAAACGTCAGGTAATGATTCTCTTCTTCGGCTGAAAGGTTTTCTTTGGTCGCAATGTGATGCATTTTGATTCGATCTAAAATACAGTGAGAATATGACTGGTGATGGATATCAGCATATTGCCTGAACGCTTCCCAAAAGTAACTGTCTGTTAGGTGCTTAAAGCGCAGAATATCGTTTAAACATTGGTCTACAAATGAAAATACCTGCTCTTGTTGCATGACTTCATCTATTGCTGCGCGCAATAGCCAGTCAAAACCCTGTGCGGTTTTATGTGCATATACCTGGCGATACATTTGATGGCGGCTGTAAACAAAATCTTCTAATGCGCTTAAACCTTTCTCTGAAATCGCAAGACCAAACCAATTTGTTTGAGGGCACCAGCCAAAGTGAAGATTGCTAAGTAAGTGGTCTAAATTAAACCCTCCAATTGTGACGGAGGAGTGGAAACCATCTCGTAACATGTAGTCAGCGCGGTCAGCGTCTAGCTCGCCGGAAACAATGCTGGCCAGCACGTGTTGCAGTTTTTTGGCAAACTTAGGGGGCGGGGTCTTTTCTTCGTTAGAAATGGATTTATCTGTAGAATTGTTATTGCTAGGCTGAATCAGTAGCCATAAAGCTTTAGCGTGTTGAGTGAACGTTTGGCTCGGTTCGACTTCAGTTGTTTCCATCAGGGATAAAATATCATTGATGGATAAATTTAAATCTTCCTCAGGGATGTCATTGAGAATCTGCCAGGCAGCACGTACCGAAAAATGTTCATGTTCTAGTGCGGTCGGCTGGCGAGGGTAAATTTTGTTAAAATTAATGTTCTGCCATAATTTTTCAAACCTTTCTGGTTTAGCTAAAGCTTCTTTAATTGTAGGGGTGCGATTAAATTGGTGCGAAAAGCTACTATGACCTACATCGTGAAGTAAGCAGGCGCTGCGTACTATTTGATTAAAGTAGCTAATGGCCTCGAGAGTCTCTGTAGATACACCCGTTTTATGGTTTTTAGCTTTTTGTTTAAGGCTATTTTCAATCATCGCTTTAAACATCCTGCCACCAACATGCATTACACCGATACTATGTAAAAAACGTGAATGAGTGGCGCCAGGGAAGACCAGCGAGAGAATGTCATTTTGACAAATAAAACGTAAGCGTTGAAATAAGGGATGATCAACAATTTTGACTTCATGGCTTAGTAGCGGAATACCACCATGTACCGGATCCATTATGAGTTTCTGATGAATGCCGAGTAAGTCTTCTATTGTTATGTTCAATTTATTAAGCCTAAATTGTTAATTAGTGTGAATACTCTAATGAATGAGAATAACCTCAAAGTATATTCGGGGGAAAGGTGTATGTTTGATTATAGTCAGTTTTTATTCTTCATGACCTGAAAGCGATGTAATTACTGGGTTGTGCGGACACATAAGATTCAAGGATTTTGAAATAGCTACAAAAACTGCTTTGTTTATAGGCATGGAATGTATTCAAAATGAAATGAGTTAATTGGGAATCTGTATGAATGACACAAACCAAAAAAGAATGCCGATTTGTGATAGACGTCTTACTGGTATGACCTATACTCCAAGAAGTTATAAAATAAGAATTGATGCAGGTTCTCGTGTTAAAGCAACCCGAATTAAAAATGTTCGTATTAAAGCGGCTAATAAGAAAAGAGTGTTTGGGTCATGAGTAATCTTGCTGATCGTATTATGGTGATTGATCATCAAAAGGAAGACTTATTCCGTCTATCCGATTACCTGAGTGCAAAAGGATATAACGTACATGCCTTTTCAACGATCCAGGAAGCTAGAGATTCGATGGAATTACAGCCGCCTGAGCTAATTTTTGCCGATATTTCGAATGAAGACATTCCAGGTCTCCTATCATCACAATGCGAAAAATTACCCGCACCTCTAGTTGTTGTCTCTCAAACGCAAACGTCAGGTGATGTAGTGGCATGTCTAAGGGCAGGCGCGGTAGATTATATATTAAAACCGGTTAAGGACTATGCTAGCGTTGATCATGTGATTGGCCGGATTCTTGAAAAGGTCCGCTTGGCTAAACAAAATCAGCAGCTACAGCAAGAGTTACAAGAAGGTTATAAGAAATTAAGTGCAGGTTTACAGGAGTTAAGAGCTGATCAGAAAGCAGGGCTAAAGGTCCAGCAAAAAATGTTGCCAAAAGCTCAGAAAAAAGTACATGGTTTTGGTTTTGATCATCAGATAAAGCCGTCCTTATATCTAAGTGGTGACTTCTTAGATTATTTTAATCTTGACGAACATCGCTGTATCTTTTATTTTGCCGATGTTTCGGGTCACGGTGCTTCTTCTGCTTTTGTAACGGTTTTATTAAAAAATCTTACAATGCGTTTAAAACGAAATTTCAAACGCGGTTCAAGTGATGAAATTTCCTGTCCGAATCGCTTCTTGATGCGAATTAATCAAGAGCTTCTTGCAAGCGACCTGGGCAAGCATGTAACCGTATTTGTAGGTATTTTGGATAGACGGACTAAAGAGCTTACTTATTCAGTGGGTGGTCATTTTCCGATGCCTATTCTACGATTTAATGGTTCAGCTGAATATCTGGATGGCAAGGGGATGGCGGTAGGTTTGTTCCCTGAGCCGAGTTTTGAGGTGTATAAAAAGCTGATGCCTGAAGGTTTCAGTATTACGGTGTTTTCGGATGGTATTTTAGAAGTAATGCCAGGGAAGACCCTTGTTGAAAAGGAAAGAATATTGTTAGACGTTGTTTCACAAGAGCATCAAGAGATAGGTTCTCTACTATCTTCTCTAGGCTTGGATAGTGTGGACGAGTTGCCTGATGATATTGCAGTGTTAACTGTTTCTGATGTTGATGAGCATATATCTGACAAATATATGTCTGGTCATAATATGGTTAGTCATGAAAGTGATATCAATTAAACTGTTGTGAAGGGTTGATGGCGATGTCCAATTGCAAAATATTACAAGCTGAATGCAGTGGTGTTTACGTTTTAAAGCTTGTCGGTGAAGTCCGGCTTAACTTGTGTTCGACGATTGATTCCTCAATAGAATCGATCACGATGGATCCAAATTTTGCCACCATAGTGGTGGATCTTAGCGAAACAACTTTAATTGATAGTACAACATTAGGTTTGTTGGCTAAATTGGCTATTTTAGCGAAGAAAAAGAACCACTTTATGCCTTCAATTATTTCTACGAACCCAGATATAACACGAATTATTACCACCATGGGTTTTGAAAATGTGTACTTGATCTTAAAGGAGCCAGCTTCATCTTCACAAGAACTTATTGAGTTGGCACCAAAAGAATTGAGTGAAGAGGCTTTGCGTGAAAATGTGCTTAATGCTCATAAGGTATTGATGGAGCTTAATGAGTATAATCGCGAGCAGTTTAAAGATTTGGTTGCCACGCTGGAAGGTGATATTGAAGAGCATACGTCCTGCGCTGGTTGATAGAACCTATTACTACATAACGATAAAAGAGATTCAAATTAATGTCTGAAAGCAAGAGAGCGATTGCTGTACTTGGGGGAGGGAGCTTTGGTACTGCAATTGCGAATATTGCTGCAGAGTATGGAATAGAAACGCGTTTATGGATGCGAAATCCAGAAGCTGTCGAGGCAATTCGTAACACTCGTATTAATGAAAAATACCTGCCTGAATTAAGTCTGCACCAAAACCTTATACCCACAACTGACCTGTCTGAGGCTATTCAAAACGCCTCATTAATTTTCTTTGCAATACCTAGTAAATCATTTCGCTCAGTTGTAGAGAGCGCAAAGTCACTGATCAAGCCGCATCAATGTGTAATAAGTACCACCAAAGGTATTGAGCCTGGTACCTTAAATTTAATGAGTGATATTTTGCACGGCGAGCTGCCTGAGTGTCCTTATGGTGTGATGGGTGGGCCAAATCTAGCCAAAGAAATCGCCAAACATGAGCTCACGGCTACCGTGATTGCCAGCGAGAGTTCAGCGCTACGAAAAGCGGTGCAGGAAAGTCTTGGCTGTTCATATTTTAGAGTCTATGCCAGTGCAGATGTATATGGTGTTGAGTTGGGTGGGGCACTGAAAAATATTTATGCGATTATGGCTGGCATTGTAGCTGCACAGGGTCTTGGTGAAAATACTGTGGCTATGCTGTTGACTCGAAGTCTTGCTGAGATGGGGCGGTTCGCGCAAACTCAGGGGGCAAATCCGATGACGTTCCTAGGCTTATCGGGCGTGGGTGATTTAATTGCAACTTGTAGCTCGCCTTTGAGTCGTAACTACAGAGTGGGTCATGCCTTTGGCTCCGGAAAAAGTTTAGATGAGGCGGTAGAGGAGTTAGGTGAGGTCGCAGAGGGTGTGAATACCTTGGCTCAGGTAAAACGCTTTGCCGATGAGAATGATATTTATATGCCTTTAGTGCAGGGTTTATATCAAGTTATTTATGCCAATGTGCCCATATCGTTGGTTATTGAAAAACTAATGTCAGGCGAGCAAAATACCGACGTTGAATTTACGCTTTCTAAGGATGATGTCTAAAGTGATTAAAATTATTTACCTGATTATCTTTTATGTGATTTATAGTTTTACCGATATTGTGCTGATATTAATTGCGATTTTTCAGACATTATTTAACCTCTTTGGGGATGGGCCAAGCCAATCGCTACAGCGTACTGGTCAAAGCTTGGGTTTGTATGTGAAACAAATTTCTGAATACCTTAGTTATGCTAGTGAGCAGAAACCTTATCCTTTCTCAGACTGGCCTGAGCCTGAGGCATCGGTAGTTGCCAAAGAGACGGAGTCGTCTAAGTGAAACTAGTGATTTCACGTCATGGTCAGGCTTCTTTTAATGCAGATAGTGACAGGGAGCGACCTTTAACACAGGCGGGCATCGAGCAAACCAAGCAGTTGATGACTAAGCACTTAGCAGATTTGGCTGATGTGGACGCCATCTGGTCGAGCGATTTGAAACGAGCAAAGCAAACCGCCTCTATTTACGCGCAACAGCTGAGCCTTGATATACAAGAGAAAAACTTTCTAACACCAGATGATGAGCCGAAAACGGTGTTGAAACATTTGCTTAATCAAGGGGCTGACAGCACTTTATTGATCGTATCCCATCAGCCTTTGGTTGGGGAGTTAGTCAGTTTGCTGTGTGACGGCAATATTTATAATGCACACCCTTATACCACCAGTGAAATTGTTGTAATCGAATGCGATATAGCAGAGGCTGGGCTGGGCACTAAAGTAGCAAATTATCTTCCAAGCTAAGGTGTTTACTGTTTTTCATATGTTGTCATGCCGACCGGAATGGCGGTATCCCTTATAGGGTGCGCCATGCGCACCGGTATTGATCTTATTGTGCTATTAAATCTTTAAGTATCTCAATGGCTTGGTCTAAGGCTTTTTCTGGGGTATAAAAATGTGGCGAGAAGCGAATGCCGCCGCCTCTATAAGCACAAATGACCCCTCTTTTCATTAGTTTGCTTTGTAGTGTTGATAAATCAATATCCGGAATAGTGAAGTTGACAATGCCGCTTCTGATATCTGGGTCAATAGCTGAAATAAACGTCAGTTGCTCAATCTCTTGTAGTTTCTTAATTAGATAATCTATGGTTCTATTCAGTTCTTGGTGAATGGTCGGGACACCAATCTCGAGTATTAAGCCTATGCTGGCATGAAGTGCATGGATGCCTAGCATATTCGGGCTGCCGCATTC
>Ga0105348_1000781_pt1 | contig 22795 bp, 21 predicted proteins | sample EN8Hudsemesocosm_2_FD_83504 | JGI IMG/M metagenome (GOLD analysis project Ga0105348, IMG submission 83504) | Methane-oxidizing microbial communities from mesocosms in the Hudson Canyon - EN8C Hudson Canyon | ecosystem: Environmental > Aquatic > Marine > Cold seeps | place: Hudson Canyon... | reverse complement strand
TGATTTGTTTGTTCGTGTGCAGGAGTTGGAATCCTATTGGGAGCAGGCCATTCATAGTCTTGCTGATTTACCTGGCGTCATTGATATTCGCAATATTGGCTTGATGGCGGGTGTAGAGTTTGACGTCACTGATAATAAAGCTGGCCGGAAAGGCTATAGCATTTTCACTGAATGCTTTCATCATCATGACTTACTAGTGCGTGCCAGTGGTGACACGATAGCGTTATCGCCGCCCTTGATTATTTCTGAACAGGAGATTGATCAGATCATTGAAAAGCTTTCCCTAGCAGTTAAAGCTGTGAACTAGATATATATTGACGTATTGGAGGTGCTTATGTTGGTCGGTGTACCTAAGGAGATTAAAACCCGTGAGTATCGTGTTGGGTTAACCCCCTCCGGCGTGAGAGAAATTGTATCGGCAGGGCATAAGGTTATCGTTCAACGAGATGCAGGGTCTGCGATAGGTCTGTCTGATGATCTGTATAAAAAAGCAGGTGCTGATTTGATATCTGACGCGAAGGATATATTTGCGCGCGCGGAAATGATAGTGAAGGTAAAAGAGCCGCAACTATCTGAATGCCAAATGCTTCATCAAGGTCAGGTTATTTTTACCTACCTTCATTTAGCTCCAGACCCGGATCAGGCAGAGCAGCTTATTAAGTCCAAGGCCACCTGTATCGCGTATGAAACAGTGACCGATAATGACGGAGGGCTACCTTTACTTGCGCCTATGAGCGAAGTTGCTGGGCGCATGGCCGCTCAGGAAGGTGCTAGATGTTTGGAAAAAACTAACGGAGGGTCGGGTGTGTTGTTAGGTGGCGTGCCGGGCGTCACTCCTGGCAAGGTTGTGGTGATTGGCGGTGGCGTTGTTGGCTTAAATGCGGCGAGGATAGCGTTAGGGATGGGCGCTGATGTAACGATCTTGGACCGGTCCTTATCGAGGTTGAGATATATTGATGAAGTTTTCTGCGGTCGAATAAAAACACTTTTCTCTACCCTAGATGCTATTGAACACCAGTTAATTGATGCTGATTTGGTGATAGGTGCAGTGTTAATTCCAGGTGCAGCTGCGCCAAGATTGGTTACTCGTAATATGCTGTCTGTGATGAAGCCTGGCTCTGCTTTAGTCGATGTGGCTATTGATCAAGGGGGTTGTTTTGAGACCAGTAAGCCTACGACTCATGATGACCCTATTTATATGGTTGATGGCATTGTTCACTATTGTGTCGCTAATATGCCTGGAGGTGTTGCAAAAACCGCTACCTATGCCTTGACTAACGCGACTCTACCTTACGTTTCGCTGTTAGCTGAGAAAGGTTATCTAGCCGCGATCACGTTAAATCAGCATCTGCAAAGTGGGCTCAACATACACCATGGGCACGTGACACATCCAGCCGTGGCGGCGGCATTGGGGTATGAATATGTGCCAGCGTCTCGGGTCATGTAGGTTTCCAAGTTTTTAGGCGCCAGGTTTCAAGGAATGATATAGCTAATAACTCATATCAAGACAAGCTGTGTGTAGCGACAGATGAGTAGTTTTGCTCGTGTTTTAAGGGTGAAGGATAATATGTCTTAGCATGTGCATAACAAGTTTCTATTGAAAGGAATAAACCTTGGGCAAGAAAATGAAACAAACATCTCAAACAACGACTCAAGGGCCTGTGTGTGATTTGTTGGACAAATTTATTACTGCCTTTCAACAAGCCAAAGGCCATAGGCCCGATTGCATTAGTATTACTGGTATGCAGTCCGTACAGTTTGGTCTAAGCCCTGGTGACAGATACCATGGGGTTGCCATCAATATTGTTTAAGCTTCCTTTAGGTTTAAGTTTAAACCCTCACAGCTTCCTCAAAGCTCAACAGCTACATCAATTGCCCTCAGCATTTCCATTCTCAACATATTAGGGCATTGAGACTACTTACCGCTTTCACGATATATTCTTTATCCATCTATAGCGAGCTATTGCCAATAAGCTATTATTAGAAACGGCATTGGTAGCCTCTAGGTTGAAGGAAGGCTTATTGCCAATTCAGCATTTTATTAATGTTTGTCTTTAAAGTCTGATTTCAGGCTATAGCTTAAGTCATAGTTTAGGGCGTAGCTCAGTTAAAAATAATGTATAGGCATCGATTAATAAGCATATTTGTGGCGCTTGTGTGTGCCACCTTTACGGTGACAAGCCTATCTGATGATCGGCAGGTGGTGGCAGTTGGTGGTTATTTATTTCCGCCCTTTGTTGAACGTGATGAAAACGATGTGATTAGTGGCGTTACGATCGACTTAATCGATGCCATGAATGAGGTGCAAGGCAATTATTATTTCCTCTTTCGCTATTCCTCGCCCAAGGGTCGTTACAAGCTGTTTGAGCAAGAGCGGATTGATATGTTGTTCTTCGAAAGTAAAGAATGGGGGTGGAAGGACTATCCCATCGATAGTACAAGGGTGTTTTTAAGGGGAGCTGAATTATACATAGCGAAAAACAAACCCGGCCGTGATCAAAATTATTTCAATAATTTTCGTAATAAACGTATCGTTGGCATCTTAGGCTATCACTATGGTTTTGCTGATTTTAACAGTGATGAGGCTTTCCTACGGAATAACTATAACATTGTTCTGATTACTAATAATGAAAGCAGTATTGAATTAATACGGGGAGGTCGTAGTGATGTTGCAGTCGTCACTAAATCCTATTTACAGCGTTATCTAAAGCAAAACCCAAAAGCGGTTGAAGATTTGCTGCTCTCGGAAAATTTGGATCAATTATACAACCATACCATCTTGGTCCGGCATGGTATTAACGCTAATGTTGATGAGATGAATCAACTACTGAGGATGTTGGCAGAAAAAGGAAAATTAGCCCAAATATGGGAAAAATATGGAATTAATACAGACGCTAAGGAATAGGCGCCTACCTTTAATGGTTGCTGTCTTTACCATTCAAGGTTATCAGTGTTTTATATAAATCCACACGTCTATCTCTGAACATTCCCCAAGCATTTCTATTTTTCTGGACAGCCTCAAGATCGAAAGTATGTATCAGTATACTTTCCGATGTACGGTCGGCTTCTGTTACTTTTTTACCGGTTTCATCGGCGATAAAGGAAGAACCATAAAAGGTAAGCGCACAGGAGTCTCCTTGCTCAACGCCAATGCGATTTGACGCAATGATTGGCACCATGTTGGCAGCCGCATGGCCTTGCATGGTTCTTTGCCAATGGGCGCAAGAATCAATCGTTGTATCATGAGGTTCGGAGCCAATAGCTGTGGGATAAAATATAAGTTCAGCGCCCTTTAACGCCATAATTCGAGCGGCTTCAGGAAACCATTGATCCCAGCAAATACCAACGCCAATAGTACCGTAGCGGGTATTCCAAATTTTAAAGCCAGTGTCTCCTGGGGCGAAGTAATGCTTTTCCTGATATCCGGGACCATTGGGAATATGACTTTTCCGATAATTTTCAAGAACGGCACCGTCGGCATCAATCACTGCTAGCGAGTTAAAAAAAGCATTGCCGGCCTTCTCAAAATAGCTAATGGGTAAAACGAGTTTCAGCTCTTTGGCAATGCTGCTGAAATGTTTAAGGATAGGGTTATTTTCATAAGATTGCGCGAGTGCAAAGTGTTTGTCATTTTGATCTTTACAAAAATAAGGGGTTGAAAATAGCTCTTGAATTAAAACGATTTGTGCCCCTTTTTTAGCAGCTTGTCGAATTTGCTTTTCCGCACGAGCTATGTTTTTGTCTATCTCCCAGTCACAAGCCATTTGAGTCGCGGCGACAGTCACTTCTTTCATATATAAGAGTTTCCTGAGAGTTATAAGCGTTTAGTACTGAATACGAAGTTTACAGGATGATTTTAGGTTCTTGCTGTGTAATACAATGAATATTACCACCACCGGTAACAATTTCACGACAATCTATCTGCATGACTTTACGTTCAGGAAAGCATTTTTGTATCGTTTCATACGCTTGATGATCTGCATTTTCATCGCCATACATAGGCATAATGATACCGGCATTGGCAATGTAAAAATTGATGTAAGATTTTGATAGAAGTACATCACCCAGTTTCTCATCAGCTGGTTTGTGGATGGTGCGCACTTCTAGTGACCGTCCTTTGGCGTCGCTACTGCTACGAAGTATTTCCAAATTAGTTTGTAAGATATCATAGTTACTGTCATTTTTATCATCGGTGGTTAAAGCCAGTACTACACCTGGACTAATAAAGCAGGCAAGCTCATCCACATGGCCGTCGGTATCATCATCAACCAATCCTCTAGGAAACCAAATACATTTAGAGGCGCCAATGCTTTTTTGTAGCAGTGATTCTATCTGCTCCTTATCAGTATTAGGGTTGCGATTATTATTTAGCTGAACAGTTTCAGTTAATAAAACGGTACCTTCGCCATCTACATGTATAGCACCACCTTCATTAACAAAATTGTAATCGATACAAGGTAAATTGAGGTGGCGCAAAATACTCGGTGTGACAAGTTTATCGTGATCGTGAGGATACTTCACCCAACCATTAAATACCCAATTAACCCCTGCCTTGTTGCCCTGGTCGTCGATAACAAAGGTGGGGCCCATATCTCGCATCCAGGAATCATTGAGTTCCATTTCAAGCAGTTGTGTTTTAGGTCCGAGAAAAGCCAGAGCAGTTTCAGCATCAGTGGGTCTTACGACCATAGTGACGGGTTCAAATAGGCTGATGGCGTTAGCGACAGCTGCATAGGAATGACGAACTTCATCGATACCATGAGGCCAAATATCTTCATGGCATGGCCAAGCCATCCAGCAACGTTCGTGGGGGTGCCATTCGGCGGGCATGTAAAAACTCATCCGGTACTCCAACAGATGTACATGCTTTGAATATAGTTAGAACTTCCGTATTTTTGAAATAGGAAATTGATTTAACTGAGCATGATTATAAAAAAGAGGAAATATAGAGAAATATTGAATCGTTGGGAATACATATCTGTCGAAATTCCAAGATGCAAGAATCCCAGGCTGGCTCTTATTTCCTTGACGCTAGCTTGTGATCTGTCTGCTGGTTATAACAATTAGTTAGTCATGAGCATAAATGCGCATAGTGCCTTGCCAGTGATTATTAATAATGGCAATGCCACCTATAACACCTTGATTGTTTTCATATGCGGCCTGCGCGTCACCAATATATATCTTATTAATGATAGTGGAACTATCAGTTGTCATATTTGAAAGGACTATTTTTCCATCAATGACATTGAGGTCTAATGCCGTTCTGGCACCACGAATATGAGTGCCTGTGCCACCAGCATTAACATCATTGACGTCATCATTTTCAACTAAGCGAAAACTGGACATTTCCAGCAAGCCTAATTGGTTACCTGAAGGGCTGTCGGTATCCTCGTAGTAGAGTGCTTGGGTAAAGGCGGCTGCTTCAGTAACTAAGCTGACTCCTGTGCCATTATCGGTAGCTGAGACTATGGTTTTACCATTTAGGTAGCGATTGGTGTCGGTCATATCCAGATCCATGCCAAATCTATTGTTGGCAATATGGGCAGCATAGGATGAAAAATAGTTACCTTGATTGATAATGTGCAGTCCACCCAGCGCGCCGGTGCCGCTGCCATCGGATTTACCAACTTCAATGGCGGCAATATGGGTTTCGGTGGCATCACCAAGATAACGTAACTCAATAGCTTGCCCACTGACGGGATCGGTAAAGAAGCCGGAGGCATCAGTAATCGGCGCATCAGTATTTTGCGCACTGTCATTTATTAAAACGTCACCGACCAGTCCTGTGTCTCCCGCCGTGATTTGAACACCTGTGTCCAAGGCGTCGATTCGCGCATTATTAATTTGAATACGCCCTTCTGTGGTGGCGGTGTTATCGCCGAAATCTGTGCCTGTGTCATTGCCGAAGGAAAGATTGCGAATAATTATGCTGCCGCTTTGACCACTGCCGTCACCGTCGCCATCGATATATTCAATGGTTTCAATGGTAGTTCGGTAATCTTGATCGATACTTATGCCTTCTTGGCCATAGACTCTTCGGAGATCGTCATCAGCTAAAGGCTCTAAGGCGAAAGTGGGGCAACTGATTGTAAAAACCGTGGCGGATAGCGCAAGAGTTTGAGTGCGTCGGAATTCCATGTACCGTCTCCTAAATCCAAATATGGCTTAACTCGCCACAATCGAATTGTTGTTATATACAGTTACAACAATCCCCAGAATTTGGTTTCACTACGGCAATGGTAAAGCTGATAATTTTTATATGGGTCTTCGCCCTATGATTTTAGATTCTAGTGCACAATGATTATTGCGCCACTTATCGAAACTATTTTACGGACAAAAGAAGAATTAATTTGGATGTAAGAGGGTAGATAGTATGACTACCCCGTTAGAAATAGTTGTGTGATTAGTGGGCGGAGATAGTAGTAGTGCTTTGGGATTGACGGCTAAGTATGGATATACCACCTATCACACCTTCATTATGTAAGTGAGCTGCTTGAGCATTGCCCGTAAAGATTTTGTTGATAATGGTTGATCCAGTGCTTTTTTGGTTGAGTCTAATAGAACCATCGGCGCCAGTGCCAGCAGACAAGGTAGTTTCGCTTCTTTGACCGCGAATGCCCCGGCCTATACCACTTACATTTTGATCGTTGAAATTATTGTTATCAACGACACGAAACTTGGATATTTCAAGTACCCCTATTTGATTGCCATCTGTGCTATCGGTATCTGTGTAATAGGCGGATTGAACGGTACCGCCACTTTCAGAGATAATACTGATGTTATCATCACTGTTGACCGTGATTCTGGACTCTAATTTTAGAAATTGATTGGACTGGCTTTCGTCTAGATCAAAACCGTATTTGGAATTTGCCGTAGCGGCTTGCAGCGAGGAAAAGTAATTACTTTGGTTCACTATGTTTATTGCGCCGAGGGTGCCAGAGTTAGTGCCGTCACTGTTGCCAACATTGAGTTCGTCAATGCGTACATCGATGCCATCGGCGATGTCATGCAGAGCGATGCCACTGGCAAGCAAGCCATTGTCATCCACGTCTATTCCGCGATTGCGCAGTTCGGTGTATCGATCGGGGTTTTCCGCTTTGGTAATTTGTTCTCCGGCGTACCCGATAGTATTGGTTTTAGTGATAACGGTATTATCGTTAGCAGCAAGTGTAGTTGATACGAGAATTTTTCCATCGCTGGTGCGGGTACTAATATCGAAGTTAGGGTTAAATTGATTTCCGGTATGAATCCCTTTTATCGCAAATGTGCCTTCTTGATTTCCGTTGCCCGCGCCATCGGCGTCGGTATAGAGAAATTCCTCGATATCCTGTCCGTAGTTCACATTCATAGTGACGTCTTCTTGCCCTGTGACACTACCTAATAGTTCATCGTCCACAGATTCAAGACCTTGGACTAGAGGAGCAAGAAAAATGAGATGTATCGGTAAGAGCAGAGAGGGTTTCATATTTGTTATATTTTTATTGTCTTTAGTTAGTATTAGCTCGTTTTTTAAGCAGAAGGTCAATGACTATATATGACAGTCATTCTGCTTTGAGTGCCAGCTGGGGCTAATAATATAGCGGCTATCTCTAGGTTTAGAGCGATAGATTTTAGTTAATATCCCGATGCTGAGATACAAACTCATGGGGCGATTTTACTGAGCTGGCTGCTTTTTCTTTTCGTTCCAATATATGCTTAGCATTGATTTTGTTGCCTGTAATGCGTAATTCATAAACTGTACAAACGATCAGCCTTGCCCGTTCGCCCTCTTTGCGAGGCATTTCTGCCTTGAGGTTGTCACCCTGTAAGTACACCTCAATGCCTTTTTCCAGTCGTGAGGCGAAGTATTCAGCGCGTTCATTCTTTAAAAGAAGTTCGATAAATTGAGACTGATCTTTTTTGTTATGGGTAAGGTTGTAGGCCAAAACGACTTCTAGTACGGGTTTAGGCTCAGCCCCTTGGGTGTAGGCTAATTTTGGAGTATTGACCACTCTGCAGAGTTTTATGAACATGGTTAGGCTTTAATTTGGTTAAACATAAGGTTGTAGAGCTATGTCTATCCAATATACCTAACTCTGTAGGGTTTAACCAAGTTGAAAGCGTGGTTTCACTATAATTGATTGTGATGTTGTAGCAGAATTTTGTGGGAGAGATATGGCGCGCCCGGAGAGATTCGAACTCCCGACCAAGTGGTTCGAAGCCACCTACTCTATCCAGCTGAGCTACGGGCGCATAGTGAAGAGCCTATCTGTATAGGTGAATCACGGCGCAATGATACGCATACAAATGCGTAACGTCTAGCTGAATGCGGGGTAAGTCTCTGAAAAAGGGTGGTTTTGTCCTTCCGTGTAATTGGATACAATGCCGCTCCTATAATAGCTTATAAGTCTCAAATTGAGGGAGTGCAGGTAGCATGAAGATATTGAACAAACTGGCGGTTATGCTTGTTGCCATGGGGTTAACGGTTGCTGCTAGCACAGGATTTGCTGCTACGTCAGCAGAAGAGCAAATAGCGGAGCGCATCGCCCCTGTGGGTAAAATCTGTCTGGAAGGCATGGAATGTGGTGTTGCTGCCGCTGCCAGTGCTGCTTCATCTGAGCCCCGCTCTGGAGACGAAGTTTATAATAGCAGCTGTGCTGGGTGTCATGGTGCTGGCGTGATGGGTGCTCCGAAATTGGGTGACGCCACTGACTGGGCTAAGCGTAGTGGTCAAGGTTTAGAAATGTTAATTGATCATGCGATCAATGGCTTTAACGCTATGCCGCCAAAAGGTGGTTGTGGTAGCTGCTCTAATGATGAAATTAAAGGTGCTGTTGAGCATATGTTGGCTAACAGTAAGTAGCTTTTTTGCGCTGATAGCAACTAAAAAGCCGCGCGTAAATAATACTCGCGGCTTTTTTATGCATGTTCGTTTTTAATTAAGAATCTAATAGGTTCTTGAGCCCGGCCAGGGCTTCTCGCCCTCTGGCTTGTTTTACTTCTTTGCTTTCATCGCCTCTACCTTCCCATTCAAGATCTTCATCGGGTAATTCATCAAGAAAGCGGCTTGGTGCAGAAGAGTGGACTTCGCCGAACTGCTTGCGCTTGGAGGCCAGAGTGAACGCCAGGGTTTGTTTGGCGCGGGTAATACCCACATAGGCCAGCCGACGCTCTTCTTCAATATTGCCTTCTTCGATACTGCTGCGGTGCGGCAGGAATTCTTCTTCCATTCCCATGATATAGACGTGGGGAAATTCCAGCCCTTTGGCTGCATGTAACGTCATTAACTGCACCTTGTCTGACTCGTCTTCCTCCTCTTGGCGTTCCATTAAATCTCGTAGAATTAATTTAGTGACAGCTTCCTTAATGCCGGTTTCACCATCCTCATCCTTATCTATGGATTGTTTGAGGGAGTCCACCAAAAACCAAATATTTGCCATGCGCTTTTCAGCAATTTGTGGACTACTGCAATGCTGATGAAGCCAGGCTTCATAATCAATGTCGTTAAAAAGTTCCTTGATAGCATCAATTGGATCGTTGCGTTCGCAGTTTTCCGATATCTTATCCAGCCAATGAGTGAAACGTCTTAACTTTTCAACTTTCGGCGATGCTAAACCTTGCTCCAACCCCATCTCACTGCAAGCACTGTATAAGCTGACATTGCGTTCAGTGGCATAGGTTCCAAGTCCTTCCAAGGTCGAAGGACCAATTTCTCGTCGTGGTACATTAATAATGCGCAGAAAAGCGTTGTCATCATCTGGATTTATGAGCAGGCGAAGATACGCCATGGCATCTTTTATTTCATTGCGTGCAAAAAAGGAGGTGCCGCCGGAAAGTTTGTACGGCACCTGGTGCGCTTGTAGTTTTAGCTCAATCAATTTCGCTTGATGGTTACCGCGATAAAGGACGGCAAAGTCCCGGTACTCAGCTTTTTTATGTAGATGTTTGGTCAATATTTCGGTGGCAATACGCTCAGCTTCTGCATCTTCGCTACGTGTTTTAATAACGCGAATAGGGTCACCGTAGCCTAATTCGCTCCATAGTTTTTTTTCAATAGCATGGGGATTATTAGCAATAAGTTGGTTCGCCGCTTTTAGTATTCGTCCGGCAGAGCGATAGTTTTGCTCAAGTTTAACCACTTTTAAGCTTGGGTAATCTTTACTAAGTTCGTCTAAGTTTTCTGGGCGGGCACCTCGCCAAGAATAAATAGATTGATCATCATCACCAACAACGGTTAATGCACCTCGAATACCCACCAAAAGTTTAACCAGTAGATATTGACTGGTATTAGTATCTTGATATTCATCGACGAGTAGATACCGAACTCTTGATTGCCATTTTTCTAAAATACTTGGATGATTTTGAAACAGAAGTGCTGGGATCATAATAAGATCATCAAAATCTACAGCATTGTAGGCTTTTAAGGTTCTTTGATAGCGTGAATAAATCTGCGCCACCGTGATTTCTTGCGGGCTAGCAGCTTGTGCAATTGCATCTTCCGGAGTAACTAGGTCGTTTTTAAGATTGGATATAATATTTTGAAACTGTTCAGCGAGTCCGCCATCATCCCCTAAATCTTTCAACATTAAATCTTTAATAAGAGCTAATGCATCTTGCTGATCAAAAATTGAAAATCCGGGTTTAAAGCCAAGTATGGTTCGTTCTTTACGGATTATATTCAGGCCCAAATTATGAAAGGTGGATACGATCAGGCCACGAGCATTTTTGCCTTTAATCAGGTTAGTTACGCGCTCTTTCATCTCCCTGGCAGCCTTATTGGTAAAGGTGACAGCAGCAATATGTTTGGCTGATATACCGCAAGTATTAACCAGATAAGCGATTTTTGTGGTGATTACACTGGTTTTTCCGCTACCGGCACCTGCTAGCACTAATAAGGGGCCACTGATGTACTTTACGGCTTCTTTTTGACGTGGATTTAATTTAGATAGCATGGCGAACGCAGTGTATACATTTTGAGAGCTATGCATTGTACCAGCATAGTGCGACGAGTGTTATGCATAAAAAGTTGGAACGAGGGCAGGACAAAATCTAGGACCTCACCTATATATAGAGACAAGGGCATGAGGATACTTAATGCTAACCATGGATGATTAATGATCTCTTTTGATAAACCGCCAGTGATGAAGAAAGACACACGTGTGCTTCTATTTTCGGAAGACGCTGAATTACGATTTGATATCGAAAACTTAATGATCGATGGTATTTATTCGAAATATCAGTGTGCTTATGTGGCGTCAGTTAACGAATTTTATAGCCGCTTAAAACAAGATGAAATTGATGTTGTATTGGTTGATGATCAAAAGATTGACGCTGTAGAGTCTCACGCTAAGTTATCAAGTTTAAAAAATATATGCTCAGTGGTTTTGAGTCGTAGTAATGCTGAATTAGCGAATAGTTCAGCTAAAAAGATAAATGCTTGTGATTATATTCTTGTACCTATACCCAATCTTGAAATATTGGAGCGAGCTATTCGCTACTCTTTAAATTCTATTGCCGTAGAAAAGCGAATATCATCACTGGCACATTTTGATGCACTAACCTTGCTACCAAACCGCGCTTTATTTTTTGATCGTTTACAGCAAGCTATACACAGAGCAGATCGAAATCAGGGGCGATTTTCTTTGCTTTATGTAGATATTGATGGCTTTAAGCACGTTAATGATAATTTTGGTCAAGATAGCGGTGACCAATTAATTTGCCAGGTTGCGGAGCGTTTACGTACAGCGGTTAGAAAAAGTGATTCTATTTCTAGAATTGGTGGTGATGAATTTGTAATTTTACTCGAAGATTTTGAATCTTCGGATGACACTATCAGCTCTGCTAGGAAAATTATTGAGTTTCTTGCCTATGAATATCAGCTAAATGCTAACCAGGTTATTCTTGGCGTAAGTATCGGAATAGCGACTTATCCTGAATCGGGTGAAAGTGTTAACCAATTATTACGTAGTGCTGACATTGCTCTACGAGATGCAAAAAATACCAAAGGTAGTTCTTATCGATTTTATTCTGATGAAATCAATGCAGTTGCTATGAATCAACTGTTTCAAGAAGCCGAGTTGCGTAGGGCAATACGGAACGAAGAATTAATGGTCTATTATCAGCCGCGTGTTGATTTAACAACAGGGAAGGTATCTGGTGTTGAGGCACTGGTACGGTGGCAACATCCGAAACGTGGTTTGATTGGACCGGACAATTTTATTCCACTTGCTGAAAGCACTGGGCTTATTGTTCCTTTAGGCTATTGGGTCATGCATCAGGTGTGTCAGGATATCGAACGAATGAACCATTTAGTACAAGCGGATCTGTGCTGGGCAATTAATATATCCTTTCATCAGTTTAAAGATGAGAGATTAGTAGAAAATATTCAGCGTATATTTGCGGCTAACAATACTGATGTTAAACAGATAGAGCTAGAGTTAACGGAAACTGCAGTTATGCAACATGTGGAGGAAACTGAAAAGGCTATTAGTTCTCTGCACAAAATTGGTTTTGGGTTTTCGTTAGATGATTTTGGTACGGGCTATTCTTCTTTTACGCTTATTCAAAAGCGCTTACCTATTTCAAAACTTAAAATTGACAGAAGCTTTGTGGAAAAAGTGAGTGAGCGTGTCGATGCTGGAATTATTGTTAAAACCATGATTGGTATGGCGCACAGCTTAGGGTTAGAAGTGATCGCAGAGGGTGCTGAAACGAAAGAGCAGATCGACTTTATACGAGAAAATGGAGGGAACTCAGTGCAAGGCTTTCACTATAGTCCGCCAGTTCCTTTCAATCTGTTACCTGAAATGATTAATCAGGGGTTTCAAACTTGCGGGCCTCGGGTATTTTCTGATGCCCGATAGTGTTGAGTAGAATAGAGGGAATCTTAACTGAATAGTTTATCCAAGCGTCTATAACCTATAGCCTCCATCATGTGAGGTCGTTCAATATGTTTGCTACCCGATAAATCTGCAATAGTTCGACTGACTTTCAAAATGCGATGATAAGCGCGTCCTGATAGATTGAGCTTGTCCATAATAGCGGTGATCTCATCTTGCTCTTGATTCCCTAAGGCGCAATGGTTTTCCATTTCACGACTGGATAATGCGCTGTTAGTTTTTCCTTGTCTTTTTTGTTGAAGTTTCCTCGCTTTTTCGACTCGTGGCTTTATATGTGAGCTTGTTTCATTACTTTGTTTGTTGGTGACGAGCTCCTTGATAGGCAACCTGGATACGGCTATTTGTATATCAATGCGATCAAGTAGAGGACCTGAAATTTTTTGCCGATAGCGACGTACTTGATCTGGTGAGCAAGTGCATAGAGTTTTCGCATCACCATGATAGCCGCAGGGGCAGGGATTCATTGCGGTAATAAACTGAAAGTTTGCGGGATAGGTCACTTGATGCTGCGCGCGGGAGATAACTATTTGTCCCGCCTCAAGGGGTTCACGTAATACTTCTAGTACTTTTCTATCAAATTCAGCGAGTTCATCTAAAAATAGCACGCCGTTGTGAGCCAGTGATATTTCACCGGGTTTGGGGTTGCTGCCGCCACCGATCAAGGCAACGCTTGAAGCGGTGTGGTGAGGATTTCGAAAGGTAGGTTGTTTACTGTGAATACAAAAAGATTGGTTAGCTATTGATGCAATGGCTATGGCTTCAAGCTTTTCCGGTTGTGTCAGGGCTGGAAGAATACTCGGCAAACGGCTTGCCAGCATAGTTTTTCCTGTTCCTGGGGGGCCTACCATTAACAAATTGTGTTTGCCTGCAGCTGCAATTTCAATGGCGCGCTTAGCCAGAGATTGGCCGATTACATCAGCGAAGTCCTTATGCTCTGATGCTGATGTTGTTTCATTGACTTGTAGTATATGTGGTTCGATTAATTGGGTTTGATTAAGGTGAGCACATAGTTCAAGAAGATGTGTCGGCGCAATAACCTGGCTATTGGTGGCGAGTGCCGCCTCATTTGCATTGGATAAAGGCACAATAACTTTTCGATGTCGTTCTGATGCTGCAATAGACGCAGGTAAAATACCTTGAACCGCTTTTATTTCTCCGGATAAAGCCAGCTCCCCTAAAAATTCATATTCATGAAGAACATGTTCGGGAATTTGACCGGATGCTGCAAGAATACCCATAGCAATGGGTAAATCAAACCTCCCTCCTTCTTTAGGCAAATCGGCGGGTGCCAAATTAATAGTTATACGTCTGGTTGGAAATTCGAAATTGGAATTGATTAGCGCACTTCGTACGCGGTCCTTGCTTTCTTTTACCGCAGCTTCGGGTAATCCAACAATGGTGAGTGATGGCAAACCATTGCTTAAATGTGTTTCTACAGTGACTAGAGGGGCGTTAATACCAGCGCGCGCACGGGAATAAATGGTTGCAAGAGACATATTTCCATCCTTGGAAAATAAAACTTAAGCGTCTTTTTTGTTTATAACTTTTTCTAATTCAGATAATTGTTTTTCTAACACTTCTAGCTTAGAACGTGTTTTATTTAGCACAGTTTCTTGTGCTTCAAATTCATCTCTAGATACCACATTAAGCTTGGTAAACGTGCTGTCTAATAGTGCACGTACATTCCGCTTGAGCTGGTCCTGAGATTCATGTGCACCATTTAAAAACAAATTAGAAAACTGTTCTGTTAAAGAATGTAGTGTTTTTGGGTTAAACATAGGGCGTTTTTATAACCGCGCATCATCATTGCGCATTAATTACGGGTGCAAGCACAGGTTGAATCAAAAATTGTCCCGGTTTTCCTTGGCTACCCGGTTTTCCTCTGCCACCTTGGGCGCCAGGTTCTCCCTCGTTGCGATATACTTTTTTGCCGCTGCCGCGTTTTTCAAACGTACCACGACCGCCTTCACCAGGTAAACCACCTTCGCCGCCGAAACCGGCATTTCCCGGCAATGTCACTATTTGTATGCCTGGACCGTAGTTGCTGGTAGGGATGTATTCACTGCCACCAAGAGTCCAGTAAGTAATACTTACGCTGCCGCCGTTACCGCCTTTGCCTCCATCCCCTCCGACACCGCCGTTACCACCGTCTCCGCCGTGGCAATCATCTGCTTTGCCGCCCAGCCCCCCTTTGCCGCCATCACCGCCGGAGCCTCCTTGGCCGCCACTGGTATCTATACGTAAGGATTTGAAGGCAGCAATACCAAATTTCATTTCAATATTGATGCCATTGTTGCTATCGCCACCTGCCAGGCCTGCTATACCGTTATTGCCCTGTTTACAGCGCGAAGTTAGGTCTGCATGGGTAACTTTGCCGGCATTGTCTTCTCCGTTAATACCTTTGCCATTAATGTAAGAGCCCTCGTCAAATGAGGCTTTTTGCGCGCTTACTTTCCAATTTTGAACGCCGTTTTCAAAATTGATAGTAGCGCCCTTTTCTAATATCAATTCATCCAAACTTAGTTGCTGCTGAGTTCTTGAGATCGTAAGCGTTTCATTTGCTTTGACGTGCAAAATACCTTGTCCCATCGCAGGTAGACTGAACAAAAATACGCCAGCTAGTAGTGTGCCTTTTATCATATGAGTGCAACGCCTTAGACAAAAAATCGTTGGAAACCAGATAGTAATGGATTATTTATAAGATACCAGTTTTTGTTTGCAACCTAAGTTACTAAGATTTGTTGGCAAAAGGGTACTGAGGGCATATTATGCATCGGTGCACTATATTTGGGCGTCAGCAAAAAGCTACGCTCGATAATAGTGCCGCACTACTTATAAGTAGTAGCGAAGTAATGGGTAACTATTTGAAATATATAGATTAAATGAAACGGGCATGGTTCGTGCACTAGTCAGGCCAGTTTCCGCACGCTTCTGGATTGGGTGTGGTGCGAACTTAAGTTTGTTTCAAAACAAGGTATGGAGATAAGAACAAATGAAAAAATTAACAAAAGCGATCATTGCGGGTGGTCTTTTGGCTTCTGCAGCTACTGCACAGGCTGAAGGTTTAGAAGTTAGCGGTAACGTAGCACTAACTACTGATTACATCTGGCGTGGTGTTTCTCAAACAGATTCAAGCCCTGCTATTCAAGGTGGCTTTGATATCGAGTGTGAGAGCGGTTTATACGCAGGTATCTGGGGCTCTAACATTGATTTCGGGTCAGGTGATGACTCGAACATGGAAGTAGATTACTACTTCGGTTTTAGCAGAGATATCAATGATAACTTGAGCTATGACATTGGCTACGTTTGGTATGACTACCCACAAGAAGGCGGTAATAACTTCGGTGAGTTGTATGCGAGCCTTTCTTTCATGGATGCTACAGTAGGTGTTTACCATCAAGATGATACTGTTAGCCCATATGCAAACACTGCTGGCGATACCAATGCTCCTCAACAGTACTACTACGTAGATTATAGCCGTGAAGTTGCTAACGGTATTTCAGTAGGTGCTCATGTAGGTCACTACAATCTTGTGGGTGCAGGTGCTGAAGATTACTCGGATTGGAACGTTTCTGTTTCTAAAACAGTTGCTGGTGTTGATTTGAGCCTTATGTACAGCGCAACCAACCTAAATGATGGCGCTAGCCACCAGATGGATGATTCTGCTGACGACGTGTTCGTTTTCACTATTGCCAAAAGCCTTTAATTAATTTTGGCCTCACTCACAGTTGAGTGGGGCCAAATATTTAATGGAGTAAAATCATGAAATTAATAACGGCAGTCATTAAGCCTTTTAAATTGGATGACGTACGTGAAGCTTTATCTGAGATCGGTGTGCAAGGTATCACCGTAACAGAAGTTAAAGGTTTCGGACGTCAGAAAGGACACACAGAACTGTACCGTGGTGCAGAATACGTTGTGGATTTTCTTCCTAAAGTAAAAGTTGAAGTAGCTATTGGCGATGATCTTATGGATCAGGTGATCGAAGCGATCACTAAAGCTGCGAATACTGGCAAGATCGGTGACGGCAAAATCTTCGTTACCAATCTAGAGCAAGCCATTCGTATTCGTACCGGTGAAACCGGAACTGAAGCCGTTTAATTTAAACGGTTTTTGTTGAAACGACGCTAATAATAAATCTTATAAATTTTCATAAGCCTAGTGCGGAGGGCTTACCATGGAAAACAATGTTTTCGAATTGCAATATGCAATGGATACCTTTTATTTCTTAGTTTGTGGTGCGTTAGTAATGTGGATGGCCGCTGGCTTTGCCATGTTAGAAGCGGGTCTGGTTCGATCTAAAAATACCACTGAAATCTTAACCAAAAACGTAGCGTTATTTGCTGTGTCTTGCATCATGTACCTAGTGTGCGGATACGAGCTGATGTACGGTGGTGGCTTCTTCTTAGCGGGTATCGCTGATGTTGATTCTGCTGCAGTACTTAAAGATTTCGCAGAGCGTGAAGATGGTTTCCAAGGTGGATCTATCTACTCAGGCGCATCTGACTTCTTCTTCCAGGTTGTATTCGTAGCAACAGCTATGTCTATCGTATCTGGTGCAGTCGCCGAGCGTATGAAGCTTTGGGCTTTCCTTATATTCGCGGTTGTAATGACAGGCGTTATCTACCCAATGGAAGGTAGCTGGACTTGGAATGGCGCTTCGGTGTTTGGTTTATACACCTTAGGCGATCTTGGTTTCTCTGATTTTGCAGGCTCCGGTATTGTTCACATGGCGGGTGCATCAGCTGCACTAGCGGGTGTTCTTCTGCTAGGTGCACGCAAAGGTAAATATGGCGCTAACGGCGCTGTTAATGCTATACCTGGTGCGAACTTACCGCTAGCAACTTTAGGTACTTTCATTCTGTGGATGGGTTGGTTCGGTTTCAACGGTGGTTCGGTGCTTAAATTAGGTGATATTGGTAGCGCTAACTCTGTGGCTATGGTGTTCTTGAACACTAACGCAGCAGCAGCGGGTGGTGCTATGGCGGCCTTGATTGTTGCCCGAATCTTGTTCGGCAAAGCTGACTTAACCATGTTGTTAAACGGTGCTTTGGCAGGTCTAGTAGCTATTACTGCTGAGCCTTCTACCCCAACAGCATTAGAAGCAACTCTGTTCGGTGCTTTAGGTGGTGTCTTGGTAGTATTCTCTATCATTACTTTGGACAAGCTAAAGATCGACGATCCAGTGGGCGCGATTTCTGTGCACGGTGTTGTTGGTCTACTTGGTCTATTGCTGGTACCTGTAACGAATGCTGATGTTAGCTACACTGGTCAGTTGATTGGTGCTGCAACTATCTTTGCATGGGTATTCGGTACTTCTCTTCTAGTTTGGGGCGTATTGAAAGCTGTAATGGGCATTCGCGTTACTGAAGAAGAAGAGTACGAAGGTGTTGATTTGGCTGAATGTGGTATGGAAGCATACCCTGAATTCACCAAGCAATAATCTTGCTGCTACAGCTTTCTTAGGTGCCTAGACATTAACTAGGCACTAAGAAACGAGAGCTAGCGAAAATAAAAAGGGCGCCTTAGGGCGCCCTTTTTATTGCTGCGTTTTTATTGAAGAGGTGCCTATACTATAGGCATGAATAAAAAATGGAGTTTGACGGTGAAATGGCTTTCAGTGGTGTTTTTAAGTTTGGCAGTCTCAGCCTATGCTGAAATTTATAAGTGGATAGATGAGCAGGGGAATGTACATTTTGGCGATAAAAAGTCGGTCGTCAATGTAAAGAAAGCTGAAGAGGTGGAGACGAATACTCAGCCTAATAGCTACGAAGTAAAGCGAGATGTTAAACAGAAACAGCAAAAATTGTTGGATGCTTGGAGCGAAGAGCGAGCGATTAAGGCTGAAGCGAAGATCAAGCGTAAGGCAGAACTGAAAAAACGTAAAACAACCTGTGAGCGTAAACGAAAATACTTACAACAGTATAAAAATTCACAATATCTCTATGATGAAAGTGAAGGTGGTAGTCGAACCATATTGTCGAATGAAGAACGTGTTGCTGAAGAAAAAAGTATGAAAGACTTTATAGAGAAAAATTGTAAGCGTTATTGATACATGAGCTAATGTAATAAGCAAAGTGGATAATGATTGAATAAAAAGGGCAGCAATATGCTGCCCTTTTTATTGGTGTGCGAATAGTGGAGCTAGCTGCTTGTTTCAAGTGCGCGACGCATAAACTCTGGAAGTGTTAGCGCGCCTCTATGGATACCTGCATTGTAGTACTCTGTAGAGAAGGATTTGTTCTCAGCGGCAGTTTCGTCAAATGATGTTACCCGTTTTTCCTTGCCTGCCATGGTGCAGCTCCACCAACCAGAAGGGTACACCGGCTGCGGGAAAGGTAGGGTGTTGACTGAGCTAAAGCCTGCAGCTGTCATATTGGTATGTAGATCGCGAATAATGGTTTTTATATGCAGAAGTGGTGACTCACTTTGCTGTACCAGAATGCCGCCCTGCGCCAATGCTTTGTAGCAATCTTCAAAAAAGCTTTGTTTAAATAGGCCTTCGGCTGGTCCCACTGGGTCCGTTGAATCGACGATGATAAGGTCAATACTGCCAGCTTCTATCTCCTTAATAAATTTCACACCATCCTCAAATTGGATATGTGCACGAGGGTCATCATTGGCTGCACAAAGCTCAGGAAAATATTTTTCTGATAAACGCGTGACCTGCTCATCAATATCTATTTGCCATACATCTTGCACATTTTTGTGTCTGAGCACTTCTTTTAGCGTGCCGCAATCACCGCCGCCAATAATAACTACTTTTTTAGGGGTGCCATGAGTATACAATGCAGGGTGCGTCATCATTTCGTGGTATAGAAAATTATCTCTGGTAGTCAGCATGACACAGCCGTCGATCACCATGAGTTTACCGAAGGTATCCGTGTCATAGATTTCGATTTTTTGGTAGGGCGACTGTATTTGTTCAAGCTTGCTATTTATGCGCAACGAAAAGCCCGTACCTTCGGAGTCAAAGAATTCCGTGAACCATTGGTCTTGTGTAGCTGACATATTCAAACCCTAGCCGTAGATTAGCGCGCAACCATACCTTAACTCATGATTTAGGAAAAGCACGCAGACACTAGATAGAAAAGATAGACTAGCACATAGCCGAAGCATAGGATTAAGTGTTATTAGGGTTTAAGCTATGCCGCTTTTCCTGTTCTTGAATTAGTATTGATTTGTTTGGGGTTATTAATGTCAGAGTGGAATATCGAAGATGCGCTAGCAACATATAACGTGTCTCAGTGGGGGGATGGCTACTTTGGTATTTCGCAGCAAGGTCAGTTAGAGGTTTATCCAAACCCTGCAAGGCCGAATGCATCTATCGATATAAAAGAGCTAACCAAAGAATTGGAAGCTGAAAACTTGTCATTGCCTGTGTTGGTGCGTTTTCCAGACATTATTCGTGACAGAGTTACTCAGTTAGGTGGTGCCTTTCATAAGGCAATGGCCCAATTCGAATATAAGGCTACCTTTACTGCGGTTTATCCGATCAAGGTCAATCAGCAACGACGGGTCGTTGAAGAGTTTGTTGCTAGTCAGAAAAATAGTGGTGACGACTCATTGGCAATTGGTTTAGAGGCAGGGAGTAAGCCCGAGTTACTGGCAGTATTAGCTATGGGTGAAAATGCTTGCCCGGTGATTGTTTGCAATGGCTATAAAGACCGAGAATATATTCGATATGCACTGATGGGTGAAAAACTCGGATACCGGGTCTATATCGTTATTGAAAAGTTATCCGAACTTGATTTGGTTATTGAAGAGTCAAAAGCGCTTAACGTTACCCCGCGGTTAGGTGTAAGGGTTCGGCTGTCAACGGTAGGTAAAGGTAATTGGCAAAATACTGGCGGTGAAAAATCTAAGTTCGGGTTGTCAGCTCGGCAATTACTTATTTTAGTTGATAAGCTCAAACAAAATAAGTTGCTAAATAATCTTGAATTATTGCATTTTCATCTTGGGTCTCAAATTGCCAATATAAAAGATATTAAGAATGGTCTTGCCGAAGTTAGTCGATTTTATGTTGAGCTTAGTCAGCTAGGTGCTGTGATTAAGTGTGTTGATGTGGGTGGTGGCTTGGGTGTCGATTACGAGGGTACGCAATCTCGAAGCTACTGTTCCATGAATTACAGCATGCAGGAGTATGCCAGTAATATTGTAAGTTCTCTCAAAACCACCTGTACACAAAATGGCTTACCAGAGCCAGATATTATTACCGAGTCTGGGCGGGCGATGACAGCACATCATGCGATACTGTTGGCGAATATTATTGATTCAGAGCGTTTAGAAATTCCGCCTGATCTTCAGCAACCGAAGTCAGATGCACCTTCAGTGCTTAAGGACTTATGGCAATCATATCGGCAAGTCAATGCGGCAATAAAACATGCACCTGTTGTAGAGGTGTATCATGACGTGATGCATGATTTTGCTGAGGCGCAAAGTCAATTTAGTCATGGTTTATTGAATTTGTCACAACGGGCTTATGCTGAGCAGGTTTATATCGCCACCTGTAAAGGCATAAGTGGCCGTTTAAAGAAAAAACATCGCGTACAATATGAGCTTGCTAATGAGTTGGATGAGAAACTTGCTGATAAATTATTTGTAAACTTCTCATTGTTTCAATCGTTGCCAGATATTTGGGGGATTGATCAGATTTTCCCAATTATGCCGATTGAAGGTTTGGGTTCGCCCTGTGATCGACGCGCGGTTATTCAAGATATCACCTGTGATTCCGACGGCCGTATAGAACAATATGTAGATAGTGATGGAATTGAATCAACGCTACCAATACCCAACTATGATCCTGAAAAACCCTTTGTTATTGCCTTTTGTATGATTGGTGCTTATCAAGAGATTTTGGGTGATATGCATAACTTATTTGGTGATACCCATTCTGTTGATGTTGAGTTGACAGATGATGGATATCAACTGGTTGATAAGTGCGAGGGGGATACTGTGGATCATGTCTTGCGTTATGTGAAATTTGATCCCGAATATCTATTAGCGTCTTATCGCAGGCAGGTCAGCAGTGCAGATTTATCGGTGGAAGAGGCTAATACGTGTATAGGCTATTTAAGTCAGGGTTTGAAAAGTTATACGTATTTATCTGAAAAATAATATCAGATCGCTTTGATTTTATTGAACTGCTAAGTTTTAAGTTTGTTTAGTGCGGTAATGATAGGCATAGATTCTTCATCGCTAAGTATCTGACTTAATTTCTCTGTGTGATATTCAACAAATTTGATGGCAGACTGATTGGCTAAGTAGAAATCTTGTAATAGATAAAATGAGAGAAGTGCCAGCTTCTGCTGCCTTTTATTTTTCAGTATTTCTTCATCATAAATTGGCAGCCATGGCATAGTGTTTTGTATCTGCTGAGAAAAAATTCCTGAAGCTAAGGTGGTAAGTTCTAGCTCTTCATTAAAAATGGGTGTCGTATGAGTGCCGCAGCTTGGCGAGCGGGCTTTAAGTATAAATCCACATAATTTTTTTCCGCGAGGATGTAGGGAGGGAAAATCCTCAGCCATCTTGAGTAGCGGTTTAGTGACGTTTATGTCTGGGTCATTTACGCCTTGAACAATGAGAGTATCCTTTTGCACAAGTTGTACTGGCGGTCTTGGTGTTCCCAGACCTGCTTCGGATTCTGGACAGGTTTTTTCCCAGTCCACATATGGTGAAAAGGCTGTGATCAAAGACTCCATTTTTTTATGTTCCCCATCATAGCGAACAGGATCACACAGTAAGCAAGCGCTGATACCAACGATAGGCTTTAGTGATGTGGTTGTAACGTTTATATAAGGATAGTCTTTCCAGTTCATAGGTGTATTCTTTGGCTCGTAGCCATAATAATGATAAATGGCTGAAACAGTAGTTCATATTATCCGATTTCAAGTATCTAAATATTGAGGCTTTAGTGT
>Ga0105348_1000780_pt1 | contig 22823 bp, 16 predicted proteins | sample EN8Hudsemesocosm_2_FD_83504 | JGI IMG/M metagenome (GOLD analysis project Ga0105348, IMG submission 83504) | Methane-oxidizing microbial communities from mesocosms in the Hudson Canyon - EN8C Hudson Canyon | ecosystem: Environmental > Aquatic > Marine > Cold seeps | place: Hudson Canyon... | reverse complement strand
CTATCTGATTGAAGACCTTGAAACATTACGCGACATTACGGTTATCACATCATGGCAAAGCCTAACGGCATTGAATAAAAGTTTTGAAAGCGCAAAACGCGGCGCCCTAGGTAAAATAAATCTTTTAAAAAAGCAGACAAGCGCCGAAACCAATGATGATTTTTTATATCAATTAGAAAAGACTTTAAACGAGAACAATTTTGTGAGAGGCAATGAGGCTGAAAGTATTGATGGCGTATTCGATGCCGCTCATCAGCTCGTGAGTCAAGCTTATGGTTGGCGAAGAAAATTATCATATGCATTTGTATCCCGCTCACGTAACAACCCAGATATTGTCGCTATTATCAACATGCTCAATGAAGCGAATATTTTTTTAACCAGGCTTGGCCAGACAAGAACATACGGCACAATGTACCTGGAACAGAAGTTCGTTGACTCCTATGGCGTATCGGTTCTTGAAAAAAATGATCAAGGCCTAGCGCAATTAATCTCGCTTATCGACATCAAAACGGAAGAGTATAAAACCGTCATAAAATCTTATTCTGAGATGCAGCCCCAAGCCTTTAAGGAAAATTTAATCCGGGCCAGAGACTTAATTTATGAACAACTGGTGCTTACAACAGCTATCACAGGAAACGCCGTAAAATTCTTTGATGACTTAAGTGATATTATTCAAGCCCAATATACTCACAATCAAATTCTATTTTCCCTATCAAGTAAGTTGGTTTCACAAGACTATGAAAAAAGCGTACAACGACTCATCGCTTTTTACTGTAGCCTAGCATTTATGGTGCTGTTACTGCTTTATTTATTTGCAGGACTTTATCAGGCGATTGGCTTAACCATTCAGGATTTAATGAATTCGGCTGATCGTGTTGCAACAGGTCAGTATGAAACCCCGATACGCGTACAATCAAAAGATGAACTTGCAGATGTGGCTGCGGCAATGGATGCGATGCGACTGAAAATCAAGGATCGTGAAGAAGCACTGTCCTTGATGGGGCAAACCGATGGACTCACCAAGTTATATAATCGCCAATATTTTGATGACGCATTGGATTTGGCTCTTGCGAATAGTCGACGTAATCCAACCCCACTAACGTTGGTAATGATGGATATTGACCGTTTCAAAGCGCTAAATGATGAATATGGCCATCAAACGGGTGATGAATGTCTAAGGCGGGTATCCAAACTAATGCGAGCGCAATTTCAACGTCAAACAGATATCGTGGCCCGGTATGGCGGTGAAGAATTTATTGCTATTTTATACGGGCAAACACTCAGTGAAGCATCACAAAAAACCGAGCAGCTTCGCGAAGCTATTGAGAACAATATAATTAAGGTCGGCGACAGAGAAATTTCAGTCACAGCAAGCTTTGGCTTAGCAGCCCTGACGCCGCCAGAGAACTGCCAGAATAAAGAGCTTGTTGGCCTGGCTGACAGGCTACTCTATCAATCGAAAAAAGAAGGTAAAAACCGCTTAAGCGCAGGCCATTATCATCAAGACATGATCTAGCCTGCCCAATCCATTAATGATGATAAACAGCCACTTTATTTCGGCCTGAGTTTTTAGCTTTATATAAAGCTTTATCCGCTTTTTTAACCAGTTTTTTCCAGTCACCTTCAAGCTTGTCTGCGACACCCAGACTGACCGTTAATATGCCTAAATCAGTATTTTTATTTTTAATATTTAAAACCTCAATGCTATTTCGAACGCGTTCAGCACATTTACTGGCACTTTCTGACATGGTTTCAGGCATTAATATTAGTAATTCCTCGCCACCGTAACGATATACACGGTCAGATTCTCGAATCGTTTGCTTTACACTCTGAGCCACTTGCTTTAAACACACATCTCCCGCTGGGTGACCATAGGTATCATTATATTTTTTGAAAGAATCAACATCTAATAAAGCCACGGCATAGGTTTTATGATGTCGCTTGGCATCGGCTTCAGTATGAGTCAGGTCAACTTCCATCGCGCGACGATTACCAATACCCAGCAAAGGATCCTCCAGAGAGAGCAATTTCAACTGCTCAACACTGCTCTCTAACTCATCCTGTTTATCCACCAAACCGGCATAAGCCTCAACCAGGTTGGTTTGAGTCACTACACCCACCAAGTGATTATCGGGACTGATAACAGGAAGATGTCGCAACTTTCGACTCCTTGATAGCATCAAGGCTGATTTAAAAGAACTCGTTGATAACACACAAACCGGATCTTTTGTCATGACATCACACACCAGCGTTTTTAAGTTGGCATCAGACATCATCACATCCAAAAACAAGTGCGTCACATCCCTCTCGGTGATAATGCCCACCGGCTCTTGATTAGAAACAACCACCAAACATGAACTGTGAGTCCGCGCCATTTGCTCAATAGCAGATTTAAGGTTGGTATCCAAAGACACGGTAAGCGGTTCTTTGTTCATTACGTCTTGTACTAACATCTGACTGCCTAGTTTGATATGAATCGTAGTTTAAAGTCGTCACTGTTTTCCCCTGCGCCACTACTTAAAAGATTAGGAGGGAACATTCGTTTGAGCAAGCTGACTTAGCAACTAAACTTAGCATTAGTAGCTTGTGTTTGAAAGTCAGTTAAACTTGATCAGTATCACCTGCCATAAACAGGCTACATGCTACTGTGAAATTAAGGAAAGCAATATCAGAAAAACGTATAAAAAACGACACTGCGGTAGGTAAATATTATGACCTTGATTCGCAACTCCGACGCTAGAATTTCGAACAAACTCACGCGGTTTGTTTCTTTACCCGTGTTACGCGGGATCTACGGTTTGCTGCTTTCACTGGGAGCGCCGATAGGCTGGTTATTTGTTCAGCTAGCAGCGGGACGTGAGCCTTTTTCAGATGATAATTTCGACCCTTTACTCTATGCCTATATGAGCATAGCGACTGGCATCGTATTCTCAGGACTTGGTTACGCCATAGGCCGGAGGGAACATATCATTACTGACCTTGCTCTCACCGACAGCCTGACAGGACTTTACAATAAGCGCTATTACACAAACCGCCTGGAGCAAGAGTTTGAACGCCATTTGCGACATTTAAGCCCGATGGCGATTATTCAAATTGACCTCGATTTCTTTAAGCGGGTAAATGACAAGTACGGCCATCAGGCCGGTGATATTGTTCTCAAAGAGGTGTCCACCATTATTAGGGAAAACTGCCGGAAAAATGAAATTGCTGCCCGGGTAGGCGGTGAAGAAATCAGCATTATCACCTACGATTGCAGCCAGGATGATGCAGCCAAATTAGCCGAGCGCATCCGATACTCAATAGAAAGCACCCCTTGCAAGTGGCAGAATCAAACGATACCGATCACGGCATCCTTTGGCATCGCCATCGCAAATGAAAACACCGAAAATGCCTGGCAAGTATATCAGCATGCCGATCAAGCATTATATCAAGCCAAAGAAACCGGCAGAAACAAAGTCTGCGTGTATGATGAACAAGCCTAGTTTATGCCCCCAGTCTGTTCTTCTAATGCTACTTATCTGCCTCTCTCGGTGCGCACGGCGCACCCTATATAATTGATACTGCAACCCAAATTATTAAAGGCCCCTTCTTTCGTGAGGCGTATCACCTATAAAGTGCGCCGTGCGCACCGGAATAATAGCAAGAAAGGGAGACTCCCGCTTCAGACATTCAAGCCCTTCCGCTTATGCGTTCTCTTCCTAGGGTCATTTACACAGCCCCTTTTTTTTCACTACAATGCTTACCTGAACTTAACTTTATTCATGCGAGATCAACTGCCATGTCACTACGCTCCATTGCATTAACCGCCCTGATCATTTTAGCTGTGTGGTATTGGTTACGCGCGCGCGAAATTAAAGAGCAGTCATTCAAAGCAGCCGCTAAATATTGTGATGAGCTATCGCTGAAATTACTCGATGATTCAGTGGTATTAAAGCAAATTCGCCCCGTCAGGTCATCACAGGGACACCGGTGTTTGCAGCGGCTTTACCTTTTCGAGTTTACCTCTACTGGAGAAGATCGCTATCAAGGCGAAATAGTACTCATCGGCCGCAAAGTAGAGCACATAAAGCTACAGCCCCACAGAGTTGAATAAACCTCACCCAAAGTGGTTATTTCAACATTTAGACCTATACTTTATGCATTCCCCTCACTCATAAAATGAATAAGTAAGTAAAGCAATATGATCAAACGTATTCCTATTTCATCCCTTAGGGTCGGCATGTACGTATCTGACCTGAACAGTGACTGGATACCACATTCCAATTTCAAAAAAAAAGGCAAAATAAAACAAGAAATTGTCATAGAGAAAATAAAACAATTAGGCATTCAGGAAATCTACATTGATACCTTTCAAGGCCTGGATCTTAAAGATGCCCCTACCCTCGCAGAAGTTGATAAAGAAAACCAACAAAAACTCAATGCATCAGGTGCACTGAACTCACTCAATAAGCCTTCAGTTGGCTTAGCTGATGAACTGGGTGTTGCTCAAAAAGTCCACCAGGAAGCCGTTGTTTTGGTCGATGGCATTTTAAATGATGTAAAAACGGGTCAGGCCCTGCAACTCGATGCAATAGAAAGCCTAGCCGAAGACATGCTCGATTCTTTATTCAGAAACCATAACGCACTTGCCTGCTTAGGCTGCATCCGTGAAAAAGACAGTTATCTGATGGAGCATTCTGTCAACCTGAGTGTCTTAATGTCGATTTTTGGCAAGTCTATGCAACTTGACCGATCACTCTTACAGCAAACTATCGCCGGTGCACTTTTGCATGATATAGGCAAAGTCATGGTGCCGGATGAGATTCTTCATAAACCCGGCCGACTTTCCGACAATGAATTCACCGTGATGAAGCAACATGTGTCTCTCGGTCAAAAGCACTTACTCAATATTGAAGGTATTTCGCCCTTAACCGTCAAAATTGTGTCTGAGCATCATGAAAGAATGGATGGCAGTGGATACCCCGCAGGCTTATGCGGCCATGAGATATCCCCTCAAGGAAGAATGGCCGCTATTGTGGATGTCTATGATGCCATCACAGCTGACCGCTGTTATCACAAAGGTATGACGCCCTCTATGGCGATCAAGCGACTACTGGAGTGGAGCGATCATCATTTGGACCGTTCATTGGTGGATCATTTCATTCAATGCATCGGTATTTACCCTATTGGTTCTCTGGTGCTTCTCGAAAGCGGCCGCTTGGCAGCAGTGGTAGAGGTTAATGAGTTTGATCAGCGCTTACCTAAAGTCAGGGTGATGTTCCACACTAAGTTTAAATGTTTTATTAAAACTGAATTAATTGACTTGGCAAAACCCTCTGTTCAAGACAGAATTATCAAGGCAGTTGATCCTGTCGACTACCGCATAAAAGTGAAAGATTTTTTAAGCTAACGTCACCAATTAAGTCACTCTCCCAAATAAACCTTGCCTAATCTTTATTCTGACTATTCCATCCTCCCTGTAGTTGAGGTATAACATCGCGATGAAAACTCCAAAACGAATCAAGCCCCTTGTAGAAGACGGCATCGTGGATGAAGTCATCAGTCGCTTGATGAGCGGTAAAGAAGCTGATGTCTACATCGTACGTTGCGGATCCAAAATCCGCTGCGCCAAGGTATATAAAGAAGCCGCCAAGCGTAGCTTCAAAAAGGCCGTCCAATATCAGGAAGGCCGGAAGGTGCGTAACTCACGTCGCGCACGCGCCATGGAAAAAGGCTCCAAATTTGGCCGCAAACAACAGGAAGAAACCTGGCAAAATGCCGAAGTCGATGCACTTTATAAACTAGCTGCGGCGGGTGTGCGAGTACCCGAACCTTATGGTTGTTTTGACGGCGTACTCATAATGGAGCTGATCACAGATGACGAGGGTGATGTTGCGCCTCGACTCAACGATGTTTCCATGCCAGAAGATCAAGCCATAGAAGACCATGCCCTGATGATGCAATATGTCATGCGCATGCTGTGTGTCGGCCTCATTCACGGAGACTTATCTGAATTTAATGTGCTTGTGGACGACTATGGCCCCGTGATCATCGACTTACCTCAAGCAGTCGATGCCGCAGCCAACAACCATGCCCAGTCTATGTTGGCGCGTGATGTAAATAACATGACCACCTACTATTCACAGTTCGCACCCGATTTAGCCAAGACCAAATACGCTAAAGAAATGTGGGCCCTTTTTGAAGAGGGAGACTTACATCCCGACCTCCAACTCACGGGTGAGTTCGAAGAAAGCGCCGAAGCAGCCGACGTTGATTCAATAGTAGAAGAAATTAAAGCGGCTTGGGAAGAAGAGCAAGCACGTTTGGCGCGCATTAGTGCCGCCGACTCTGACGAAGAGTAAGGGGTAAAGAGTAAGCGATGAGGAATAACATCTAGCCCCATCTTTATATCCAAACTCAAGCTACTGCATTCACAATAAATTCCCTTATTTTTCCTTCTCTGTACCCACCTCGATATATTCTGCCTCGACATTGCCTCAAAAGTATCGAGGTAATGTCATTAAAAAAACAATCAATACCTAAAACAAAGACCAGTATGCGCGAAGTCTCAAGCGAGGAAGAATTTGTTGACCTTTAAACTTTACAATGTAAAGATGCGCCAACAAGTATTCCTATTCTCTATGATTAGAGCATAGTATATTGATGTTTTTATTTAGAGTTAAAGACGTATGAAAATTATCATTATAGGTGGTGGTCCGGCAGGACTTTATTGTGCAAGTGCGATTAAAATATTGAACCCATCTTTCAAGGTCTCTGTTTATGAAGCCAAGAATGAGTCCGTCAATGCATTTGGCCTTGGTTATACCCTTCAGTCGGGTACCAAAGGTTTATTGGCAAAACTTGATGCTGCCTTTTTAGATTCCTTATTCCCGGATGAAAAGCCGCCACTACTCACCCGTGCTATTGTCAATACCGATCATGACAGCCGTTTTTTTGATTTCGCTGACGGCCACGGGGTACCCCGGTTCCAACTGATGCGTTATTTAAGAGATAAAGCGGTAAGCCTAAAAGTAAGCATTATCGAGAAAAAAGTGTCTCCTGCTGAACTCGTACCCTTGCAAAAGTCTTGTGATTTACTCATCGGCGCTGACGGCGTAAATAGTATCGTTAGACAAAAATATGCGAAGAAATTTTCCGCCATCGAGCATACAGCAAAAATCAGATTCTCCTGGTTCTATAATGACTCACCCAAACCGCAAACCGATGTACGTTTTTATCTTCGTCAAACGCCTAATGGGGTAGTGCAACTTAGCTCTTATCCTATTTCAGAGACACAACAAGTTGTTATTATTGAAATGGCTGATACTTGCTTTCAAGCAGGTAAATTTGAGCAACAATCCTCTGATGACACGATACAATATCTAAGTACACTTTTTACCAGTGATGAGGATGAAATTTCACTTATTTCGACTCAGCTGCCTTGGTTTTCATTCAAAATGAATAGCACCGAGAAGCTATTTCATAAGAATATTGCCATTATTGGCGATGCCGCGTTTTCTTTTCATTACAGTGCAGGTGTCGGGCTAAACAGCTCTTTTTCAGCAGCTTATACTTTGAGTAAATGCCTCACCCTGAACCAAAACGTGAATAAAGCACTGAGTCACTTCAACAAAGTCACTTTAATGGCTTTACGTGTTTCGATTGATAAATCGTTAAACGACATTCAATGGTTAGAGAGTATAGATTCCCACCTTAAAGATACCCCACAGAATGAGTTAATCGATCATTACTTACAAAAAAATGCCTACAAAGCAGTTGCCAACTAATGAGTGAAGTAAAACTGACCCGCTATATTGTTCAATCTTTGAAAGACGAAAATGCGAGTCATATTTTTATGGTCCCGGGTGGCTATGTCGATAACTTCCTTCAGGATATCGTTAGCATAAAGGGCATCAGTGCCGTGGTCTGTGCCCATGAAGGTGGCGCAGCCATGATGGCTGATGGCTTTGCCCGGGCGTCTGGGCGATTTGGCGTCTGCTTGGGTATTTCAGGCCCCGGCGCGACCAACATGATCACCGGACTGAGTATATCTCAAGCTGATCAGGTTCCTGTTTTAGCCATCACTGGCGACACGCCTTTAGCCTGGCGTGATCGAGATTCTATTCAAGACTCAGGTACCCATGGCCTAAAGAGCATTGAGCTATTCAGGCATATTAGCTCTGCCCAACATCAAGTATATGACGCACAGTTGGCCGGTGATTATATGCGGCGTTGTTTCAACAAGTTATATACGAGCTCAACAGGGCCGGTTCACCTTTCCGTTCCCATGGACTTACAAACTAAGCAAGTTGAATATGACTACCAAGCAAGCAGTACGAGTCATTCTAGTAAGGGAAGAGTAGTAGATGCCCCTTCACTGAATACCGCGCTGGAGCGGATATCGTCCTACACCAAAACAGTGTTATTAATCGGCTCAGGAGTCAGAAAATCTCAAGCAAGTGATGCCCTCCTCGCTTTCGCAGAACGTTTTGCCATTCCGGTCGCCACCACCATGAGCGCCAAAGGTGACTTTCCTGAGAATCATGAACTAGCCTTAGGCGTATTCGGTTGGGCAGGCACGCAATGTGCCAATGAAACGCTAATGTCGAATGAAGTAGACTGCCTCATCCTTGTAGGCACTAAGATGGGACAAATTGCCAGTATGTGCTGGAGTAAAAATTTACGCCCAAATAAACAGCTCATACAAATAGACATCAACCCCGAAAACTTAAATAAAACCTATCTGGCAGACATCGCCCTCACCAGTGATGCGAAACGCGCATTCGAGCATTACTGTGATTTACCAGATGAAACAGACAGTGTTGCCAGTCTACTCACTCAATCATCTGCTCGACGCGACTGGCTTGAAACCATTCGAATTAACAAGTCATGGCATTATGACATCGAAAACAGCTATGCAGATTTGGAGCCGATCCACCCTGCTAGAGCCGTTACTGAGCTTCTAGAAATAATGCCACAAGACACGCAACTCTTTGTTGATAATGGTGCCCACACCTTTTTTGCAATGCATTATTGGACGTCTCTTTTAGAAAATCATTGCTTTAACATCATCAAGTATTCGGGTGCCATGGGCTGGGCAGTACCCGCCAGTATCGGCGCCAAGTTCGCCAGACCCGACAAAGTAACCGTCGCCGTGGTCGGCGATGGTTGTATGCTCATGCACGGTATGGAAATACAAACTGCGGCGAGGTATAAACTTAAAAAGATGATCTTTGTGGTGCTGAATAATAAAGCACATGGTAACCCGAAACTGCGTGCAGACGGTTTTTCCCCAGAAGCTGGAGAACTCACCGATATCGTTGATCATAACTGGGCTGGTTTCGCTGAGTCCTTAGGCTTAAAGGGTTTTACTGTTGATGAACCATCGGCGTTAGCAAACGTTTACCAAAGTGCGCTGGAATCAGAGACAAGCGTTTTAATTGACATTAAATGTGGCCTTTATAGCACCCCGACAAAAGTATTTGATGAAACCTTCATGAAAGAATTTAACACGTACATCGACCACTAGGAAAGCAAGATGCCTGATCATACAGAAGAACTGGCTCAAACCCAGGATAGAAGAGATGTGATTGGAAAACTAAATGATTTTTCACCTGACTTCGTCGCGATGATATCGCAATTTTGCCTAGGAGAAATCTATTCTCGTCCGGCTTTACCGGAAAACACAAAAGAGATTGTCGCGATCGTATCTCTGATTAGTTTAGGCTCAGCTCGACTTAAGGGGCACTTTGAATCTGCGTTGAAACTGGGCGTGCCAAAAGAAGAACTGATTGAAGTCATTATGTTATCAAGTATTTATCTAGGTTTTCCCCGCGCCATAGATGCCATGCTGGTGCTAAATGAAACCGTCAACCAAGCTCAGCTTGATGACTAAATAGATTTACTTTTAATTTAGAACAGATATCAGCCCTAAAAAAGCTGGGCCAAAGAGATGCTAGACCCTATGCTTAAGAGAAACGACTAGAGTTTAGTTTTCTGGAGCATGTTATGAGAATTTGCCCATCCTGCATCATTAAGTGGCAACCCGCCCAAAATGATCCGAAAAGCTATCAATGCCCTAAATGTGGCTCTGACCCTGAATTTACCCTGTGTGAACGCGACGCAAGAACCATCAAACATTTTGATAAAACGGGAGACACCTTAGATAGATATAAGCTATGGCCAAAAGCCTGTACGCTTTAAAATATTGGCCCGATTATACTTGGCCTATAGTAACTGAGCTAAAAAAAATGCTGACTTAAGCCTTAGACTGCACAGCTCTGACAGTAAGGAGTGAAAGGAAGCACATCAATTCGTTCATTGCTAATGACTTCATGACATTTTTCACATTTACCGTATAAGTCCCGCTCAATTTTAAGCAAGGCATGATGGATTTGTTCTAACTCTTCTCCCGCTTCATTTTTTAAGTTAAGCAGCACATCATCATTTTGTCGGTCGACTGTTTGCTCAGAAAATTTATGGCTGGTTTTACGGTTATGTAATTCTGCATCGATATTTTCAACACGTGTATTCAGCTCATCCTTCAACAACAATAATTTTTGCTTTACGTCAGTCATCATCATTTCTCCTGAGTCTTATCTGCTGTTTCACTATTCTACCTAATAGTGTGGTACTCACATTGATATGAATCAAGGTTGAAGGGCTAAATTTAACACGGAAATAATTTTCGACTATTTATAATCTTCATGCATCATCACCTTTCCTGAAGAATCAAGCACTACAGTGACCGGAAAACTGCTTATTTAAATAACTAGATATTATCGATGCTTACGCACTAAGGAGAGTGACAAATTGTCGCCTACCCTTATCAAGGGTAGTCGCTTATCGCCTTACCGTGAGACAGGTTTCTTCTGCAATTTTCGCTGTAAGGTGCGTCGGTGCATCCCGAGCGCTTTTGCTGTCGCACTGATATTCCCCTCATTCTGCAACAGCACACGCTGAATATGCTCCCATTCTAAACGATTGACCGAGGGCGGCATCTCGGTGATAGCTATATCTATGCTCGGCGTCTCGTCATCCAAGGCATTCAAGATGTCATCGGTGTTTACCGGTTTACATAAATAGTTGACTGAGCCCAGTTTCATGGCTTCAACCGTGGTGCTAATACTTGAATAACCCGTTAATATCAGCGCTTTGGTAGCGGGTGATTTTTTTGTCAGAATCGCTAAAAATTGTAAACCACTTTCCTGATCAATTTTTAGATCCACCACCGCATAATCCGGCTGATTAACCAACAAAATAGACTCGGCATCCGTAATACAGTTAGTAACAAAACTCTCTAGCCCTCTTCGTTTGAAGGATCGCCCAAGTGTATCCGCGAAGGTAATATCATCATCTAAGACTAAAATACTTTTATTCATTTACTGCTTGTCCTGAGCATCAAGAAACTGAGTGCCGATTAGCTGTTTATCTAATAGCTTTCTATCAAGTAACTGTTCGTCTAATAACAACGAAATCCGAGTATGACTACCTTCACCTGGTTTTGAAGAAATACTGATTTCGCCCCTATATCGATTTATCGTCGCATGAGACAGAAATAAACCCAAGCCCATGCCCTCAGCCTTACTTGATTCAAGCGGCCCCAATTCGGCGCCAGCATAGTGTTCAGGCGGAAATTCAAAACCTGCTCCATAATCAATCACCTCAATTACCAAGTGCATTTTAGTACTACTTGCCTTCAACAAAATTTTTGAGGGCGACGCGTCGGCCGCGTTGTTCAAGACATTCAATATTGCCATGCGTAATGCCGGGTCAGAGGTGATTTTGTTATTCCCAGCGGATACCAACTCCTCTGACAGATGCTCTTCTAAACAGGCTCCCGGACGCAGCAACCTGAACTCATCTACGAGCTGTTTCATAAAATCACTCACCGCTTCAGACTGCTTTATAAATTCTGCACGATGCCTTAAACCATCGAGCACTTGCTTACAGTTATCAACCTGCGCAGCCAGTACATCGATATCTTCACGAAATTGTTGTGGTTTGAAGCTATCGTCTTTGCCGTCTTTATACTCACGCTGCTCGCGCTCAAGGTCATACTGCAAGTCATTAATAATCACGGCCATCGTCGAGAGCGGTGTACTCATATGGTGGGCAGCAGATGCGGCTTGCGTGGCGATGCCCAATAGTTGTTCATCTCTTAAAGCTTGCTCTCGCTGGGAATTAATTTTGCTTTGCTGTTGATCTATCTCTTGGCGCATCTTCACCACAAAAAAACTAATCAACACGGCGCTAATGGCAAAGTTAAACCACATGCCAATAATGTGCAGCGAAAATGCAGACTGCGACGCAGCAGCTTGCTGATGAAGTGCGTGGCCGGTGCTAATACTTCCTACTTCAAGCTCAGGAAGTGATGGAGACAGCAAAGACGATAACGAAGGTAAAAACAAACTGCCATAACAGCTTAGAGTCAGTACCACCATAAACCAGGTAAACTTCCCTGGCAGTATTGAAGCACTCACTATCAAAGGAAAGAGTAAAATTGACACAAAAGGGTTCGCAGCCCCCCCTGTGTAATGGAACAAGAAACTCATGATCACCACATCAGACACTAGCTGTAAACACACTACCCGTTCGGTAATCAGTTGGGGCGTGCGCGTTTGAATAAAGGTCATCACCGCTGAAATAGCAAACAGGCTTAGGATGCCCTGTGCCAACATTCCATTGAATTCGAGATCTAGAAAGAAATAATTCAAAAGTAAAAACAATTCAGCAAATACAAAAAGCACCATGCGCGCATAGGCGATCAAGCGCACATTCTGCTGCAGTGAGATATTGGAAGGTAAACGTTTGAATTTAATCATTTAAAAATAAAACCTAAAGTATTTTATTGAGCATATTTAGCAAAAACATAAGCGTCTCATTGAGCAAAAAATGCAGGTCAAGTCATAAGATTAAACGGCAGGCCCAAGCACAGCGACTATAATTAACAGATTCAGAAACTAGCAAATTTAAGCCTAGGCAACTCAAACCAATCAATTTCACTCTAACAAGGTATTTATGTTGAAAGAACTTATGCTGGAAGTACTTCAGGTGAAAGTGCTTACAATGTCGGTACGTACAATAAAAGTACTGGTCATGCAAAACCTAGCAAATACCTTCAAAGTAGGCTTGAGGCACTTGCTGATGCTCCTCAGTTTATGCCTAAGCGGCTCGGTCGCATCCCAAAGCAGCTTTGCAAACAGCTCGCCGAACTTCAACATCGAAAAAGAAAACATTCAGGTATTAATTGACCCGAGTCATACTTTGACCATCAAAGATATTCTCAACAGCCCTGACTTACCCTGGGCCATCAACCATCAAAAGATCCCCTCTTATGGTTTTTCACCTGATACTTATTGGTTTCGCTTCGTGATTGCAGAAAGTGACCGCGAATGGTTATTAGCGTTAAATTACGCTTTAATCGATCATATTACGATGTACCGGATAAAAGCACAAAACACGATTGCAGAAACAGTAAAAACAGGTGACAAACTGCTCTTCTCACAAAGACCGATTAAACATCGCTCCTTTTTATTTCCCATCAGTGCGAGCGACCAGCCTCAAGAAATCATCCTTAAGATCCGCTCTTCCAGCGCCATTCAGCTGCCTTTAAGTCTTTGGCCCGAGCAAGCATTCTTCGAACAGGATCAATATATTTTTGTAGAGCACGGCTTATATTACGGCATCGTATTGGTGATGGCGCTATATAATTTTTTCTTATTCTTACGTTTACGTGACAGTGCCTATGCATTCTATGTACTTTATGTGATGACGTTTGCTGTCGCACAACTATCCTTAACTGGTTTTGCATACCAGTTCATCTGGCCAGAATCACCTGAATGGAACGAACGCAGCCTCGCCGTGATTACCCCCTTGATCGTGGTGTGCAGCATGGTCTTCGCCTCAGACTTTCTGAAGCTCAAAATGTATAACTATCGGCTTTATGTATTTTTATACTTCCAAGCCGCCATTGGCCTGCTTTTATCGGCTTTAAGTACGTATTTCCCTTATGCCTTGATGATCCCGTATGGCGCGGCCTTAGCCATCATATCTTGCCTCTCCATTCTGCTTGTTAGTTATTACATCACCTTCAGAAGTGCCTATAAATACGCTATTTATTTTTCTGCAGCTTGGTCAGCCTTCCTTGTTGGCACTGTGGTACTCGCGATGAATAAATTTGGTATTATGCCTCGCACCTGGGCCACAGAGTCAGCCGCCCAAGTCGGCTCAGCTATTGAAATAATTTTACTCTCATTTGCTCTGGCCGAACGTTTACATGACGCCACGACCCGACGCTTTATAGCAGAAGCTGAAACCCTAAGAATGAGCGAAGTGCTAATCAGCACGCAACAGCAACAAAATGAAGCCCTCGAAATCGAAGTCGAACAGCGCACTCAGGCTCTCAGCTTAGCGCTTGATAAAGTTAACCTCTTGAACGAAGAACTCTCCGATCTTTCTACCATGGACCAAGTAACCGGCGTCCGCAACCGTCGCTACTTTGATGAAATGCTCGACCGGGAATTCCGCCGAGGCAAACGCAATCAATCAACCCTGTCTTTGATCATGATCGACCTTGATCACTTTAAGTCGATAAATGACACTTATGGTCATTTGACTGGGGATGTTTGCTTAAAAACGGTGTCTTTGGAGATCTACAATTTGGTTAAACGCCCACCCGACATTGTCTGTCGCTATGGTGGTGAAGAGTTAGCCGTAGTCTTGGCAGAAACCTCTTTCGAAGGAGCCATGATGCTCGCTGAGCGTATTCGTGCGCATATCGAAGGCCTGGAAATTGATGCTGAAAATAATCTCATTAAACTTACCGCAAGCTTGGGTGTGTCAAGTATCACCCTGACTAACGAACTCAAAGATTGTCAGTTCGCCTGTCAGGATATCATCAGCCTAGCCGATAATGCCTTGTATAAAGCAAAACAAAAAGGTCGAAACCAAGTACAATACAAAAACTTCAATAACTTTTAAGTCCCGCAAAGTGTATAAATATTATGATTAAACAACTCGATGAGCTCATTGATAAAAAAGCCGATATTGTGATTCAGTATTTTGATACCGATAGAGAAACCATCTTGAATGAACGCCGTTATAGTGGCGTCGTCACCCATATAGATGAAATGGAAGGTATCACCATCAAAACAAGCGATACTGAAAACCCTTTTTCCATGTTACCGCCTGCCATTGAAGCCTGGTCACGTGACGAGAAAAAAAATTATTTGGCCCACTGGTTAGTGTATCGTACACAAGCAAAACGTGAAGATGGTGAACATGAATGGTGGGACTGGCAGCCTAAGCTTTAAATTAAATGAGTGTTAATAAGAAGCGGTCTTATTTAGTTTTTCCGAAATAAAAGTCTGCCACCCTATTAATGCTTGCTTGAAGTCAATTAAGCCACACTCAGCCTGAAGCTCCTGATCATATAACTCTGTATTTTCAGGTAGCGCTTCATAAACCTCAAAACCCAAAGAGTTCGCCACGACCTCAGCACTATCATTGCTGAGTCTTAACTGAAACTCACGCCCCTGAATGTGATGCTGACTGATCACCCGTTCTTCCAGTCGTATCAGCGTACCTAAGAGATGATTGATCGTTTGCAACGAATCCAGCTCTTCATTAAACCAACAGGCAATGGCTTCATGTCCAATAGAAAAAATAGCGACGGGCTTGGCAAAATCATCAAACACAAACTCGTAATCCATCACTACCTCTTATAAACCAAGCATTCAAACAAAACAGCCGCGCATTCTACAGGATTCATTTATAATAAATACATGTAGGTCGAAATTTAGAGCCTGCCCCGCGAGCGGAGCGAGTGCTTTGGGTATTCCGACAATAAGTTTGCAATAGCACACTATAAAGATCGTCATCCATATTCACTAATTGATATAGCTTAGTTAATACGGAAATCAGCGTCGGAATGAAATCCGACCTACAAGCTATTGAAACTTATGTTATTTGCCTATTTAGCAAGCGCCGTTCTAACCTGATCCCGGCCACCTTCTTTTGCTTGGTAAAGCACTTCGTCAGCACGTTGCAAGGCAGCAGCCAGAGGCATAATCTGTGGAAAAGGTAGAAAACAAAGCCCAACACTCATGGTAATTTTAATCACACCTTTCTCAGTTTTAACTTCAATCGGCCGTATACTTTCCACAAGACATTGCGCCCAGTCTCGTGCACCTTGCTCGCGGGTATCGGGTAATAAAATACCAAATTCCTCCCCTCCCAGGCGACCAAGAATATCACCACGCCTTAACAAGCTTTGGCAAAGCTGGCTTACCTCGATAAGTACTTCGTCTCCAGCAGGGTGGCCATAGTTATCATTTACCTGTTTAAAGTGGTCGATATCCATGATCATCACCGCCAGCGATTGTTTTCCCGCTTCAGCCGCCTCAAACGCAAGCTCACCGCAGTCCATAAAATGACGTCGATTAAACATGCCCGTTAGTGAATCCCTAGTGGCTAAGTGATGTAATGCTTCATTGGCACTTTGTAGTTCGCTGCTACGCTTTTTAACCTTGTCTTCCAGCTTATGGCTGAGCTTTTGGATATCACTAAACAGGCTGGCGTTCTCTAATGAAATGGCGGCTTGTGCCACGAGTAAACTAATCAGCTCGATGCTGTTATCTGTAAACAAACCTGCTTGAGTGCGGTGCTCAAGATAAACCGCCCCAACAATGCCTTTATGATGATCTATTGGCAAACATAATAATGACTTAGGCTGATGCACCTTCAGGTAAGGCTCATTTTGCTCATTGCTTTCATCAACGGCGATTAACAGCCCTTCGTCGCTGTGCAGAACCGATTGAATCAAGGTCGCTGGCAACTTGAGCGACATATCCAGGTTCTCAGTTTGTAAGAATTCGCGCTGCCCTGACAGCGTATTCAGATAGGCTTCGATAGTTGGGTTAGCTTCCTGATTAGCAATGCGTCGGTTTAAAACCAGCGCCGCAATTTGCGCACCACTTTGCTCGATAAAAATGTGGATAATGGTGTTGAGTAGTTTATCCATTTGTACTTCACGGGAGATTGCCTGGGAAGTTTGCGTGATGGCTGCCAAATTGTAGCTTTGATGATCTGGCTTGTCTTCGACAGACTGAATATGCTGATCAAGCGTGCCTGATTTCAGCAAGTCGGCATAACGTTGACGTAATTCATCAATACGCACCTGGCAACCCCATTTCTCATAGAGGTAAAGCGCTTCGCGTAAATAGATAACGCCCATCGTAAGGTTATTCTGCCGCAAGCAGAAAGTGCCGCAAAGCTCATTTGCCAAGGCTTGATATTGCACAAAACCTTGCTCTTTCGCTGACTCGATGGCTTGCTGGTAATAAGGCATGGCCCGCCAAGGACTACCTGCTTGCAAGCGCAGTTTCTCCGCTTCAAGTAAGTAGTGCTTATGGGCAAAGTTAGCCGGGCAGAACTCCGCCAGTGTCTCTATTTTGTTCAATGATATTTTCAGTAAATTGGAGCATTCTTGGGCTTTCTCCGATTCTGACTCTTCAGCCAGTATCTCAATAAGAGTGAGGCCAGTGATTAAGTGATGGTCGACAGCCACAACAACGCTCAAAAATCTTGACAACGTTGAAGCGGCTTGCTGAATACTGGCTAGGCGTTCTGGGGTTGGCTTATTCGACCAGAACGCATATTGCATTCTGACATGATCCAAGAGTGCAATATGCAGGCTCTTGCGTGTACTCTCCAATAATAGTGGTTCAAAATCAGCGTCACTTAAAGCGTATGCATCACGCTTCAATAAAGACTGACTTAGCCTTAACCAAAATAAGGCGACTGGGTAAAACTGTTTGTGAGATTCAGCAATATTGACGACTTGTTCAGCAGCCTGTTTAAGTTTTTGCAGTTGATCTCCTTGGCAGAACTGTAGATGTAACTCATTGCCTAGGTTAATCACTGCACGCATGATCTCGCCCGATAACAAGCCTCTTTGATAACCTTGTTGATGAAGTTCACGTACCTGCTGTAAGGGTTTCTGATAATGCAAAACACCCACGGAGATAAGGTTCAAAACATTCGAGGCTTCCCGGCAATTCGGATAAGTCTCCATGATACTCAAGGCCTGCTCGGCGGCTTCAACCGCTTGCTGAAATTGTTCATCCACCCCTTTAGAATATGCATAGATCGCCAGCACCAGCGCGCTTAAATCGGTCTTACCGTGCATGAATGTCAGAATTAAGGCTTGCTGAGTATAAAGTTTCAAATACAGTTTATTACCAATAACCATATTGCACAGGCCCATATTGACTAGCAGGCTCATGGCCACTTGTTCGATTGGGTTTTGCATTTCTGGTAGCTGATGAATCCTTGAGATAGGGGTTTTGCCCAATTCATAAGCCAATTGGTGTTCGGTATCTGCCAGAGCCAGCTCTAAAAGCTGTTCTGTTTTGGGTACACTGAGTCCACAAAAACTCAAACCTTTCTCGCCGATGGTAATCGCTTTTTCCCATTTCCCTTGACCAAAGAAGAACAGTAATTGGTTTAGGCAAAGTTGCGCCCTTTCCAAGTCACTATTAACCTCGCGCATTAAGACTTGGTAGATATTTTCGGCTTTATCAATATCACCGTTTAATGCTGCACATTCCGCTCGAATTAAGTCCAACTTATAAGTCAATTGATGGTGCAAGTGGGTGTCTGACGGGAGTAATTCCCTTCCAATTTCAGCATAATTACCAGCGGCTTCCCAGCTCCCCACTTGCTTTGCAGCCTGAGCAGCTTGGGCATTTAGTCTCGCCAACTCTAAGCGCTCATCAGGCTCCAAAATTAAAAACCGCGCTTTATTCAATTGCTTCAACACTACCGCTAGATATAGCGCTGTATTTCCTTGATCAACACAGGCTAAAAAGCGCCGCCCTATCATGAGGTGGGTATGCTCGGAACCAGACGTCCCTAGACACGGTTTATCAGGGATAATTTCATCAAGGATCGACTCGCGAAAGCCGACCTCTTCAAGGTCAGTAAGAGCGGCCTGTAATACACGGTCATGAGAGAATCGGCAAAGTGGTGAGGTATCCTTTTGGCATAAACATGGGCTAATGCCCTTTAAATCTACCGCTCGAACCTTACCGATGGACCAGTCTCCTGCCTCCTGAATCAAAAACCCTGACTCCAGGCTTGGCCAGAGATGCATTGAACACTCAGCAACCGAAATATCGGCTGCAATAGCCAAGCGGAACAGAGAAAACTGACTGCCTAGGCAAGCCGCCACATGCAATAAATGACGGCTTATTAGAGGAAGCTGTTGAATTTTATTTAGCAATAACTCAACTACGTTTTTGGTCACGCCTTCCGTTTTAATCCGCTTCAGATCCCAGAGCCAGCACTGTTGCGTGATATCAAAATCAAGCATGCCCGCATTAAATATATGTTTTAGGAACTCAAGGATGAAAAAAGGGCTGCCGCCAGTTCGCTGCTGAACAATACTCGCCAAAGATGAAACCGCTTTGCGCGACTGAAAAAGTGCATCACTGAGTAGCTGCTCCACGTCAGCTTGGGATAGCGCCCACAAGCTGATTGTCTGTAATTGTTGGATCTTTCTGAGCGCGATCATGGTGGGGTGGTTCTCACCGACTTCATGCTCCCGATAAGCCAATAAAATAATGAAATGCCCTTCTTTTTCTTGCATCAGTTCCTGCAAGAATAAAAGTGTCGCGTGATCCGCCCATTGCAAGTCGTCGATAAACACTACCAATGGGCGATCCTGACTAATACAACGCGTAAATTGACAAAGTGCCCAATGTAGACGATTTTGATTTTCACTAGGTGCTAAACTGGGTCTCTCAGGCAACACGCCCAAGACCTTTTCCAGCTCTGCCATAAAATCGACCAATACCCCTGCATTGCCCTCAAGAGCCTGCTGTAGTTTATCTTTTAGCGAGCGCAATTCACTTTTGCTCAGAGCCAAGGCATAAGCCAACCAAGCGCTAAAGGCTTGCTTGATAGCCGAATAAGGCGTGTTCTGTACATACTGCTCAAACTTACCACTAAAAAATAAGCCTTGTTGCTCAGCGATAGGTTTATGCAATTCATTGATCAAAGAACTCTTACCCATACCTGCGAGGCCTGTTACAACGACTATTTGAGGCTCACCCGCCACCGCATGTTGGTAGCTTTCGAGTAAAATGCCACTCTCTTGCTCCCGACCATAAAGCCCTTGAGGTATATGGAATTGTTGAGAAATATCTTTCGAGCCAAGCTTAAAGGTTTTATTGTCACCTTGTTGCCAGTATTCAAAGACCTTTTCCAGGTCATACTTTAGACCCAAGGCACTTTGGTAACGATCCTCGGCACTTTTAGCCATCAGTTTGTTAATGATTTGAGATAAGGCTGGAGGCGCGTTGTAGCGTACCCCGGTAAGGGGTTTTTGCTGTTTGGCAATATGATTGTGCACCTTTGCCAACGTGTCTTGACCACTAAAAGGCACATGCCCGCTGAGCAATTCGTAAAAGATGATGCCGAGTGAATAAAAATCACTGCGATAGTCCAGCCCCCTGTTCATGCGTCCGGTTTGTTCAGGGGAGATGTAATCCAGCACCCCTTCAATCTGCTCCGGTGGCTTCAGTGCAGGTTGCTCCCGAGACAATAAACTGGATAATCCAAAGTCTATAACCTGCACAATACCGCTTTCAGGGCTGATCAGGATGTTTCCTGGATGCAGATCTTTATGGATAATTCGGTGATGATGAATCTCGTACAAGGCATCCGCCAATTGAGTGCCGATGAAGATGAATTGCTCAATCGATAGCTGCTGTTTTTTTTGCGCTAATCGATACTGCCTTAAGTCAATCGCATGTTGATCTTCCAATACCATTACCGGACTTTTGTCGGTCTCGATCCAATCAAGTACCTGGATAATATTCAGATGAGCAAAACGCTTCAGCAACTCATAACTATAGGTAAAGCGTGATAACTGTTTAGTCGTAGGGTAAGGATTATTGATGCTTCGTAGAATGACCGACTGTTGGTCGCACAGACGCACGGCACGCTGAATCAAGGTGCTGGCATTCGCATAAACCTGCTCGGCAATTTTATAGTCAGACAGTTTAGACATAACAGCGGTGAACCTGTTAACAAGTCGTAACCATTAGTATAGAAGAGAGTGACGAAATAAGGAGTGAAATTAGGACTGAAATACGAACAAGTTTGTGACATTTACGCTGACGTCATTTTCTCCACTTCATAGTTATTCCCGAAGCTTGTCATAGCCTCATGACAGTGGTGAAAAGTGGCTATTTACTTTTCAGCATACAAGCACGCTCGATCCCTGCCGCTTTCCTTGGCGACATAAAGGGCTTCATCGGCTTGCTGCATGGCTTCGCTTAACGTGGCTGTAGAAGGAAAAACCAGACAGCGCAGTCCGATGCTCATGGTGATTTTGATGCTGCCTTTGTCAGTTTCAACTTCCACCGGGCGAAGGCTTTCAACCATTTTTTGCGCCCAGGCAAGCGCGTCTTTTAGACTAGTATCGGGTAGTAAGACGCCAAACTCTTCGCCACCAAGCCGACCTAGAACATCGCAACTTCTTAATTTTTCCCGGCAGTGCTGGCTCACAGCAATTAGTACCTTGTCACCTGCCGGATGGCCATAGTTGTCGTTCACCTGTTTAAAATGGTCGATATCCATAATCATCACTGCCAGGGAGGATGCATTTTTTTGGGCCGCCTCAAAAGCGACTTCACCATTATCCATAAAGTAACGGCGATTAAACATATCGGTTAGTGGGTCTCGGGTCGCGAGGTAATGCAGTTTGTCATTGCTCTCTTGCAAGGCGACGGTGCGCGCTTTTACTTTTTGTTCCAGTTCATTATTGAAGTCTTGTGCATCTGTGAACAGACGAGCATTTTCCAGAGAAATCGAGGCCTGTTCCAATAATAACTGAATCAATTTCAAGCGTGCTTCGGTAAACACGCCAGGCAGGGTTCGATGCTCCAGATAGAGAATGCCGATAACTTGCTCACGATGCTTAAGCGGAAAGCACAGTAAGGATTGTGTTTGATGTTTTTGCAAGTAACGATCACTATGATAAGGGGTTCCCACTGTGCCACCTGCTAACAATATGGTTTCCTGATGACTCAGCGCGGCCTGGATCGGTATCACGGGTAAGTTTGTTGATGTCTCCAGGCAATAAGCATGCACGAACTCACTATCACCTGATAGGGCGTTTTGATAAGCCTCGATGCTGGCGCCACTGTCTTTGACCAACACCAGCGCCCCGATTTGCGCACCGGTATTTTCCATAATAATTTGAATCACTGTGGCGATCAATTTATTGACCTGCACCTCACTGGATATCGCTTGGCTAGCTTTTATAACCGTTGCCAAATCCAGATTCTGTTTACTTTTCATCTCTTCAGCCAAATGTGTTTTAGTGATGAGTATGCTTGTTTGAGGGCGCTGCTCGATGGTTTCCGAGATGCGGATATTTTGCTCATATCTGGATTGCAGCTCAAGATGTTGAAGTATGTTGCTATGGCGTTTCAATAAATTATCTACCCGCACCTTACAGCCCCATTCACTGTAGAGCCCATAGGCCTCTACTAAATAGTGACTCGCCATCAAGGTATTACCCCGCCTTAAGCAGAATTCGCCACATAACTCGTTGGCCAAGGCTTGGTACTGTAAGTAACCGTGCTCTTTGGCGGAGTCTATCGCCTGTTGGTAATAGGGCATCGCCTCCCAGGGCTCAGCATCTTCAAGTCGAAGCTTTTCAGCCTGCAGCAACTTATGTTTATGGGCGAAGTTATTTGGGTTGAACTCGGCCAATTTTCGAATCGTCTTAAACGAGCTTTGCAATAGCTCAGCATAACGTGCATGTTCTG
>Ga0105348_1000773_pt1 | contig 23088 bp, 18 predicted proteins | sample EN8Hudsemesocosm_2_FD_83504 | JGI IMG/M metagenome (GOLD analysis project Ga0105348, IMG submission 83504) | Methane-oxidizing microbial communities from mesocosms in the Hudson Canyon - EN8C Hudson Canyon | ecosystem: Environmental > Aquatic > Marine > Cold seeps | place: Hudson Canyon... | reverse complement strand
ATCTACTTTTCCCCTTAATGCCTCCGGCAGGCGCTGTCCAGACCAAGACAACCAGATCAAACGCTGGTATGTAGGATCTATCGCTTCACTAAGCTGAGTTAATACATTAACGCCAAACGCTGCGTCGACCAACAACAAATTAGCGTCGTCTAAGCCTTTAATGACATCATCGACACTGTCAAATAAACGTGAACCCACCTTACTAGCACAAAATTCAGACTCCAACCAAGCTCCTAAAATAGGAGATTCAGTTAAAACAAAAGCATCTAAATCGGACGAAACCTCATCATTGCTTATAAATTCACCTGAAACTGAAAGTGCAACGATATTAAAAGAGAATTTCGACCCTTGTTTGTCCGAATTCACCAACAACAAATCGCCCTGCATAGCCCGACAAATTTCTCTTGAAATAGGCAAACCCAAGCCTGTTCCGCTGTAATGACGAGAGGATGAGTTATCCACCTGCTGAAAACTTTCAAATATGCGGTACTGAGCTTCTTTCGGAATACCGCAACCATTGTCAATTACCTCACCGGATAATATCCCATCTTGCCAATTAAGGGAGACATGCACCCCACCTTGGTCTGTAAATTTAATGGCATTCACAATTAAGTTAATTAGTACCTGACGCAAGCGTATCGCATCAACATTAATTTTTTCTGGAAGAGAAGAGCCCAGACTCATTACAAGCTCAAGTCGCTTTTCTGCTACCTGAGAGGTAAATAACAGGGCAATATCATTAAAGAAATCCAGCACTACGACCTCTACAGGTTTTAAAGTCAAACCTCCCGCTTCAATACTTGCCAAATCCAAAATCTGATTTACAGTATCAAGTAAGACGCCTGCACTTTGCCTATTTAAAGTTGCATACTCGCGTTGCTCGTCAGACAGATCTGTACTCAATAACAAATCTCCCATACCTAATACACCATTAATAGGCGTACGTAATTCATGGCTCATATTGGCCAAAAACTGACTCTTGATATTGTTAGCTGCGTTGGCTTTCTTTGTCGCTTCCATTAACTCAGATTCAAGTTGCATAGCCTTAGTAATATCGTCCTGCAACTGCAGGTTCAAACTAACTAGCTCTGTATTCATTTCTGAATAAGTGCGACGATAAGCGACGACCAAAGGGATGGCCAACAGTAACATCGACAAACAAATACCAACAACAAACAGTACACGTTGCAACAATGACTGCTGTATTATAGTAATATCCATGTCTGCAGCCGCAACATAAAGCTGACCACTGGGAGACTTCATTGGAATCAAGATAGTACGAAACAACCCCCAGCGATCACCAGCAGTAACATAAACAGGTTTGGCGGAGCTCATAGCATCGAAGTATTCCTGCACACCTTCAGGGTAAGAAGTCCAATAAGTGACTACCTGGTCTTTTTCAATATCTGCCTGAGTATAATTACAGCTGGTAAAGTAAATATTACCTTCCTCTAATACGTAAGTATAAAGATATGTGAGATCACCAGTACGGGCGTGTTGAGACATCAATTCAAGGTTATGTTTGTCCTGTTCCTCAGAAACAGCATGCGAAGTACGGGCAACATCATGATAATTTTCTGGTAGAATTGAAGGAATATTACTTGCTGCCGCTAACAGACGCGCATCAATATCAATCATGTAGCGCTGCCGCTCCAACCAATAGCTGACTGTTGCAATTATCACAACGCCTAAACTATAAATAAACATGGCTATAATAAAACGTCTTGACCGAACTATCACGCGAGACCCTTAATTTTTTTTGCTAATGATAACTACTTTCAGGCTAGCACAAAATAAACAAATCTATTAATAAATGAACGTTAAAATAAATGTAACCCTTACTCTTATGCAGCATTTCACAGAAAATTCCCTTAATATCATTATCCAAATAAATACCCCTACAAGATAAATTATCAATGATGAGGTATTAGACAATCCTTTTTTCGGTTGACGTTTACGTCAACGTTATATAATAATATAACCATATTCATAGCTACCAAGTAAATAAATGACCAAAACACTCTCTATCAGCGAGCTTTCGAAGGAATTCGATATAACAACCCGAACTATTCGTTTTTATGAAGCAGAAGGCTTACTACACCCTACCAGAAAAGGTCAGACCCGAATTTATACAGACCAGGACCGCGTCAGTTTGAAATTAATCTTGCGTGGTAAACGCTTGGGATTTTCTTTGGCTGAGTCAAAAGAATTAATTGAGTTGTATGACCCTGCAACAACAAATAAGAAACAATTAAGTCGCTTAATGGAAAAGATAGCTGAAAGGCGAAAAAGTTTACTACAGCAAATTACGGATATTAACATCATGCACCATGAACTCGATAAAGCTGAACAACGCTGCTTGGATACACTAAAACAGATGCGCTAAAACACTTGCACTGAAAAAACAAAAATATATGAGGCTCTAATATGTATACATCTTTAAATTTCAATCACGGTGAAACCATCGACATGCTGCGAACGCAGGTTATGCATTTTGTTGCAAAGGAAGTTGAGCCTTTAGCAGCTAAAACTGACAGCGACAATGCATTTCCCAATGATTTATGGCCAAAACTTGGTGATATGGGATTGCTGGGTGTCACGGTTTCGGAGAATTTGGGTGGTACTGACATGGGGTACTTGGCTCATGCTATTGTTATGGAAGAAATTTCTCGTAGCAGTGCCTCTATTGGTTTGAGCTACGGTGCGCATTCTAACCTATGTGTGAATCAGATTTTTAGAAACGGTACACCCGAACAAAAACAAAAATACTTACCCAAGTTGATTTCCGGTGAGCATATTGGTGCACTAGCGATGAGTGAAGCGAATGCTGGAAGTGATGTTGTTAGCATGAAACTTAAAGCAGTGAAGCAAGGTGACGTCTATATCCTCAATGGCACAAAAATGTGGATAACTAATGGCCCTGACGCCAACACCTACGTGATTTATGCTAAAACAGCGCCTGAAAAAGGACCACATGGTATTACGGCTTTTATTGTAGAGCGTGACTTGCCGGGTTTTAGCCGTTCACCTAAATTAGACAAGTTAGGCATGCGTGGTTCAAACACCTGCGAATTAGTATTTGAAGATGTCAAAGTACCAGCTGAAAATATTCTTGGAGGTGAAAATCAAGGCGTTAAAGTGCTAATGAGCGGCCTAGATTACGAGCGTGTTGTACTTGCTGCCGGTCCTGTTGGCTTAATGCAAGCCTGTATGGATTTAATAGTGCCCTATATTCACGAACGTAAGCAGTTCAATCAGTCCATAGGTGAGTTTCAATTGATCCAAGGTAAGGTGGCTGATATGTACACCACCTTGAATGCTTGTCGGGCGTATTTATATACCGTTGCGCAGTCTTGTGATCGGGGCGAATCAACACGCAAAGATGCTGCTGGCGTTATTCTATATTGTGCTGAAGCGGCAACTAAGATGGCTTTGGATGCTATACAAATATTAGGTGGCAACGGCTATATTAATGACTTTCCTGCAGGGCGATTGTTACGTGATGCCAAGCTATATGAAATTGGTGCAGGCACCTCAGAAATCAGACGCATGTTAATTGGTCGTGAGTTATTTGTTGAAACCAAGAGTTAATAACTATGACACAACTTCATTCAAAAATAGACACCCATTCACCAGAGTTTATTGAAAGGTCTGCGTCAATGAATGCTTTGGTGGTTGATTTACAGCAAAAAATCAGTCAGAGCGCCCTATCCGCTGGGCCGGAAGTTGAAAAGCGCCACCACGCAAAAGGCAAACTACTTCCCAGAGAAAGAATTTCCCATCTTTTGGACCCAGGCTCGCCTTTTCTTGAGCTTTCTCAACTTGCAGCTTATAAAGTTTATGAAGACAATGTACCTGCTGCTGGCGCTATTACCGGCATTGGTTTAATCAATGGTACCGAATGCATGATTGTTGCCAATGACTCAACCGTCAAAGGCGGCACCTACTATCCGCTTTCTGTTAAGAAGCATTTACGCGCTTTAACTATTGCCGAAGAAAATAGACTACCCTGTGTTTATTTGGTCGATTCAGGCGGTGCCAATCTGACGCGTCAAGATGAAGTGTTCCCTGATGAAGATGATTTCGGTAATATTTTTTATCGCCAGGCCAATATGTCAGCCAAAGGTATTCCTCAAATAGCCGTCGTATTGGGTTTGTGTACTGCTGGTGGTGCCTATGTACCCGCTATGGCTGATGAAAGTATTATGGTCAGAAACCATAGTACGATATTTCTTGCCGGCCCACCTTTAGTAAAAGCAGCAACAGGTGAAGAGGTTAGCGCAGAAGCTTTAGGTGGCGCAGATGTACATTGTAAGCTTTCTGGTGTGGCAGATCATTATGCCGATAACGAAGCGCACGCTATCAAAATTGCTCGCGACTGCATCGCAAATATTAACTGGCTTAAGCCAGAACAAATCACTCGTAAGCTGATCAAAGCCCCTAAATATAGTAGCAATGAACTTGGTGGCGTTGTACCGAGTGATTTAAAGACACCTTACGATGTACGCGAAGTAATTGCGCGTATTGTTGATGACTCTGATTTCACTGAATTTAAACAATATTTTGGTGAAACCCTGGTTTGTGGTTTTGCTCATATTTTTGGTTACCCTGTCGGAATTATCGCCAACAATGGTATTTTATTTTCAGAGTCTGCTCAAAAAGGCACGCATTTTATTTCTCTTTGCTGTCAGCGAAATATTCCTTTGGTGTTTCTTCAGAATGTAACCGGGTTTATGGTCGGCAAAGCCTATGAAGAAGGTGGTATTGCCAAACATGGCGCTAAAATGGTCAATGCGGTGGCATGCGCTAAAGTACCCAAATTTACCGTAATTATCGGTGGAAGTTTTGGCGCAGGTAACTACGGCATGTGCGGCCGCGCTTATCACCCGCGTTTTTTGTGGATGTGGCCAAATGCAAGAATCTCAGTCATGGGAGGCGAACAGGCAGCCGGCGTTTTAGCTCAGGTCAAAAAAGATAGTATGGCAAAAAAAGGCCTTAAGTGGACGGATCAGGATGAGCAAAATCTAAAGCAACCAATTATTGATCAGTTTGAGGAACAAGCCCACCCTTATTACGCTACGGCACGGCTTTGGGATGATGGTATTATTGCTCCTGCGGATACACGCAATACATTGGGTATGGCAATTTCTGCTTCGTTGAATGCGCCCATTGAGGAAACGCGCTTTGGAGTTTTTCGGATGTAGGTGTAGTTTTACATGGCACTTCACAGACCTTAGAAATTTTATAAATCCTGGTATTTATCATGGCTAGAACAAACAAACAATCAACAGACCTAAGCATTAATAATTGCGTTGCAGTTATTACCTTAAACCAGCCAGAAAAACATAATGCTTTTGATAATAATGTAATTGAAGAATTACTTGCGCATTTAACCTGCGTTAAAAATACACCCACCATTAGGGTTCTGGTGTTAAAAGCTGAAGGAAAACACTTCTGTGCCGGTGCCGATTTGGACTGGATGAAACGCATGGGCCAGCTTGATTTTGATGAAAATCGTAGAGATGCAAAAAAACTAGCGCTACTTATGTCAACACTTGATACTTTACCAATCCCCACAATTGCACGCGTACAAGGGGCAGCTTATGGTGGTGCCATCGGTTTAATTGCCTGTTGTGATATTGCGATAGGTAGTGATACTGCACGCTTTTGCTTAAGCGAAGTTAAATTGGGGCTAGCGCCTGCGACGATTGGGCCTTTTGTTGTTTCAGCCATAGGGGCTCGTCGCTGCCGTGACCTATTTTTAACTGCCAGAGTATTTAATGCGCACCAAGCTTGTGAATATGGCCTGTTGCACCACACAACCTCTTTAGAGGTTTTAGACACCAAAGTAGAACAAACAGTATCTCAAATTCTCCAAGCAGGACCTATGGCTTGTCGTGAGGCTAAACAGTTAATAAATAATTTACTCGAAAGCCCAGCTGATCCTTCTGAAATGACCAGTGAGTTAATTGCTCAACTGCGCGTTTCAGATGAAGGCCAGGAAGGCTTAGCTGCATTTTTCGAAAAGCGCTTACCTAGCTGGATATCGTAATGAGTGATTTCGTTAAGATTGTTGAAGTAGGCCCAAGAGATGGCTTACAAAATGAACCTGGTAGAATCTTAATTGAAGATAAAATTCAATTAATCAATCACTTATCTGAAGCCGGTTTAAAACATATTGAAGCTGGTTCTTTTGTCTCTCCCAGTTGGGTGCCTCAAATGGCCGATAGCACTGATGTATTTAAAAAAATAAAACGCCATAGCGATGTAACTTACTCAGCTTTAACACCGAATCTACAAGGCTTTGAAGCAGCCTTGGCAGTTAAAGCAGATGAAGTCGCAATTTTTGCCGCAGCCTCTGAAACCTTTAGCCAGAAGAACATTAACTGCTCGATTGCCGAAAGCATTGAACGCTTTAAACCACTAATTACAGCTGCACAGACAAACAAGCTTAAAGTTCGTGCCTATGTTTCCTGTATTTTGGGCTGTCCTTATGAAGGGCATATAAAACATGAGCAAGTAATCCGTGTAACTAAGCAACTGTTAGCGCTTGGCTGTTATGAGGTGTCATTAGGTGACACCATCGGCACAGGAACCCCTCACAAAACCAAGGCGCTTTTAAGACATATGCTGACTGAATTTAAACCCGCACAATTAGCTTTACATTTTCATGATACCTATGGCCAAGCTATTGCCAATCAATATGTAGCGCTTGAATTAGGCTTACGTACTTTTGATTCTTCAATTGCCGGCTTAGGGGGTTGTCCATATGCCAAAGGCGCATCAGGCAACGTGGCAACAGAAGACTTGGTGTATATGTTACAAGCTGCTGGTTTAGAAACAGGACTGGATTTAGGTAATTTAATCAGCGCAGGTCAGGCTGTTTGTCATGCTTTATCTCGTAGCAATCATTCAAACGTAGCAAACGCATTTGAATGCACCAAGTAAGGATTTACCTATGCCGACTAATCAACCAAACACCGTCAATCAATCAGAGACAAAGCTACTCTGGCAACCCTCAAAAGCAGATATTGAGGCATCAAACCTGCACGTTTTTATGGATTTCTTGCGCGCCAATTTCAAATTTAGCGGTTCACAGTACGCAGCTCTACATCAATGGTCTATCCAAAATAAAACGGATTTTTGGGCCGCTATCTGGCAGTTTTACGACATTAAAGGTCGGATAGGACAGCAGACAATAACACAAGCAGATTTAATGCCGGGAGCAAAATGGTTTCCAGATGCTAAATTAAATTTTGCAGAAAATCTTTTACACCATGCCCTGAAACAGAATAATAAACCTGCAATTATTGAGCGAGGTGAAGATGGCCGCAGAGTCATTATTTCTTATTCACAATTAAATGAAAAAGTGACCATCCTTGCCAATTACCTTAAAAGCTTAGGGGTAAACAAAGGAGATTGCGTTGCAGGCTTTCTACCAAATAGCCATTATGCAATTGTCGCCATGCTTGCTACAAGTAGTCTTGGTGCTATTTGGACATCCTGCTCACCTGACTTCGGATTTAATGGCGTATTAGATCGTTTTGCCCAGATAAAACCAAAAGTCCTCTTAGCCACCGATGGCTACTATTATGCAGGCAAATGCATACACTCGCTTGACCGAGTAGCACAAATATTGGCTGAGCTTACAAGCGTTAGATCATTAATCATTACCCCGTATTTAAATCAAAGTGACCGTACACAACACTCTGTTTATAACCAAAACAGTACCCAAAAATGGGATTCAATTTTCACTTCGGAGAATGCCAGCCTTGAGCCATTAACTTACGAAGCAATGGCATTCGATGATCCGCTTTATGTGCTCTATTCCTCTGGTACTACGGGTAAACCTAAATGTATAGTTCATAGCGTTGGGGGGACTTTATTACAACATTTAAAAGAACTTTCACTTCATAGCAATGTCAAAGCAGACTCAACACTTTTCTACTACACCACCTGTGGTTGGATGATGTGGAACTGGTTAGTCTCGGGTTTGGCGCTAGGTGCAAGCCTGGTGTTATTTGACGGCTCACCCTTTCACCCAAAAAAGAGCATTCTTTTTGATATAGCCGATGAAGAAAATATTGATATTTTTGGAGCCAGTGCCAAGTACTACTCGGCCTGTGAAAAATTTGAGTTAGAACCCGCTAAAAGCCATCAACTGACAAGACTGAAGACCATCCTTTCAACAGGCTCCCCTTTAAGTCATGAAAGTTTTGATTACTTATATAAAAGTGTGAAGCAAGACGTTTGTGTATCGAGCATATCAGGCGGAACCGATATTATTTCATGCTTTGCTTTAGGCTGCCCTATTTTACCCGTTTATCGAGGTGAGCTTCAGTGCCTTGGTTTAGGTATGGATGTACAGTTTTTTGATGAGCAAGGGCACGCTTTAAGCGCCGGTAAAGGTGAACTTGTTTGCTTGCAAACTTTTCCTTCTATGCCAACAGGCTTCTGGAATGACCCTGAAAATAAAAAATACCACTCAGCCTATTTTGATCGCTTCCCTAATATATGGGCTCATGGTGACTATGGCGAATTAATCTTACATAAGGACCATACTAGCGTCATCATTCACGGTCGTTCTGATGCAGTACTAAATCCAGGTGGCGTACGTATTGGTACAGCTGAAATTTACCGGCAAGTCGAAAAAGTTGATGCAGTATTTGAATCTATCGCGATTGGCCAAAAATGGCTAGATGATGTACGCATTGTGTTATTTGTTCGTTTAAAAGAAGGCTTTGAACTTGATCAAGGTTTAACAGACCTGATCAGGCAAACTATTCGAACCAACACGACGCCTAGACATGTGCCTAGTAAAATTATTCAAGTTGATGATATCCCCAGAACATTGAGCGGCAAAATTGTTGAGTTGGCAGTCAGGAATATTGTGCACAACCAGGAAGTGAAAAACCAAGAGGCTTTAGCGAACCCTGAAGCTTTAAATTTGTTTAAAGATTTGCCTGAGCTAGATTGTGATTAAAGAGCTTTGAACGTTAGAGGTTTTCTTAAACACTTTATCATTCTCGTGCACCCTTCGCTGGATTCCATGGATTCCAGCTAGAAAGACGGCCGGAATGTAGGATAGTCTGAGCGTGCAAAGCACTTGGTTAGCAATTTGATGCAATTTTTCTACTACATAGGCTTACCCAATGAACATCTTGCTTTTTTTACTTACTTCTTTATTTTCCATTTCAGCTTTATCGCAGCAAGCAGCTGACCAATTCGCCCCGGAATTGGGTGATACCTCAGTAGAAAAGCAAAGTATTCATGCAAAACAGCATATTGTCGTAACAGCCCACCCTTCAGCTAGCCAAGCAGCTTATGATGTCCTGAAAAGTGGCGGTAATGCAATTGACGCCATGGTCACCGCGCAAACTGTTCTGGGCTTAGTAGAGCCGCAATCATCAGGCTTGGGCGGAGGTGCTTTTCTGGTATATTACAACGCTAAAACCAAAAAACTTAGTACCTTTGATGGTCGTGAAACTGCCCCTTTATCAGCCCCTGATGACTTATTCATGGGTAAAAACAACACACCATTAGCATTTTTTGATGCCGTTGTGGGTGGTCGCTCTGTAGGTACGCCTGGAACGGTAAAGTTGTTGTGGCAAACCCATCAACAGTTCGGTCATAAAGATTGGTCCAATTTACTTTCGCCGGCGATAAAGCTTGCTAACCTTGGTTTTGAAGTAGGCAATAGGTTAGCCAATGCGATTGATAGGGATGCTGAACGACTTAGTACAGATAAAACCACAGCAAGCTATTTTCTACCTAATGGCAAAGCACTTAAAGCAGGGCAATTTAAAACAAATCCTAGCTATGCCAAGACACTAAGTTTATTAGCCTCTAAAGGGGGTGACTACTTTTATACTGATGAATTTAGCCAAGTTTTAACTAAGAAAGTACAGCAAGCCGAGAATGTAGGCTATTTAAGCTCCAAGGACTTCCAACAGTATAAGTTAATTGAGCGTAAACCAGTTTGTTCAAGCTACCATCAATACAATATTTGTGGCATGGGGCCACCCAGTTCCGGTGCCATCACGCTGAGTCAAACATTAGGGATACTGGAAACTCATGCCCTCAAATCTATGTCACCTGCAAATGCTAGCACCTGGCATATTATTGCTGAAGCATCACGCTTGGCATTTGCCGACAGAGGGCTTTACCTTGCGGACCCTGATTTTGTGACAATTCCCTCCGGACTACTTTCAAAAAACTATTTACAACAACGCTCGGACCTCATAAATCCAAAAAAATCATCCAAGATGATTGCCCCTGGCAGTCCTACTGCGTTAAACGCCTATAATTTTTCTCAAGGGCGCTCTCCAGAACAAGATTCAACGTCACATTTTGTCATTGTTGATACAGAAGGCAATATTGTTTCTATGACCAGCACAATTGAAAATGGTTTTGGCTCTCGTTTAATGGTCAATGGTTTTCTGCTCAACAATGAACTCACAGACTTTTCTTTTTCATCCAAAAAAGACGGCAATCTTGTCGCAAACCGGGTTGAGGCAGGTAAGCGCCCTCGTTCGTCAATGGCACCCACTATTGTATTCAAAAATGAGCACCCCTATTTAGCGATCGGTTCACCTGGTGGCTCAAGAATAATAAATTATGTTGCGAACAGCTTAATTGCCATTTTGGATTGGAACTACTCACTACAAAAAGCCTTTGATATGCCACATATTGTCAACCGTTTCGGCACCATGGATGTTGAAGCAAACAGCAAAGCACTTAGCTTAATTGATGATTTTAAAACTCTGGGTTATCAGGTAAATGAAAGAAATTTAAATTCTGGCCTGCATGGGGTTTTGTTTACTAAAGAAGGTATGATTGGTGCAGCAGACAAGCGCCGCGAAGGTCTCGTTCTAGGTAATTAACGAATTGTTAAGCGTCTTAAATGGGGCTTTTGAGACACATACTTCGCATGAGAGCGAGACAACCTTACTTTGTCATACCGATAGTCTCTTGAGCCGGTATCCACATTTTTCCAGAGAGATGCATCCCTTGCGATATTGAAGAAAATAGATCCCTGGATAAGTGACCTCGGGAATGACATCAGGAGGGCGCAGTGTTTTATTTTGCGCCCACTTTAAAGACAGAACATACACTCAAAAGAGCCGAAAGAATAAGTATTTAGCTAAACAAGTACTTTTGAATCAGAGTCTAAATGCTCGTTTAGGCCAATGTAGTAATTCTGGTTTCAGTAATGACTCAATATCATTATGATCAAGGTGGTCTTGTAACTTGAAACACTCTCCAAAGAAATTAGGGTCACAAATTTCATAACGCTTTCCAAATAAATCAAAGCGCATTTTATAGGCATGAAGGTAGCCTCTATCTTCCTGCCTATCCTCTACGCTTTGCTCATATCGTGTATCACCCAAAACAGGGCTTGCAAGTGATTTCATTGCGACACGTAACTGATGAGTTTTACCTGTTTCAGGTTTTAAAACAAAAAACCAATAACGCTTATCGCTAGTGAACAAGGGTTTTGCAAAAAAATGTGTACAGGCTGGCTTGTTTTTTTCTCTTAATAATAAATAACTACCACGCCTCCCTTTTTTCATGTCACCAATTACGGCACCTTGTTTTTTTGAGGGCTTATGTTGAGATAAGGCTAAGTAATACTTTTCTATTTGCTTATCTTCCAACATTTTTGAAAGTACTTCATTGGCCTTGCTGCTACGAGCAAACACCATTAAACCAGAGGTTATTTTATCCAAACGGTGAATAGGCAATAGTGTTTCACCCGGATATGCTGCCTTCACCAGCGTGACAATGCCTTGCGCATGATCATCTGTATGAAAACTGATATTTACCGGTTTATGGATAACACGAATATGTTCATCAAGAAAAACTGATTCAATTTTTGCTTCAAGCATTTTCACTCTCGAGCTGTTTTGTACTGCTGGGATCGATCATTTGCGCACTTGTCTCAGTATTAAAACTTGGGTTAATTATGCGGTTGTAGGTATACCGCAATGGAAATATCGCGACATCAGAAACAAAGTCTCGCGCCATGGTCCAGCCTGAAAGATTTTTATATAAATTGTTATACGTACCGACCATCGCAAAAATTGATCTTGAAAGGTGCAGATAGTCGCTCTTTATGGTCATATCCAACTGGTAGGTGTTAGTCATCAATTGTGCGGCAGTTTGCAAACGATACTTTAGACCATCAACACCTTCTTTATATAATTGAAACGCGAAATCACGGCCTAAGGGTTTAACGTGCTTTTTGTCCAATGTATCTATGAGAGCTTGTTTAATTTCTTCGTAACGTTCAGTGTTTGTAACTTGATCGGTACTCATTTCAATCAGCATCTGCGTTAAAGTTTCTACATCACCACTGATAACAGACACTATATAACGCCTTAAAGTCGCCCATTTCCCTCTCATGTCAACTGAATTACCCCAGTCAATCAAAAACAACTTTGCTTCCAGATCGACCATTACATTGCCAGGGTGAAGGTCACCATGAAACTCTTGGTAAATCAACATGTGCTCTAACATGGTATATAAGAAGTTTTCAGCAAGTTTACGCTGATACCTTGATTTACGACGCCCCTTATAGCAATCCAATGCCTGGTTAATTGCCATTGCGCCATGTAAATATTCCATTTCAATTATACGACCGCTGGCACCATACAAACTAGGTACAAACCAGACAGGGGAAGCTTGAGCGCGCTCATAAAAACGCGACTGCACTTCAGCTTCATGCTTAAAATCAAGTTCTTGCTCGAAACCCTTGGTGAACTCCTTAATTTGTTCTGACATTGCCGATAAGAATGGGCGTAACTTTGAATGTGGCGCCCAATATTGGCTACTTATCAGCATTAATTCAATTGCTAATGAACCCATGGCAAATTCACGCTCTAAATTATGGCGAGACACTTTGACAACGATAGGTACCAGCACTTCTTTGCCATCTTTGATAATAGGTTTCTTAGCAACAAAAACTGATCCTATTGACCCTGACTTAATGGGATTATTAACATCAAAACCAAAATAGCGACTTTCAGGTTTTTGACTAAAATCTTCAGCAAAAGCCTGGTAAACTTCATCGGCTTTCATTGGTTCTACATCTTCCTGAAAAACCTGTAGTTCTTTTGAAATCTCATCAGGTAAAAAGTCAGAATTAGCTGCTGCCACCTGCGCCATTTTTATAAACAAAGGACCGAACTCACGTACCATTTTGGCAACAATTTCTGCCTGCGTTTTGAAGTCTTTTGGGTCTGTTTGTAAGAAAGGTTTAATATAGCGAATCGCTTTGATTTGTCGTTTTAATATTATTATATCACCACGTAACACTTGCATTTTTGACATAATTTCTGCAAGTGTATTTTGATTCATTTTACGGATGTGCTTGATACTATTAATAATATCAAGCAACAGGGGCTCATAAGTACGTAATACAGAGCGAACAATATCTAAATTAAGCTCAACGACGCCTTTTAACTCAGGCGATTCAATCAATTCCTGAAAAAAGCCCCAAAACTCATCGATCACTACCTCAGGTATGTCAACCGGGCTACGTAAAACGGCTTGTTTTACTAAGTAACTGATTAAATTTTCAGTCGAGTCTTCATTAGGTATAAAACGGGACCTGCGTAAAAACTCCGTTAAAGAGCGCGAATGAGATGACAAGGGATGGTGATATAATTCTTCAAACAAAGCGTCTAACTCAAGCGACAATTCAGACGCTTCAACGTAGTGTTCAGTCATAAGTAAGCGGATTATAGGGATAAATGCTTTTGGTAATGCAACACTACTGGTCGCGAGCTCACCTGCCCCTTTTAAGACTGAAAAAGTATTTTTTTTAATTGAAGGTATATCAACCAAGGGTTTCTTTTCTTTAGACATGAATAAACAAGCGTTTGATGGCAGGTAGAAAATTAAGACTACCATATTCATCCATTTGGCGATATTTATTCTAATGCCAGTAGCGCACATAAATGAAAAATTACAAAATAGATTTAGCAGTTTTCGGCTAGTTTTCTATACTTACAGTATGGGTGGCACTTAACACTGTGCTTCACCATATATCTAGCTGCTTGAGGCCAAATAAATAAGTGTTTGAGTCATACAAAGCTATCATTTAATTATATTTCTTAAAAAAAACTGCCTTTTATGGAAAATGCATCAATCATTACTTCATTCTTTCTGATTTTTTCAGGTGCCGCCGTTCTGGCTTCAGTTGTTCTTTATACTCGCCAGCCTATCATTATTGCTTATATCGCTCTAGGCGCATTAATCGGCCCTTTTGGCTTACATTATGTAAGTGACGCACACTTATTATCTGAAATCGCAGAAATCGGTATTATTTTTCTTCTATTCCTATTAGGCCTAGATATGCAACCAAGTAGTTTGATGCATATGGCCCGTAAAGCGACGCTAGTCGCAGTTGCCAGCTCTTTAATTTTTGCCATAACCGGCTTCTGCATTGGTCAGCTTTTTGGTTACAGCATGATCGAGTCATTGATTATTGGCTGTGCAATGATGTTTTCAAGCACCATTATCGGAATAAAACTCCTACCCACAACAGTTTTACACCATCGTCATACCGGTGAACTGGTGGTGGGTTTACTTTTATTGCAAGATTTGGTGGCCATTATTGTGCTGTTAATACTAGGAGGAAGTAGCACTGAAGCGAATGTAAACGGCATTATGAGCTTCCTTCAAACCTTATTGGTACTTCCACTTCTTACATTCTTCGTTTTTTTTACCGTCAAACATGTAATCTTTAAACTTATACAAAAGTTTGACCGTTTTCATGAATATATTTTCTTACTGGCCATTGGTTGGTGCTTAGGAATTGCTGAGCTAGCAAACTATGTCGGTTTATCCTCAGAGATAGGTGCTTTTTTAGCGGGTGTTAGCATTGCAACCAATCCAATTTCACAATACATCGCTGAGCATTTAAAACCACTACGTGATTTTTTCTTGGTTTTGTTTTTCTTTTCACTTGGCGCTTTATTTAACTTGAACATGCTGGGCATTGTTATCTGGCCAGCCTTTATTCTTGCGCTGTTAATTATTGCTATCAAACCTGTAACCTTTCATTATTTACTCAAAAAAACCCGAGAGCCCAGCGATATTGCCTGGGAAGTCGGATTTCGCTTAGGACAGATAAGTGAGTTTTCTTTACTAATTGCCTATTTAGCCACATCCAGCGCCCTTATTGGTGTGGAAGCCTCACACCTTATTCAGGCAACCGCCATTCTGACATTTATTCTCAATTCGTATATAGTTGTGTTTAAATTCCCAAGCCCTATTGCGATTAGTGATCGTTTAAGACGAGATTAATGAGTAAGCCTAAAAAAAGTTTATCTCCAGTTTGCCCCTGCCAGGCCTCAAGTCAAACACAAACCCTGTTTTTGGATTGCTGTCAGCAATATATCAATGGCAGTGCATTCCCTGATACCGCAGAACAGCTCATGCGCTCACGTTACAGCGCTTATGTAGTCGAAGATGAAGGCTATCTTTTGGCTAGCTGGCATATCACCACCCGGCCCGATCAAATTGACTTTGATACCGATTCCAAATGGCTAGGTTTAAAAATCATTTCATGTTCAGAAGGCAGCATTGATGACCAGGAAGGCTGGGTTAAGTTTATTGCACGCTTTAAAATAGCGGGTAAAGCGCAGCGGATTGAAGAGCATAGTTACTTCACACGCGTTTCGGGGCATTGGCAGTATTTATCGGCTAAACAGAGCAATGAATAAGCAAAATACAATTATTACCCAGCTACATGTCAGTGCTTTATTGCTGGGCGGCACTGCACTCTTCTCCAAACTTTTGCCCTATTCTGCTGTTGATATTATCTCTTATAGAGCATTGATTTGCGGAATTCTAGTGTTTGCCATCGCGCTCAAGTTTAAGCATAAAATATTTATCCCTAATCGATCCCATTTAATCTTAATGATTACTTGTAGTCTACTGTTTACCGTCCATTGGACTGCTTACTTTCATTCAATGCAAGTTTCGAGTGTGGCTGTGGGAATTGTATCCATGTTTACCTTCCCGGTAATTACAGTATTTATTGAGCCCTTAATCAAGAAAACCAAGCTGCATTTAATCGATATTTTAATGGCTGGTCTTGTGCTTTTTGGGGTGAGTTTAATCGTTCCGGAATTTTCTTTACAAAACAGCATAACGGCAGGCGTGTTTTTTGGTGTGCTTTCAGGTTTCGCAGTTGCGCTCAGAAATATTATTGTGTCCAAGTGGCTCTATGGCTACTCAGCCTTCACGATAATGGCTTATCATGCCTTGATTAGCGCCGTAGTTTTATTGCCTTTTGCATCTGTTTCATTTGGTGATATTGGAACTTATGACTGGCTGCTTCTGGTCTTGCTAGGAACGGTATTTACCGCAATTCCGCATACTCAAAAAACATATGCCTTACTACACCATTCAGCTAAAACGGTTTCGATGATTATTAGCTTACAGGTTTTATATGCTTCAATTTTTGCTTTTTTATTGTTAAGTGAACGAGTAGAGATGGAAACACTTATTGGCGGAAGTTTGATTTTATTTGCTGCCGTGTTTGAGAGTATTCAATCAAAAAGCAGCGCATAAAATAGATTATTTTAGGGTGAGAGCTAGGCCCACCCTACAGCTAAATTATTTAATGCTTCGCGTTACATTGAACTCTGACAAAACCTTGTTTATTGCGTTTTCAACACCACTACTCACCGCAACACCCATTTTGTCCATCAGAGATTTCTTGTCTTTAAACTCAACTGAGAATACATCTGCATTTTGGCAAGCATCAATAATATATTCATCGGAGGTTTTTAATTCATCCACTAATGACACTTCCAGCGCTTTAGTACCAAACCAGATATCACCAGTGGCAACATTCTCAATATCTACCGATGGACGACGCTCTGAGACATAAGATTTAAACAACTCATGTGTATCTTCCAAGTCAGACTGGAATTTTGCCCGGCCTTGTTCGGTATTTTCACCAAACATGGTTAAGGTTCGCTTATATTTACCCGCTGTTAAAATCTCATAATCAATGTCATTCTTCTTGAGTAATTTACTAAAGTTAGGAATTTGAGCAACCACACCAATAGAACCCATAATAGCAAAAGGCGAAGCAACAATCTTATCAGCTACACAGGCCATCATGTAACCACCACTGGCAGCGACCTTATCAACACATGCTGTAAGTTTAATTCCTGTCTTTTTGATGCGATCAAGTTGCGCTGCAGCTAGTCCATAAGAGTGAACCATACCGCCTGGACTCTCTAGCTTAACGATCACTTCATCCCGACTTGGATCAGCCATTTGCAAAACAGCACTAACAGCTTCTCTTAAGCCCTCAACGGCAGAGGCTTTTATATCGCCATCAAACTCTAAAACAAACACTCTTGGTTTTGCCTTTGTAGTATGAGATTTCTTTTCATGTTTATCTTTTTTCTTTTGCTCTTTCCTTAATGCCTTCAATTCATCTTTATCAAGCATAAACTCTTCGAGCAAGTTTTTTGAATCATCAAATTTATCATTTAGCTTTTCAACCAGCATTTCTTTGCTATCAGGCTTTTTACTTTTAATTGCTGCGCTTGCACCTGAAGCAATAATAAACAGGATAGCAACCACAATCGTGACAGTTTTTGCTAAAAACACGCCGTATTCCGTTAAAAATTCCACTCTTACTTCCCCAATAATTCAAAACTTAAATACCTCTCCACTGTATTAGGGCTTTTTTGTGTAAAACAAGGGCTGTTATACGCTCACAATCAAAACAATTGTTAAAATCAATAACTCGACCAAGAATTCAAACAAGCGTTCGATTTATTGTTGACTTTAGTTTTAAGAATAACTAACCTTCACTTCGTGTGAAATTCGTTCAATTTAATTGTCCGAACAAATCCCACATTCAGGCCCGTCATATTTTCCACTTGATGAGGCAATAATTGATACATTAAAAGGGTAATCTCATGTCTGTAGCTTCTACCTTTGAGACACTAAAAAATAATTTTGACGCTGACGCAGCAAGCGGCATCGATCTAGTCTTCCAATTCAACATTGAAGACGCTGAAAATTACAGCCTAACTATTCAAAATGGAACTTGCGATCTAGTTGCAGGCGATCATGACGATCCATCTGTCACCTTGATCATGAACACTGAAACACTTAACGGTATCGTTAGTGGTGAAACTGATGGTATGCAAGCATTCATGGCTGGCCAGCTACGCGCTGAAGGCGACATGATGTTAGCGACTAAGCTAGGTGAATTATTCAGCATCGGTTAATCTAACGCTGCTCACTTAGAATGTCATAAAAAAAGCCGCTATTGCGGCTTTTTTTAATTCTGCAGGTTTAGTTATTTCGAGTTACAAGTTTTGCTTTATTATTTAATGGCAGGCTTAGTAAAGCATTATTACGCACATATACCCCAAATATAGCCTCATCACTCATCGGCATATATACACCAGCACCATATTTGGCACCAACTCCTGGTATCCAGGCGTTTTTATTTAGAAACCCCCAAACATCAATCAAACCATTGCTCTGATGGATGGTAAAAACAGATCGAGCTTTATTTAATTCATCTTCAACTGTAAAATATCGCCCTGATATACGGTCAAATCGATGCACGGCATCAAAACCCAGCTTTTCAAACCACCCATTCCAGATAATCAATCGCGCATCTAGCTGCCATTGATCCCCCCGAACCTGATAGCCTTCGAGCGAGCCATCCGGCCAGGTAATCTCAAGATTAAACAATTGATACGCTTGTTGCTGTAACTTGATAACTGCAAGCTGCTCACCATGCAAACTGGCTCGATAACTAAAGAGGTCATGACCAGCAATTACAAGTAAAAGCATGAGAGCTAGAAAAAACATGGCCAGATTGCCTTTTAGCCATGCTTTAAACCAACCTTTTGATAAGAAAATACGCAAAGAAACAAACAGACAAACCAATATTAGAATTGCAAGAATAAGGCCTGCAAGATAAACAAGCATATTGACCTCTTTATATGCGCAATGATCAAGATGAAAAACTAATTATCCATAAGAAATTGATTTGAGACTATCTTCTGAGAGTTTTAATAAATCATCATTAAGTGTTTCTTTAAAAGACATACTCTCAACATAATATTCTAGTGATGTCATGGCATCCGCTAATGTTTCAAGTATACGCTCTTCAGGCAATGACTCATTTTCAAACAATTCAACATTAATGCAATCAATACAATTAACAATAATCTCGGCAACGCGTGGTTTTTCTATCATCAACATCGCACCGCGAACTGAATCCATCACTTGACCAATGCTTTCAAGATGTAATTTATCACCTTTCGATTCAACGTAAGAAGTTATAGATCGCTTAGCCAGTAACAAAGCTGCAAGCGCCTCTTCAACAACAACAACAACAGCCTCAAACAAGAATGGGCTCTCATGATCATTTTGCTCATCTTTGTCTGTGCCTATTTCGGGTTGCACACCTGTTTCTTCAAATAGTTTAATCGCCTGCTCAATACTTAAAACAGCATCTGCTACAGCGAACAGTTCATGTTCTGACACCAGTTTCTGCTCATCATCCCACGCTCTAACTACTTCTGCTTGCTGATCACAAGCTTTACTGATACTGGGTAAATCCAGCATCGAAAGCGTACCACTTAAACGCTCAAAGACACTGCAAATAAACTGAACATCTTCTGCATGCGGCTCCCCGCTACGTTCAAGTATATCTAACTTATCTTTAAGCTGGATAATTTCCTCTTGCAAGGCTTTTGACAATGATCTTAAAACATCTACACCCGGACCAAATAAGCGTTTACTCTCAGCCAATAATATCTGTTCATCGAACTCAAGTTTTTTAACCTCAAAGCCATCCAATATTGCTTTGACCTCAGGAGAATCAGCACTACTTAAAGCCAATATGTACAGCAGATTTTTGCGCAATGAATCTGGTGCAGTTTTACCACTGACGACACTACCTACCAGCGCCATTTCACGAAGATATTTTTCAATTTTCATGAACAATCGTTTGCGCAGATCTGAAATAACCAGACCTTCATTAAGCATGGTTTCACTGACCACAACAACCAAAGACCAAAATTTAGAAAGTGGTTCACCTGCACAGAGTTTCATACTCCCGCGTGCAGCACGACTAATCAAGCGTAAACTTATTTTTTCATTTCGGTCACGCAGCAAATCTAGTAAGCCAACCTGATACATATGCCTGAATCGTTTCGCATGATGCTCAAAGTCAGATAACTTTTGGCTTTCATCAACACCCAATAAGGGTGTTGGGTCAAACTGGACACGTGTATCAAATTCAAAAAAGTGGGACTCTGGAAAAGTTTTAGATTTTCGTGCTTTTCTCAGGTCATTAATGATTGGCAATAATAATTCAGGATGATCCAATTTTTGATGACTAAAATACTCGGTATAACGCCGTAGAATAAAAATAGCGTTGCTTAAATTAGTGAGCAAGCCATTTTTGTCATCATTAGCACCAACAGGAACTTCATTGGCTAAAGCAACTGATTCCTGACACAAAAGCACACAGCCTTGCACTTCGATCACGACAAAAATACCCCGAAGCTGGTTGAGGTAATCTATACAGTTTTGGAGATCCTCGCCGCTATCACGATTTTCTTGAAAGCGTTCTAGACTCTGCTCTGCTTGATGAATCGTTGTTTCAATCTCTGATTGAACAAGCTCTATTGAACTAATGGTTGTCGAAGGTCGAGACATTTTTATTGAATCCCGCCTTTTTTATAAAAAACTACATTTTTCAAAGAAGTGCCAACTTATTATTTAGTTAAAAAATACAAAATTCTTACTTAGAAATTTCGTTAATTAAATTATCTTGCTTACTAATTTATAACACATTTTTGTGGCTTCACAAGTTGTACGATGTTTCAATTTATTGGTTTTCGTAACCTACATGTGAAATTTTACAAAAGCTTACCAGGGGATTAACTCTGATTTTTTCCCTAAGTCTTCAAGATACTTCTGATGCGCATCCAGCTCAAGCCCATTTGCAGGCACGATAGTCAACGCAGGACGCTCATGTGAAAGTCTTCTGATGGTAGAAACACCACCACCATCTTCCTCTTTGTCTAATAGCAAAGCGGACTGTCCGCCACTTAATAATAAATAGACGTCAGCTAGTATTTCTGCATCCAATAAGGCTCCGTGCAAAGTACGGTGACTGGTATCAATACCATAACGACTACACAGCGCGTTCAGGTTATTTTTTTGTCCAGGATGTTTTTTTCGGGCCATGGCGAGCGTATCAAGAACACCACAATACTCCTCCACCGGCTTTATCAAGCCACCCATCAAAGAAAATTCGTGATTAATAAAGCCTACATCAAATGCAGCATTATGAATAACAAGCTCTGAACCTTTGATAAATTCATAAAACTCTTGGGCTATGGTTTCATAAATGGGCTTATCAGCCAAAAAATCATTCGTAATACCATGAACACCAATTGCCTCTTCTTCAACAACGCGCCGAGGGTTGATATAAGTATGGTAATGGTTCCCTGTTAGTTTACGATCAACTAACTCAACACAACCTATTTCTATAATCCGATGGCCATCTAATGGGTTAATACCTGTTGTTTCTGTATCGAGAACCACTTGCCTCATTTACTTTCCTCTATATATTTCTTCTTGAATCTTAATTAATCATTCGGTTTAACTTTATGCTTCATACTAACGCGGTTGGCCAAAGGTAAACCTACAACCTTCGCATTTTTTCGCCACTGGGGCACAGCCTTAATACGTGCTCCACTTTGTTTTTGGGCAAGAATAGTATAATAAGCGCCTAAAGGAACTTTTTCATTTAATACATTGTTTAGCCATATCGAACGATTAATCATGCTTTGCTTATTAAACGGTAAGCCATAAAAATGCGTTTGAATGCCTGAAACCCTGAAATCTAATAGATTCAACCAGTCTTCGACGCGATGCCCGGCGATAAACCGCATATTCCAGGGTGCTTTTTTTCTGGCCGAGAATAAGCGCCTTAGTCCCCATAGCCCTACAGGGTTAAAACCAACAATAAGTAGATTACCTGATGATTTTAAAATTCGAGATGCTTCTCTTAGTGTTTGATGCGGGTCTGATGAAAAATCCAAAGTATGATGAAGTATCACCAAATCAACAACATCATGATCTAGTGCAATTTCACCAGGACTTGAAATAATTGAATTTTCAGGTAAATCCGGCTCCCAACTAGGCAGAACATAAAATTTGTGCCCTAAACTGCTAGGATTACCTACAGGAACCCGATGAGACACGCCTATTTCTGCTTGATGAAAGCCAAATAGTCGATGAATTTTTTTTTCAATCACTCTGCGTTGATTTGCTAATAAAGCACGCCCTAAAGTGCTTTGAAACCAAAATTCCAGTTCTTTTTGTGCCAGAAGAGGATATTCGCGAGAATCGCTATTTACAGCTCTCATATACAGCCTCATACTTTAAATAGATGGGTATCAAGTAATTAAAAGGTTATACCTAAGACACTATTATCTCAATAGTCATCGCTATTATATCCATCACTATTTATTCATCACAACGACCACCACAAACAGACTTGAAAGGGTTATTTATGTTAACAATTACTGCGATTCCTGCGTTTTCAGATAATTACATTTGGTGCATTATCAATAAGCAAAGCAAACAAGCAGTAGTTATAGACCCTGGCTGTAGTCAATCAGTCATTGCATTCATAAATGATCAGCAACTACAACTCATTGGTATTTTAGTGACACACCATCACCCTGATCATATTGGCGGGGTAGAAAATTTAAAAGCTAAATTTAACGTCACTACTTTTGGTTTTAAGAAGGCGGGTACAAATCATAAAAAGCTAGATTTTATTGATCAAACCTTAATCGATGGTGATGTTTTTTCATTATTAGGGACTTCATTTCAATTAATTGAAGTTCCTGGGCACACTTTAGATCATGTTGCCTACTATTCACCCTCAGATCCTCAGCACACTACCCCATGGTTATTTTGTGGGGATACACTTTTTTCAGGTGGGTGTGGAAGGTTGTTCGAAGGTAGTGCAGCTCAAATGTTTCACTCACTCAATAAGCTTGT
>Ga0105348_1000770_pt1 | contig 23133 bp, 20 predicted proteins | sample EN8Hudsemesocosm_2_FD_83504 | JGI IMG/M metagenome (GOLD analysis project Ga0105348, IMG submission 83504) | Methane-oxidizing microbial communities from mesocosms in the Hudson Canyon - EN8C Hudson Canyon | ecosystem: Environmental > Aquatic > Marine > Cold seeps | place: Hudson Canyon... | reverse complement strand
GTCACTTCGAGCGCTTGTTTTTCTTTGTGGTTCCCAATTAAAACACCTGCAAGCTGTTCTAGTGGTGCAATTTCATTAGGCTTTAATTCTACTGCCTGTTGTAGCCATTTTTCTGCGACCTGATTTTCAGCTAGTTGTGTCGCAATACTAATACCCTGCATCAACAAGTCATATTCACCGGGTAATGCTGAAATAGCGACCTTAATAAGTGTTAATGCTTCAGGGTTCCGTTGAGTTTGATGAAGCAATAAACCCAAGCGAGCATTAATAATGGGTTGCTGAGCGTCTTGTTCAAGTAATTGCCTATAAATAAGCTCGGCCTGCTGAAATTTTCCAGCCTGATGAAGGGACTGAGCCTGGTTGAATTGAGCTTGCATGTATTAACCTGATTATTCTGAATATTAATGTGTATTTATCTAAAAATACTACGACGATTGCCTTCCAGGGTTTTTATATTTTTTTGAAGTAGTATTCTACATTCATTTAACAAACCTAGATTGATCGTTGAATCATACTTTTTTGAATTCAGAATATCATCTACGAAGTTCATACAACGTAAAAGTATTTCGGGTAAACCCTTAAAAAGAAGATGGAGCTCAGTCATAATTTCTTCAGGGATAACCTTAGCGCTTTCAAAAATTGAAGTGTCAAAAATACCTGATTCGTTAAAAAGACCAGCTAATTTCCTAATCATCGAGCGAAGCCCATGTACCGTCAAATTAAAATCATACGGCAGAAGGTCACCACTCACACATAACAGGCAGGATAATAATTTTTCTAACTTTATACCTTTGGCTTTAAGTTCGTCACTGCAGATATACTCATCATCTACCTGTTTTTGTGCGCTATGAGGTGCGAGTAGTGACAACCAGGCATTCTGGGCTTTAGCGAAATACAGCAGGCGGCCTAACTTTAAACTTGGTAAAATTTGAATAATTTGATTATGCCCTCCCAGCTGATCTAGCCGATCACTTATTTCGTTAGCAACAATCAAAATTTGATTATCTATTTTTAGCTGGGACTCACTAATGTGGTTTGGATATCCCGTTCCATCATCTTTTGCGTGATGATTAAGGATTAAATCATTAATACTATCGACATCTGTTAAAATGCCTTCAAGGTAAGTGCTGCTTAATAAAGCATGTGTTTTCTCAATATCTGAATGAGCACTTGATAAGAATGAAACATTGAGTTTGTTTACAACATCCTCCACTTGCTCATCAAGTGCATGCTTTCCTAAATCCTGCAACAACCCAGCATAAAATAGTGCTCTTTGGTGACTTATATCCAGCCTGAGTGAGCGGGCAACAAGTAAGCTCCCCCAACTACAAAACAAGGCTCGCTCAAACTCCGTTTGAGAGCTGGTGTGTATGCGGGTGATCGTGCGCATAATATCGACATTTTGTTCTAACTCTTTACAATATAAAACCAATTGCGGCCAACAAGGGTGGGCTACATTGATTTTAAAAAGCACAGGGTGAGAATCGATAAAATTTCGATACTCCAAAAGCAAACTAGCTGCACTGATATAATAATTACCACCCAGATAATCAAAACTACTACCACTCATACCTATTTAACCATTTGTTAAAATAACGACAAAAATCATCCACACGACTAATGCGAAATGCCAAAGCAGATTTATTTTGTTATATGAATTGAGGATAGGCCACAGACGCTATATATTCAAAGAACAAAGAGTGATAATTTATAGCACTGTTAGACTGGAACTATTCTTTATATACAAGGTCTCTGCTAATACACTTTTAAACTAATTAGACTAATACGTGCTAACGAGAAACGCCCTATGCATGAAGATGTACAAAACTATTACGGTAAAGTCCTTCAACAAACCGAAGATCTTAAAACCAATGCCTGCTGCACTAGTGGAGATTTACCCCGCCATGTTAAAACAGCACTCGCAAAAGTTCATGACGAAGTACTGAGCCGTTATTATGGCTGCGGCTTGATTGCACCACAATTACTTGAAGATATGCATATCATGGACCTTGGTAGCGGATCAGGGCGAGACTGTTTTGTATTATCCCAATGGGTAGGTGAAAAAGGCCGTATTCTCGGTGTAGATATGACCGAAGAACAACTTGCCGTCGCACAAAAGCATGAACAGTATCATGCTGGCAAATTCGGTTATGCCAATAAAAACACCGAATTTCGTCTTGGTTATATCGAAAAACTGGATGATTTAAACTTACCTGATAATAGTTTTGACATTATCGTATCAAACTGTGTAATTAATTTGTCCCCCGACAAAGAAGCCGTACTCAAAGAAGCTTTTCGTTTATTAAAACCTGGCGGCGAACTATACTTTTCAGACGTTTATTCTGACCGCCGCGTTCCAACAGAACTTGTGAATGACGCGGTACTTTATGGTGAGTGTCTCAGCGGAGCCTTATATTGGAACGATTTTGAAAATCTGGCAAAAAAAGTCGGCTTTTTAGACCCAAGACTCGTTGAAGATGATGTGATCACCATTGAAAACGAAGCGGTTCAAAATAAAATTGGCCATATAGAATTTTTCTCAGCAACTTACCGCCTATTCAAACTTGAAGGTTTAGAACCTTTTTGTGAAGACTATGGTCAAGCTGTTATATATCGTGGTGGCATCCCTCACTCCGAAGAAGTTTTTGTTTTAGATAAGCATCACTTTATAGAAAAAGGCAAGGTATTCCCTGTGTGCGGCAATACATGGAAAATGTTACATGACACACGCTTTAAAAAACATTTTGAATTTATTGGTTCATTTAACGACCACTATGGTATTTTCAGTGGTTGTGGTACGGCACTTCCTTTTGACCAGTTTAGTGTTACACAAGAAAGTTCTGGCGGCTGCTGTTAGTATAGAAATACCTTTATCAAACTTACTATCATTCTCGCGATAAAGAGAATGATAGTAAGTTTTCAGGTGAGCTATATTCAAGGATTTTCAAGACGAATCTTTTCAAAATCAAACGCGGTATTTTCTTTACTTTTCTGCTTTTTAGTTTCAACTTTTTTCGCTTTAACGGGCACTTTTATTTCATCAAGACCATCAATATTTCCATTTACAACCGCTTTGGATCTAGAGGAAGCTTGAGTTGGACTATTTATCGGTGCAACCGCCAATTTCATGCTGTCCTCAAGTGCTTTGTAGTCTCCCTGTAGGTTAACTAGGTTCGCTTGTGAGTCTTTTAGTTTTTGTTGAACAACCTTCTTCTGTTCAAGTCCTTTATTGATATCAACATTTTGTTGCGTCACTACATCCGCTAAACGCATCATTTCAACCTGAATTTCTTTTTGGCGGTTCATCAGCGCTTTAAAAGCTACCTTACGATCACTAAGCTTTTTCGTTAATACAAAGCGGGCTTTGGCACTTTCTTCGGTTTGAGCGTTTAAATTATCAAACTTACTTTGATAATTTTTTTCCTGGTTAAGGAGTAATGCTTTTGCTTCCTTTAATGCTACAAGCATTAAGGTTTTCTCCTCGTTCAGAGCTGACAGTTTTTCTTTTAAAGTGTCTACAATCTGGCTACTTAGATCTAATTGAGAAACAGAGTCGCCCTTTTGCAGTTCTAACTGTGTTTTAGCTGCCAGAATCAAAGCCAATTTATCTTCTAATTGTGTATTATTTTCAAGAGCTAAGTGATGCGCTTCATTTAAGGCTTGGTGAGCACCTTGAAGTGTTTCAAGCTCTGATTGCGTATTCTGAACCTGCTGACTTGATTTTTTGTGCATAGTATTGGCGTTTGACGAGAGTTGAAAAAAATAAAATGCCGCAAGAGATGCACAAATGGTGGTGACCAATAGCAAGGGCCAGATAATATTTAATACCGTATTTTTCTTCTTTAAGTAGTCTATCCACTGCGAAGCGTAATCTGTATTGTGGTCGGGTACGTCAGAAAGATCTTTAGTATTCATTTATTTTTAGTATTCCTATAAGAAATCAGGTTTTAATTACCATTAAAAAAAGTCACAATAAGCTCACTCACAATTTTCCAGGCGTGTCAGATAATGAATGATTTATATTTAAAGCTTGCAACCTCTCAAGTTGGTAAAAACATATTTCAGGCTTTAAACCTGCCTAAACCAACAAGTCTTCAGCGTACACCTAATGAAAGTCTTGCATGCCCTAGCGGAAGAGTACTCATTGCAGGAACGAAAAACAACTTTGCTTTCAAAATGATAACAAAGTCTTTAAATGTAGAATCTATTAAGCTGCTTACACCTAAAATTGATAACAAGACATCACAACTTGTTCAAGCAAACAATACTGTTGAACAAGTTGATTTAGAACACCTTGACTCACAACGATTCAAGTCAGTAGTCTTTGATGCCAGCGGTTTGAAAACACCTGAAGATCTAAACGCCTTATACCAGTTTTTCCATCCAATTGTACGCAGAATAAAAACCAACGGCAGGATTATCATTGTTGGCCAACAACCACATGATACTGACACAGCTCAACAGTCTGCAACACATGCAGCGCTAAATGGTTTTACTAAATCTCTGTCAAAAGAAATTGGTAAAAAAGGTGCGACTTGCAACCTACTATCACTTGAAAAAGGGGCTGAGCGTCATATACAGGCCGCTTTGTACTTCTTCTTAACAGAAAAATCAGCATTTATTACCGGTCAAATGCTAGCATTACAAAAAAGCACTAACAGAATAAAGAAAATTGACTGGCAAACGCCATTAAAGGGAAAAATTGCACTCGTTACAGGCGCAGCCCAGGGAATTGGTAAAGAAACTGCAAAAGTACTTGCACGAGATGGCGCTTGTGTTGTTTGCCTCGATATACCAGCTAATAAAACGGCTTTGAAAAAACTTGCTAATGAAATTGGCGGTCATAGCCTGCCACTAGATTTAAGTTCAGATGATGCTGCCGAACAAATATTAAACACCATTAGATCCCAATTAGGTGTGATTGATATTATTGTTCACAATGCTGGTATTACCAGGGATAAAACACTGGGCAACATGCCTGCACATTTTTGGGAGCAAGTGATTAATATCAACTTAACAAGTGTAAGTAAAATCAACCAACTGCTGCTTGAGAAGCAGGTATTTAGCCCTAATGCACGTATTGTATGCATTTCATCCATTTCGGGAATTGCCGGAAACTTTGGACAAACAAATTATGCCTGTTCAAAAGCAGGGGTCGCGGGTTATGTTAAAGCCATGGCTCAACACTCTGAGAATAATTTGACTATCAATGCTGTTGCCCCCGGTTTTATTGAGACCAATATGACCAGCCAGATTCCTTTCATGACCAGAGAACTAGGCCGTCGCATGAATACCTTATCGCAAGGCGGCTTAGCGCTTGATATTGCTGAAAGTGTTAGCTTGTTTTGTCATCCCTTGTCACAGGCATTAAATGGCAATGTACTTCGAGTTTGTGGTCAAAGTATTATGGGAGCTTGATTAATAGCAGCTTGATGAGCGTTAGCTATAACGCTCATTGAAGACTTTAATGCAGTTCTGACATAAGCATCGTTCAGATAAGAAGCGATTTTTTAGTGCTAAACGCGCCTTTTCATTTAGCGAAACGCCTTGACACCAACAACTGAATTCAGATTTTATCATACCCTCACTACTATTTTTAACAAGGGTACTCTGACAGTGATTAGCTTGCCCGCATTCTGGGCATAGTGTTTGATCTGATTTTATGCACATTCCGATATATTCTAAATTTTCCTAAGAGGGTTTACCCTTGCGGTGTCTGGTTGAGTTTTGGCCTCTACGTGTCCCCCACTCTTTCGTTTTAAACTTACGAACCTTCTTAACACGTTCCTTTTCACTGAGCATGTGTGATGGTTTAGCGTATGGATTGTCACTCGATTTGAACTGGAAACGAATCGGAGTACATTTGATTTTCAAAATCTTTCGAAAACTGTTTTCCAAGTATCGCTTGTAGCTATCAGGAATATCGGAAGTTTTCGTACCGTGTACAACAATTATGGGTGGGTTTGATCCACCTTGGTGAGCATACCTCAGCTTAATTCGCCTCGCTCTAACCATAGGAGGCTGATGGTCAGATACAATATCAATTAACAACTCGGTTAAACGGTTGGTAGACCACTTGGCAAAAGCTGAAGCGTAACCTTGATCTATTGACTTATACAAGTCACCTACACCCGTTCCATGTTTAGCAGAAATGAAATGTATCGGTGCATAATCCAGAAAATCCAGACGACGGTCAAGCTCACGTTTCACCGAATTTTTATCATCTTGCGTCATGCCATCCCATTTATTGACAGCAAGAACCAATGCACGCCCCGCATCCATTGCAAAACCAATAAGGTGCAAATCTTGTTCAACCACGCCTTCACGTGCATCAATAACGATAACAACAACATTAGCATCTTCAATCGCTTGCAATGTTTTAATAATTGAGAATTTTTCAACGGACTCTTTAATATTCTTTCTTCGTCGAACTCCAGCGGTGTCTATCAATGTGTAAGGCTGATCACGGCGTTCATAAGGGATATATATACTATCTCTTGTTGTACCTGGTTCATCATAAACAACAACACGCTCCTCGCCTAACAAGCGATTAACCAGTGTAGATTTTCCAACATTAGGACGACCTACAATACCTATTTTACAACCGTGTTCTTCTTCTTCCTCAACTTCTTGCTCAGGAAATCCGGCCATCGCCTCATCAATGAGTAAGGTAACTCCGCGGTTATGAGAAGCCGCTATCAGCTTTAATGTATCCATCCCCAGTGAGTAAAAGTCTGTGGAAGCAACGTCAGCATCTAAACCATCAATTTTATTTACAACCAAGGTATAAGGCTTACCGGTTTGTCGAATATGACGAGCGATACTTTCATCAGTAGGCGTTAAACCTGCACGCGCATCCACCACAAAGAAAATAAGGTCGGCTTCTTCAATCGCTAATAATGATTGGTTGGCCATTTCTGCATCAATACCCTCTTCATCACCACTTATACCACCGGTATCGATGGTAATAAAATTTTTATCTAAGGCGGTACCTCTGCCGTACTTCCGGTCACGTGTTAAACCTGGAAAATCTGCGACGATCGCATCACGCGTTTTAGTCAAGCGATTAAAAAGAGTCGACTTTCCGACATTTGGGCGTCCAACTAACGCAATTACAGGAATCATTAAAACGCCCTTACCTAATAAATTAACTGACTAATTAAAAATACGATAGGCAACAATTTCGCCTGAACGTGAATATACATAAACCATATTATCTGCAACTAAAACCTCACCCATGATGCCATCACTATCTGGGTATTTTCGCGCGACAATCTCACCATCAACCTGAGAGATAAAGTGTAGATAACCTTCAAAGTCTGAAACTGCTACCATATTTTGTACTACAGTCGGATTTGAAAGTCGACGGTATTTCAGTTTTTCATTTCGCCATACTTCATTAGAGTTCTGCTTATTAAAAGCAAGCACTTCACCGTCGGCATTCGCCACGTAAACTTGTGCAAAGCCAACAGCAACACCGTTATATGAAGAAACAGGCTTTGACCAAACCTCACTCCCAGTAGATGCATTGAGTGAAACTAATTTCCCTTGATATGCCACAGCATAAACCCGCTCACCGTCAACAACCGCCTGTCCGTCGGCATCAACTAGACGTTCAAGTTCAGTACGCCCTTGTGGAAGACCAATACTGGCTTTCCAGTATGGCTTGCCGTTTTGATTATCAAAAGCAAGCATTTCACCATTGGCAAAACTTGTCAGGATGTATTTCTTGCTTATTAGAGGACTTGGCGTACCACGCAAAGATAAAATCGGCCCTACACTATCGTAACGCCACTTCTTAATACCTTCAGTGGTATCAAAAACAAACAGCTTGCCATCTATTGTTTGCACCGCTACGATCCGGTCATTACTGGCAGGCGCAGAAACAGATTCGCTACTTAAATTTCGACGCCAGATTTCATTGCCATTAAAGCGATCCAAGCATACTAGCTCACCCTGAAAAGTAGTGTAAAATAGCCTCTGGGTGTCGATCTCCAAGCCACCGCTTACTTTTTCTTCCAGATCGCGTTGCCAAACTTTTTTGCCACTTAGACGATTTAATACGGTTAGCTCACCTGCAGTACCTATGGTATAGATATTCTCATCTTTTATTACAGGAGTGAGCTGTAGCATTAAGTCATCATCCCCACCACCAACAGAGATTTTCCAAAGGCGTTTTATTTTCACTTTATCACGCATCTTTTCAAGTTCTGTCGGCTCATTTACATTGTCACTACTACAAGCAGATAACAGGGCAAATACCATCGTTATGAGGCTGAACTTTAAAAAAACAGAACGCAGGACGTTCATATTGTGCTTTAGTTTCATATTATAACGTTTCAGGGTCGATACCTAAGTTAGACAGTTTAACCGCCAGTAATGGCAAAGCCTGCGGTGTTTCTTTGACAAGTTTATAAGCTTTCGTATAAGCCTCAATAGCCGCGGTTTTATCGTTAGATCTATTATGGATATCACCTTTTATTTCCTGATAACTCGCTTCAAAAGCCGAATCACTGGTAACCAATAACTTTAATGCAGCTTCGTTATCACCTTGAATGGATAGAATTCGTGCTAAACGACCGTTTGCAATATGCACAAGACGTTTGTCTTCAGTGTTGGAAATGATCCAGTTAAGCTCGATTTTGGCTTCATCATAATTACCATCAACAATACTTTCTTTTGCAATAAACATCGCAGCATAGATAGCATACTCAGATGTCGTAAATTTATCTTTTAGCTCTTTTGCCAGGTATGTGACTGTAGAACCCTCTTCAGGAGCATTTAAATTGTTAGATGTGGCCGCGCTAATCATTTGTTGATAAAGCATTGAGGCTTCAGTTTTGTCTTGAATAACGCTATTTTGGTAAGCTTTCCAACCAAAAACGATAAGTAATGCGACACCGACACCAATAATTAGTGAATTACCATTGTTTTTCCACCAATTTTTGATTGCGGCAATTTGTTCTTCTTCTGTGCTGTAATCGCTCACGATTTGCTCCTGTTACCCTATTTTAAAAAGTTGTTTAATTCGTTTAATAAGTCAGCATGCTGCACGGTAATTTGCTTTGCGCCACCCACTAGCGGTTTGATAACCAGTGTATTATCCTGAATCTCCTGTTCACCAATAATTAAGGCCACTTTAGCGCCTGACTTATCGGCTTTTTTCATTTGGTTTTTAAAACTACCGCCACCTGCATTTTGTAGTATTTTCAGGTCACTATTACTACGTAAAGATTCCGATGTTTTAAAGGCTTGTTCTAAAGTACCCTCACCGGCTGCCACCACAAACACATCAACCTGTTGATGCACTTCTGAAGGAATTAAAGATAACTCCTCTAGCAAGAGTACTAAGCGCTCAATACCCATGGCAAAACCGACACCTGGTGTTGATTTACCCCCTAACTGTTCAACCAGCCCGTCATAACGCCCACCCGCACAAACTGTACCTTGTGCGCCTAATGCATCTGTCACCCATTCGAAAACGGTTTTTGAATAATAATCCAAGCCGCGAACTAAGCGAGAATTTACCTTATACGGAATTTCAGCTGAGTCAAGAAAGGCTAATAATTGTTCAAAATCACCTTTAGATTCTTCTCCTAGAAAATCAGCCAGACTGGGCGCACCATTTAAAATTTCTTGTGTTGCTTTATTTTTGCTATCCAAAATCCTAAGTGGATTTGTTATTAAGCGACGTTGGCTATCGTCATCTAAATCAGATTCAAACTGCTGCAAATAGTTAACTAAAGCATTTTTAAACGCTAAACGCTCTTCTGGCAAACCAAGCGTGTTTATTTCTAAACTTACATGCTCCATTAAGCCTAAGTTTTTCCACAGACGCGCCGTCATCATAATTAATTCGGCATCAATATCAGGACCTTTAAAACCAAAGCATTCGACGCCTATTTGATGAAACTGGCGATAACGACCTTTTTGAGGACGTTCATAACGAAACATGGGGCCGGCATACCACAATTTCTGTGTCTGATTGTATAATAAGCCATGCTGCTCCGCCGCTCGTACACAACATGCCGTACCTTCAGGACGTAAAGTTAAGCTATCACCGTTACGATCATCGAAGGTATACATTTCTTTTTCGACAATGTCAGTGACTTCACCAATAGATCGTTTAAAAAGTTCGGTTTTTTCAACTACCGGCATACGAATTTCATTATAAGCGTAAGCTGATAGTACCTTTTTCACCTGATTCTCAAAATATTGCCATACAGGGCTCTGTTGCGGCAATAAATCATTCATGCCGCGAATCGCTTGGATTTTTGCCAAGAACTTATTCCTTATTCGTTACTATTTATATTTAGATTTAGATTTAGATTTGTCGGAATTAATTCCGACCTACATGCTTAAATCAACCTTTAACAATCAATTTCTCTAATTCAATTTCTTTTAACTTAACCTGTTCACGAATATTTTTTTCTAGTTCATCAACCAGGTTGTCATTATTAACTTTATGGTGCGGCTTACCATCTAAATACAGCAAGTTATTGGGTGAACCACCCGTTAACCCAAGATCAACTTCACGGGCTTCACCAGGACCATTAACGATACACCCAATAATCGCAACATCCAAAGCTGTCGTAATATCTTCCAAACGTTCTTCCAAATCATTCATGGTTTGCACGACATCAAAATTTTGACGAGAACAGCTTGGACAAGCAATAAAATTAATGCCTTTAGCACGAATTCGTAGGCTCTTTAAAATATCAAAGCCGACTTTGATCTCTTCAACAGGGTTAGCCGCCAAGGATACACGGATCGTATCACCAATACCGTCCATTAATATCATCCCCAAGCCAACGGCTGATTTAACAGCCCCCGCCCTTAAACCACCGGCTTCAGTAATACCTAAATGGATTGGTTGCTCAATTTTGTCCGCAATAATACGATAAGCTGCAACAGTCATAAAAACATCCGAGGCTTTTAAACTGACTTTAAAGTTATCAAAGTCATGCCTGCGTAAAATTTCTACATGGCGCATGGCTGATTCAACCAGGGCTTCAGGCGTTGGTTCGCCATATTTTTTCTGTAAATCTTTTTCAAGCGAGCCTGCGTTTACACCAATACGAATGGGTATATTATGCATTTTAGCGCAATCAATAACGGCTTTAATTCTTTCTTCTTTTCCTATGTTACCTGGGTTGATGCGCAAACAATCCACACCATATTCAGCTACCTTGAGTGCAATTTTGTAATCAAAATGTATATCGGCAACTAAAGGTATATTTGTTTTCTGCTTAATAAACTTGAAAGATTCAGCGGCTTCCATGCTTGGAATAGAAACACGCACAATATCTGCACCAGCAGCTTGCAATTCATTTATTTGCGCTACCGTCGCCTCTACATCAAGCGTATCAGTATTGGTCATACTTTGAACCGCAATAGGCGCATCGCCCCCGACAGCAACGTCACCAACCCAAATTTTCTTTGATTTGCGACGAACGATAGGTGATTCAAACTTCATATATTATGCCTAATCTTTGCGAAGTGTTAATTGTGCTCGGCCATTTTTTGCCGTATATGGACGTAAATTAATCGCCTTGCCTTCAAAGCTTAAATTTACTTTTGAGGCATCACCTAAAACGATTTTAAATGGTGTAATCCCTGAGTAAGAAACACTGTCACCGGCGCGCTTTAACGCGGCGAAAATCGTTTTTTGATTCGCATCAACGAATTTGAACCAGCAATCACCCGCAAATGTCGCTTTAAAGTCTGCAGGCTCGGAAGCAATAACATCAACTGACTGAACTTTTTCAGGACCAGCTTCTATTTCAGTCTTACCTGTTTCAATTTCAGTTTTAATAGATACTCGGTCACCAATTTGCTCTCTGTTTTTTATAGCAACTGGATCTACTTTTGAAACGTTACTTGCAATCTTTATCTTCTCAATTTTTGGTGCATCTACTGTTTTTTTCTCTGGTACAAGCTGTGACTCTGGTTTTGAATCACTTTCAACTGGAGTCATCTTTGGATTTGTCTGTATATGCGTTTTATCTATTTTAGCGATATTTATAGATGCAGTCTCTTCAATGACATCAGGTTTCACAGTAGAGAATGGCAATTTTTCTTGATAGAAATAACTAAGCAATGCAGCCGAAGCGCCAGCAAGAGCCAATACAATTAATAGTCCAAAGAGTGCTTTTTTACGCTTTTTAAGCTGATGACCTTTTTTGACCTCCATAGCCGCGTCATCAATGTCTTTTTGGATGTGTTTAAGCTGGGCATCTAGCAGCTCTACCATGCGCTCTTCGTGCAGATTTACCAAACGACAATAAGACCGAAAATACCCTTTTAAAAAGACATCACTACTAAAATCGTCATACTCCTCTTGCTCCATAGCAACAACAACAGAAGGTCTTAAATGTAGTTCCTGGGCCACTTGCTCAATGGAGAAATTTAGTTCATCTCTCGCAGCACGCAATATGCGTCCAGGGTATGCATTTGTCATATCTGATTTTGACTCACCGGAAGCTTCACCGTTAATCATTGAAACATTCGATGCTTTGTTAGATAAGTCCTGAGAAGACTCACTCATCAGTATTTCTCTCTTGTTCACGTTTTAAGTATTTTGCGTATTCATTTGAATCAGGGTATTGATTCTCTAACAACATCACCAAGCTAGCTACCTGAGCTTCACTTTGAAGATAATCGGCAATACGAATACCCAGCCATAAGCTTTTTGCTGAGTGCTGCAAACCTTGTTGCCGTATTAAACGAACCAAGCGATTATAATACTGTTGTGCGCGTTGAAAATCATTTTGTTGTATTAATAATTCAGTAATACCCGAAATCGCTCGCCCATTCGAGCGATCTAGTCTCAATGTTTTCTCATAAGCTTTTAATGCAGCATCGTAATTGTTTAACTTCATATTGCAAAGCGCAATATTAGTAAATATTTGAGCTCGACCAACATACCCCGTATCTTTACCAGCTATTTCAAATTGTGAAAGCGCGTCTTTATAACGTGATTGTGAAAATAAAAATGCTGCATAATAAGTACGGCCACGCGTATAGTTTTCATCTGTATCCAAGGCTTTCAAAAATGAATTCTCGGCCGCCTCATATTCGCCATCCTGGTGTGAAATCAAACCAAATGCAGCATTTGCAGGAGCATCATCAGCACTTATTTCCAAAGCCCTTGAAATATGCTTACGCGCTCGGGATAAATCATCCCTTTTGATGTACTCAAGACCTAGTTGAACATAGCGATCAACAGCGGCAACAGGATCAGCCTTCTTTGACAATGAGCTATTAGATGTCGTCACGCAGCCGCTTAGGGTGCATACACACAGTAAAATAGCTGAAATATAGTGGGTTAGTTTCATATAAGAATCAATTTAGCCTTTTTAATCTTTTTGTTCTTCTTTTAACTCGTCTTTCAACTGAATATAACGCGCGCTTCGACGCGTTCTATCTTCAACCTTTCCAACCAATTGACCACAAGCGGCATCAATATCATCTCCACGCGTGGTTCGTACTGTTGTAATATAACCGGCATTGATTAGCATGTCTTGAAAAAAACGCACCTCTGTACTTGATGGTTTTTTATATCCGGACCCGGGAAAAGGATTAAAAGGAATCAGGTTGATTTTACAAGGCACATCTCTTAAAACTTCAATCAGCTGTTTTGCATGTACTTTTCGGTCATTTACACCTGAGATCAAGGTATATTCAATTGTTGCTTTACGTTTATCTGAAAGTTGATCCAAATAAGCGCGAACAGAATCGAGTAAAACTTTGATCGGGTATTTTTTATTTACTGGTACAAGCTCGTTTCTTAATTCATCATTAGGTGCATGTAAGGAAATTGCAATTGAGGCATCAGTTGTACCACACATTTTATCGATAGCCGGCACTACACCTGCAGTACTGACGGTAAGACGTTTTTTAGAAATACTATAGGCAAAGTCATCCATCATGATGCTAATTGCATCCATGACATTGTCAAAGTTTAGTAGTGGCTCCCCCATCCCCATAAAGACAACATTTGTAACAGGGCGATCTTTAACACGATCCAAATCATCAAATGAGGCGATCGCATTCCAGATCTGGCCAACAATCTCTTCTGTACTGAGATTACGATTAAAGCCCTGCTTTCCGGTAGAGCAAAAGCTACAATCCAAAGCACAACCAATCTGAGAAGAAATACAAAGCGTGCCACGATTACCTTCAGGTATCAGTACGGTTTCTATACTGCTGCCACCCGGCATTCTCATAACCCACTTCCGCGTACCATCTGATGAGATATCCTGTAGGATAATTTCAGGTCCTTCAATGATAGAAATAGCTTTAAGCTTTTCTCGTAAAGCTTTGCTTATATTGGTCATTTCATCAAAGTTATGCACACCATACTGATGAATCCATTGCATCACTTGTTTGGCCCTAAATTGCTTCTCGCCAATCTCTGCAAAAAATGCGATTAACTTTTCACGAGGCATGCCCAGCAAATTAACTTTGGTGTTTTCTTGAACCATTTCAGTACTCTTGAATATGCAAAAAGCAGGCTCCTTGGAGACCTGCTTTATTTTTACCAACGCTTTTAAAACTTAGCTTCTAGCGCAAAGGTCTTCTTCAGCAAAAAAATAAGAAATTTCACGTGCTGCAGATTCAGAAGAATCTGAACCATGTACTGCATTTGCGTCAATTGAGTCAGCAAAATCTGCACGAATAGTACCTTCTTCTGCTTCTTTAGGGTTAGTTGCCCCCATAAGGTCACGGTGAGTAGCAATCGCATTTTCACCTTCAAGCACCTGAACAACAACAGGACCTGAAGTCATGAACTTAACTAAGTCACCAAAGAAAGGACGCTCTTTATGCTCAGCATAAAAACCTTCTGCTTTTTCTTGTGACAAATGCTGCATTTTAGATGCAACGATTTGTAGGCCTTTTGACTCAAAACGGCTGTAGATTTTGCCGATAACATTTTTTGCTACAGCATCAGGCTTGATAATAGAAAGAGTGCGTTCTACTGCCATGATCTTATTCTCCAATAGATTAATAAAAGATTAGTAATAAAATGCGCCCAAATATGCAATTAGCAGTACAAAATTTGAGCACTTCAAAATTTGAGGCGAAATTATACAAGCCTCGGCGACAGAAAGACATCTTTCAAACTAGGCATTAACGAATATTTAACCAAGAACTACAATCAAGTCATTTTAAGCAGAACTGATTTCAACATATCAGCAGCCGAACTTACTTCTTCTTCACGAGTAAATCGCCCAAATGAAAAGCGTAGCGCACCTAAAGCCAAGTCATCACTCAAACCCATTGATTTCAACACATGCGAAGGTGACATGGTGGCAGAAGTACAAGCCGAACCTGAAGAGATAGCAAGCTTTGGCAATGCCGACAATAGTAATTGCCCATCTTTACCTGGAAATGACAAATTAAGAATACCAGGCACAGATTGCTCTACATTAGCATTAACATGCACGTCAATCTGACCAAACAATTTATCTAAAAATAACTGTTTGTATGACAAAATAATGGCCTGCTCTTCACTCATACACGACTGTGCAATTTCAAAGGCCTCACCCATCGCTGCAATCTGATGAGTCGGCAATGTACCAGAGCGCATACCACGCTCATGGCCACCACCGTGAATTTGAGCAGGTAAAATCAAATCGGCACGTCGACGTACGTATAAAGCACCAATGCCTTTTGGACCATAAGTTTTATGCGCACAAGTTGAAATTAAATCTGCAGCCAAACGCTGGGTGTCAATCTCTAACTTACCTGCACTTTGTGCAGCATCTACATGAAAAATAATGTTGTGCTGCTTAGCAATGTCGCCAAATTTATAAATATCATTAATCGCACCGGTTTCATTATTCACATGCATCAATGATATTAAAATCGTATCTTCCCGAATCGCCGCCTCAAGATCTTCACTAGACACCTCACCACTTGCCCTTGGTTTTAACCAAGTAACACTATAGCCCCGCCCCTCAAGATACTTAAAGCAGTCAATTACCGCTTTATGCTCATTAAGAGAAGTAATAATATGCTTTCCACGCGTCCTCCAAGCCTCAGCAACACCTTTTATCGCTAGATTGTTTGCCTCGGTCGCGCCGGAGGTCCAAACAATTTCACGCGTATCAGCGTTTAGTAAACTAGCGACTTGTTTACGTGCATGTTCAACCGCTGCCTCGGCTTGCCAACCATACATGTGAGAACGTGATGCGGGGTTTGCAAACACGCCATCCATAGTCAGGTGCTGCATTAGTTTATCAGCCACTCTAGGGTCTACTGGTGTAGTTGCCGCATAATCAAGATAAATTAATTTATTCATAAGGAAGCATGTTCTTTGGAATCAAATATCGATAAGTTGGGAAGAAATAATACCTGATGCAGAGTTTTGTCTTGCAGAGGTTGCCTGCACCTCACGTTTGTTCATCAAACTTTCAAGCGTAATTTCACTTAAAAATGAGTGAATTTGCTTACTTAAGTCTCGCCATAGATGATGCGTTAAACATTTCTCACCATCCTGACAATCGCCTTTATCCCTACAACGAGTAGTGTCAATTGTCTCATTTACTGCATCAACAATATCGGCGATAGAAATAGCACCGGTTTCTTGCTTAAGCTGGTAGCCACCACCTGGCCCCCGAATACTGCAAACTAAATTTTTCTTACGTAATTTTGAAAACAACTGTTCAAGGTAAGATAAAGAAATTCCTTGGCGAACAGATATTTCTGCCAGGGGAACCGGACCGCTTTGGTCATGCAATGCTAAATCAAGCATTGCAGTTACAGCATACCGGCCTTTGGTAGTTAAGCGCATAATAAAGGTAACATCATAAGTTTAGTATATAAAAATTATCTATTACCCGAGTATTTTAATCAAGTATTCTTGATTTGTTTAAAACAATCCATTTCATCTTCATTAATGGATTGAACATCATCCTTGCTATACGTGGCATCTATTTTTTTAATTGCACCGCACATTGAGTTCATGCGTTCATCAACCAAATGCATATGATCCAACATACTTCTAATTGAGCGAGCAACCGGATCTGGCATTTCATCACTCAAACCATAAGCATCAAAACCAAAATTTTCTTTCATTTTTTGGCGGGTAGCATCATTTGGAGTAGCTTTTTCAGGAACTGACTTTAGAATAATGCGCCCTGGAATACCCACCACTGTCGCTTCGGCCGGTACTGCCTTGGTAACCACTGCGTTTGAGCCGACCTTCGCATTTTCACCTACCTCGAAAGGACCTAAAACTTTTGCTCCCGCACCTACAACGACACCGTTTTTTAGCGTCGGATGACGCTTACCTTTATTCCAGCTAGTTCCCCCCAAGGTAACCCCCTGATATAAAGTAACATCGTCACCAATAATCGCTGTCTCACCGATCACAACCCCCATTCCATGGTCAATAAAGAAGCGTCGACCTATTTGCGCCCCCGGGTGAATCTCAATACCCGTCAGCCAGCGACTAAAAGTAGAAAGCGTGCGCCCCAACCAAAAAAGTTCACGCTGCCATAACTTATGGGCCAAACGGTGAAATAAAAGAGCGTGCAAGCCTGGATAGTTAGTTAGCACCTCAAATGTATTGCGCGCAGCAGGATCACGGTCAAACACACTTTTTATATCTTCTCTCACTCTCTCAAACATAATCGACCTTAAACCTATTTCCTATATTTCTGTGCAGCACTTAAAATACCACGCAGTATATTTACTTCCATTTTATCCATGTGAGCACGCTGATAAAGTCTGCGCAACCGGGTCATTAGCAGCCTAGGATTATCAGGGTTGTGAAAACCGATCTTAATTAGCGTTTCTTCAAGATGCGCAAAGAACCCTTCCAACTCTTCAACAGCTGCAGGGGGCTCATCCCAACCCGAATCATCGGAAGATAGTATGGATGAAGTTAATTGATGGGGGTCATCTTCAGATTTATCAAGTAGCATAGCCATTCTTATTTCATAACAAACCAGCTGTACCGCCATGGCTAAATTTAAAGAAGAAAAATCAGCCACAGCAGGAATATTTACATGATAATGACAGCGCTGTAACTCTTCATTACTTAGCCCGCTAGCTTCCTGACCAAAGAGTAAAGCAACCTTTACAGGTGAAACGCTGTTAGAACCAAATACTTTGTCAGTAATTAAACTTGCGCAATCCCGTGGGTTAATCAGTGGCCAAACCATTTTACGGTTGCGTGCACTGGCACCAATCACTACATGTACACCTTCAAGAGCCTCATCAATAGATGTAATCACTTTTGCAGACTCAAGAATATTTTCTGCCCCAGCAGCACGGCGTCTTGCTTCTTGCGAACCTTCATCGGCACCATTAACCAAGTACAACTGATTAAGCCCCATATTTTTCATCGCGCGCGAAACTGCACCAATATTGCCTGGATGCGTTGTACGCATTAAGACCACGCGCACAGCCCCGGCTAATTGCATTTCTTGAGAGTTTATCGTCAATGTTTTGCTTCCAGATTTGAATCAAGAGGTGAGACAGGAGCTGAATTAGGCTTTATCATACTGTCAATTGTTGTAGGGCTAAGTAAACGCTTAAACACATCAATAATAGAGCGCCCTTCGTCAGGACCAACAGATATAGCCATCCGTATTGCAGAGCCAGCCATGTGCGCTAAAAGAAAGCTCATTTTGGAAATTTGCTCCCAGTAGCTTTCGTCATAAAACTGCTTGATGCAGCCCATGATGATTTCCGATGTTTTTCTACTATCGTTTAGATCCAGCTCCTGAAGTGATTTGTCAGCTGAAACGATCATCCAGACATCCAATAAGGCCGGATCATCCAAATATACCTGGTAATGCTCTTCAACCAGGGATTGCATCGCCAAACACGCGTCTTGTTTACTGGTCATTTCCGGCAATTTACTGATCAATCTGGATTGCGTTGTATCAAGAATTTGATCAACTAACGCAAGAATTATTGCATTTTTACTGGGAAAATATTGGTAGATAGAAGCTGGTGTCACATCAGCCATTTCTGCAATTTCATGAATTTTTAGTTTTGCGCTACCTTTTTTTGAAATCAGAGTCTTTGATGCACGAAGAATAGCATCCACTCTTTTTTTACTGCGCTCTTGCGTTGGGCGCCGTCTTTGCTCTTTTGAATATTGCAATGTCGTTCCAAATAGTAATTGTTATGCCGGTACAAAATAAAGGTCAGTTAAGAAAGCTGCTAAGTTTAACGCTGTTTTGCCTTTGATGGGAGAGTAAAAATTGATTTCAATCAGATCTAGTGCCCAAAGTAGTTTTTTTTGTTATTATGCGCTGCTAAATCTTTAGCCAAAGATACCCGACTCCTCATTAAATAAGTGACTTGCCATGCAACCAATCTTGAATATTGCCATAAGAGCTTCGCGCCAAGCTTCCGAGTATATCAATCAGACTATCGATAAAAATGATCCGACTCAATCAGATGCAAGCGCAAATGAAAAATTGCTTAGTCATTTAGAAGAAGTACTCTTCCAAACTTTTTTTGATAGCCTGAAAAAAGCTAACCCGACACACTACATTGTAGGCCCTGGTGAAACCTTAGCAGAACCAAAAGAAGACAGCTGGCATATTTACGGCATACACAACCCTGCACACTTACTGCGTAAATTACCATCAAGTGCTTTCTCAATTGTACATAAAAAAAATGGCAAAGCCCAAAACGCCTTACTTGTTAACCCTTTCACTGGCGATGAGTTTACAGCAAGTCGTGGTAGTGGTGCGGCCTTAAACGGTCGTCGCATGCGCTGCTCGCCACTAAAGCGCTTAGAAGAGTCAATCATTACTACCAACGTGTTAAACCAACTTAACACACACGCAGAAAGTCATTATATTTCGAACTTTATTACCGAGCTAAGTACGAATGCCAGCCAGGTTTTATTGAGTTCTTGTGATGCTTTAGATCTTGCGATGGTTGCTTCGGGGCAAATTGAGGCGGCTATATTGACAAATACCAAGAAAAGCGAACTTGATGCGTCACTGCTTTTCTGTCAAGAAACAGGTGCTTTGTCAGGGTCATTTAGTGGTGGGATGTTTACAGAAAATGAAGATAAAATAATCGTCGCGAACCCTAAGCTATTTAAGTCCTTAGTACAGCGTTTAAACATATACCAAGATAAGCTATAAGCCCTATGGTGGGACGCGCCGACCACGTTATAACTTATGAGAATTACACGACCCAGTTTGACTAAACTGGGCTAAATCATTCAGATACGTTCTTCGACCGGAACCTATTGTTTTAACGCCTAAGCCGCAATAAGAGAACTGGATTCCGGCTAAAAAGACTACCGAAATGTCGGAAGCTTGAGTCGTACCAAGATCTCATATAACTAAATCTTTGGTGGGCATAAGCCCACCCCACTTAGACCTAACGTCTAAGGCCGGTCATCAATCTCTTCACCCTCTTCTATTACAGGCGCAATCAAGTCTTCTTTGGTCACTCCCATCGCCAATAATACATTACTAGCAACATAGATAGATGAGTACGTACCAACCAGCACCCCGATCAACAAAGCTTTTGCAAAGCCGTTGATCATTTCTCCGCCAACTAAATAAAGTGCCATTAACACCAACAAAGTCGTTAATGAGGTCACCAATGTACGTGACAGCGTTTGGGTTAAGGATATATTGATCACTTCAACAGGCTCAGCCTTACGCAACAATCTAAAGTTTTCACGAATTCGGTCAGAGACAACAATAGTATCGTTCAGCGAGTAACCAATAACGGCGAGTAAAGCCGCTAAGACCGTAAGGTCAAAATCCCAATTAAGAATTGAGAAACATCCAATCACAATAATTACATCATGTATTAATGCACTTACAGCACCTACAGAGAATTTCAACTGAAAACGCAAGGCAACATAGAGCATAACGATACCCAGTGCGAGTAACAATCCTAGACCACCCTGCTCTCGCAACTCTTCACCCACTTGAGCACCAACAAACTCCGCACGCTTTAATGCAACAGACTGCCCGGTAGACGATAATGTGGTAACAACCTCACTACCAATTTTATCATTGAAGCTTTCTGACAAACGGACCAGAACAGAAGTAGAAGAACCGAAGTTCTGAACAACCAGTTTGTCATAGCCTGAGCTGATTAATAAAGAACGAACGTCTTCTAAATCAGGAGCAACCTCATACTCAAGTTCTACCAGTGTGCCACCGGTAAAGTCCAAACCTAAAGCCAAGCCTTTAATCGATAAAGAAGCAATAGAAGCAATGATGAGCGCGATGGAGAAAAAAGCAGCGATGCGCCGCTTTCCCATAAAATCAATTTGTTTATTCATAGTCATTAATCCCTAGAGCCTTAACCTATCGATAATTTTTTAATGTCACGGCCGCCATAAACCAAATTCACGATGGCACGAGTCAACACAACAGAGGTAAAGAGCGAAGTGATGATACCCAGCGAAAGTGTTACTGCAAAACCTTTAACAGGCCCTGTACCAACTGAAAAGAGAATTACTGCAGCAATAAGCGTAGTGATATTTGCGTCAAAAATAGTGACAAATGCTCGACTATAACCCGCATGAATTGCTTGCTGAGGCGACATACCACCTTTAAGTTCTTCACGAATTCGCTCAAAAATAAGTACATTCGCATCAACTGCCATACCAACTGTTAATACAATACCAGCAATACCAGGTAGCGTTAAGGTTGCAGAAATTAAAGACATAAAAGCACATAATAGAATGACGTTAATAGCCAAAGCTACATTCGCTACAATGCCAAAAACACGGTAATAAACAAGCATAAAGATCAATACGAAGCCAAAACCTATTTGCATCGACATTAAACCAGCACTAATATTTTCAGCTCCCAAGCTTGGGCCAACCGTGCGCTCTTCAACAAAATAAACTGGTGCAGCAAGAGAGCCCGCACGTAGTAAAAGCGCTAACTCTGAAGCTTCTGAAGATGAGTCCAAACCCGTAATTCTAAAGCTGTTACCAAAAGCACCTTGTATAGTTGCCAGGTTAATCACATTACGAATTTCTCGGCTATGACGGGTAACAACTTCTTCTCCATCAACCATTTTCCGTGAAGTTTCACTTTTTTGCTCAATAAACAAAACACCCATGCGACGTTTGATTGAACGCTTGGTGGTATCAAGCATCATCTTACCGCCATTACTATCGAGATCGATATTTACCTGGGAAACACCATTTTCATCAAAGCCTGCATTGGCATTTGAAACATTAGTGCCTGTCACAATAATATCTTTTTCAAGTAAAACCGTTCGGTTTGGCTCATTTTTGAATTTGAACTTTTGAGTGGAGCGGCTACTGGCATCGGGCTTGGCTTCAAGACGGAATTCCAGGTTTGCAGTTTTACCAATGATACGTTTTGCCGTTGCAGTATCCTGAACACCCGGTAACTCTACAACAATACGATTTCGACCTTGACGCTGCACTAGTGGCTCTGCGACACCCAGCTCGTTTACACGGTTACGTAGTGTGGTGAGGTTTTGCTGGATAGCATAATCTTCAATTTCTTTAATCTTTGCTTCAGAAAGGCGCAGTGTCAAGAAGTAGTCATTATCAACTTCACTTGCTTCGCGTGTAAACTCGCGAAACTTAGCTGCTGAGAGTGATTGAGCCTTGTCTCTTTCTTCAGACTTTTTAAATTTAATTGTGATGCCATCGATACCATCAACTTGAGCTGAACGGTAACGAATTTTTTCACTTCGCATTTCTGCCTTTAATTGACTGGTATATATTTTGATCTTCTGGTCCAGAGCTTTCGCCATATCCACTTCAAGTAAAAAGTGAACCCCCCCTCGCAAATCAAGACCTAGCTTCATTGGGCCCGCACCTAGATTTTTTAACCATTCAGGAGTGGTTTGCGCCATGTTTAAGGCTGCAATATAGTTATCGCCCAATTTATTTTGCAATACCGCTTTCGCAGCTAATTGTTCTTCACTTGTTGATAAACGGACCAACAGGTTCTTTTGTCCAAGTTCAGAATCCTTTATCGAGATACCTGCGTCAGCCAAAAACAATTGAACCTGATTATTTAAAGCATCATCAGGCACAACAGAGCTTTGCGTTCCTGTAATCTGAATTGCAAAATCATCAGGGTATAAATTAGGTAAAGAGTAAAGAACGCCTAAACCTAAAGTAAAAAGTATGAGTAT
>Ga0105348_1000769_pt1 | contig 23176 bp, 19 predicted proteins | sample EN8Hudsemesocosm_2_FD_83504 | JGI IMG/M metagenome (GOLD analysis project Ga0105348, IMG submission 83504) | Methane-oxidizing microbial communities from mesocosms in the Hudson Canyon - EN8C Hudson Canyon | ecosystem: Environmental > Aquatic > Marine > Cold seeps | place: Hudson Canyon... | reverse complement strand
TCACCAAAACGAATTTCGTCAGTAATCACCGTATCGTTTTCATTCACGATCGGCACAACGCCCATTTCAATTAACGTACGCAAAGTCGAGCGTGCATTAAGATAGCGTTGGCGATTGGATAAATCAGCGTGGGTTAATAAGATTTGTGCGGTGTTTTTATCGTGCTGTTTGAATGCCGTTTCGTAAGCTTGAACCAAGCCCATCTGGCCTACCGCAGCGGCGGCTTGCAACTGGTGGACTTCACTCGGGCGAGTCGTCCAACCTAAACGTGTCATGCCTTCAGCAACAGAGCCTGAAGAGACTAATACGATTTCGATGCCTTGCGACATCAGGTCACTGATTTGATCAACCCAAGCCTGAATGCCTGGGCGATTAAGACCTTTGCCATCATTGGTGAGCAGAGCACTGCCAATTTTAATAACCCAGCGCTGCCCTGATACGAGGCGGTCTCTGGCGGTATTTAAATCAACAGCTGGTTTCATTGCTCTTGCTCTCACGTCTGACTTATTGGCTTAATCTTCAACCTTCTTTAAATAAGAAGGCTTATTCTTGAACCCACTCAACTTCTACATCGTAATCGTCTTCATCGTCATCTTCCAGTCCGGCCTTACGAGCAGCAGCACGCTGGCGGCGGAATTCAGATAACTCTTCCATACGATCACGAGACTCTTGCTCAACGGTTTCACGTTCTTCAACGATCTGCGCGGCGAATTCTTCATCTTCAGCAGCGCGTTCACGGCGCTCTTCGATGTAATCCATGATTTTATTGGTCAGAACTTTTGTTCCAGCACCCGTTAATGCAGAGATTTGAAATACAGGACCTTTCCAGCCCGTTCTTTCTAATAAATCTTGGCACAAGGCTTCATGTTCATCTTCTGAAACAAGGTCTAGCTTGTTTAATACTAACCAGCGATCACGCTCGGCTAGTGCAGGAGAGAATCGCTCAAGCTCACGGCTGATCGACATCATATTTTCAGCCGGATCGCTCTCATCAAGCGGAGCCATATCAACAATATGCAACATTAGCTGAGTACGTACTAGGTGCTTCAAGAAGCGAATACCTAGACCAGCACCATCTGAAGCGCCTTCGATCAAACCCGGAATATCGGCGATCACAAAGCTTTTATGTTGTCTTACCGAAACCACACCCAGATTAGGAACCAAGGTCGTGAACGGATAATCAGCAACTTTCGGCTTAGCCGCAGACACTGAGCGAATGAAAGTCGACTTACCGGCATTCGGTAAACCCAGCAGACCAACGTCGGCTAATACTTTCATTTCAAATTTTAAGTTACGCGACTCGCCAGGCTGACCTGGTTTTGTCTGACGTGGAGCACGGTTTACTGACGATTTAAAACGGGTATTACCCAAACCGTGGAAACCACCACGAGCAACCATTAGTCGATCTTGGTCTTTCGCAAGATCGCCTAATACTTCAAGAGTATCTTCATCAATTACCGTCGTTCCGACCGGAACGAGCAAGGTAATATCTTCACCCATGTGGCCAGTCATATCACGACTTTGACCATTTTTACCGTTCTCTGCACGATAACGGCGAGTATAACGATAATCAATCAGGGTATTAACGGCATCATCAGCAACAACGTAAACAGAACCGCCATCACCGCCATCACCACCGTTTGGACCACCTTTGGCAACGAATTTTTCACGGTGGAAGCTCATGCAACCATTACCACCTTTACCAGCGTCTACGCTGATGCTGGCTTCATCTACAAATTTCATGGCAACCTCCTAATTCATTCCCATATCGAAGCGCAAAACAGCTCGGCTTCTCACGCCCGAATCAGGCGCTAAATTCTTTTTTACAATTTTCTCATACAAAAACGCCCCAGCAAGGCCAGGGCGTCTTTGGTAACACAAGTAACTATAAAACTTAGCTAGCAGGAATAATGCTAATAGTCTTACGGTTATTTGGGCCTTTAACTTCAAACTTAACTTCGCCAGCTTCAGTAGCGAACAAAGTGTGGTCACGACCACAGCGAACGTTAGTTCCAGGGTGGAACTTAGTGCCACGCTGACGAACCAAAATGTTACCTGCAACTGCCTGTTGGCCGCCGAACATTTTGACGCCTAAGCGTTTTGATTCGCTATCGCGACCGTTATTAGTACTACCACCAGCTTTTTTGTGAGCCATGCTCTAGCCTCCAATTTGGTTCCCTTGGTGCATCACTGCCGCCAAGTTCGCCGTAATTAATAAATTAGTTATTAAAGTCAGAATTAAACAGCGATGCTGGTAATTTTGATTTCAGTGAACCACTGACGGTGGCCCATTTGCTTCATGTGGTGCTTACGTCGCTTGAACTTAATGATCTTAACTTTCTTGTGACGACCATGAGCAACAACTTCAGCACTTACTTTAGCGCCTTCAACAAGTGGCTGACCGATTTTAACGTCGTCGCCATTGCCGATTAATAAAACTCGTTCGATCTCTACGGCTTCGCCAGTAGCTACTTCAAGTTTTTCAACTTTAAGTGTTTGACCTTCTTCAACACGGTACTGTTTACCGCCTGTAACAACAACTGCGTACATAGCAATGTCTCCGTTGTGGATTTAAGAATCTAAATACCGAATCTCACAAGTGATTTTACTCAGCCTGCCGTTGCTTTTGTTCTAGATCTACGGGAAACACTTTGGTTTCCAATATAGTAGAGAACGGATTTTCGGGGCGCGAATTGTAACTCAGTCACTACGCTAACGCAAGCTTGCAATTTGCAGTCATACTTGACAGTTTACGCCCTTGGCAATAGCATTACAGGCCAGAGTTTACCTAGCCTTATGGCTATATTCACTGACTCCCTCCACAGCATCCAGTAAAGGCGCTATTTCTACCATGCAGGTTAAAGACATTTACGCGATTATCGAGCAGGATTTTGCTGACGTCGATACGCTTATCCGCGAACAACTCTCTTCACGTGTTCCTCTGGTAGAAAAAATCGCAGATTACATTGTTTCCAGTGGTGGTAAGCGTTTACGCCCTTTGCTCGTAGTCATGACAGCCAAGGCACTTGAAAAATCAGGCGCTCAAGCAAATAAGCTTGCTGCTGTGATCGAGTTCCTTCACACAGCCACACTATTACATGATGATGTGGTTGATACTTCGGACATGCGCCGTGGTAACCCCACCGCCAATGAAAAATGGGGCAATGCGCCCAGTGTCTTGGTAGGCGACTTTTTATATTCTCGCTCTTTCCAGATGATGGTTGAGCTGAAAAATCTACAAGTGATGGATATTTTGTCCAACTCCACTTGTGTGATCGCTGAAGGTGAGGTGCTGCAGTTAGTTAACTGTAAGAACCCAGATACCAGCGAAGAACAATATATGGATGTCATCAAGGGTAAAACCGCGATGTTATTCGAAGCCTCTACTCACGCTGCTGCCGTTTTATGTGGTGCCAATAATGAGCAAGAGCAAGCATTAAAAGAATATGGCCATCATTTAGGCATGGCATTCCAGCTGGTTGATGACGTGTTGGATTATGAAGGCGACGCAGAAGCCATGGGCAAGAACGTTGGTGACGACCTGGCCGAAGGTAAGCCAACATTGCCACTGATTCACGCCATGCGTGAAGGTTCTGAAGAGCAAGCTAAACTGATTCGTAAAGCGATCCGTAAAGGTGGCCTAGAAGACATCGATGCCATCATGGAAATTGTTAAAACCTGCGGTTCGCTAGAGTACACCAAGCAGATTGCCCGCAAGCACGTTGAGCTGGCGCAACAAAGTTTGAACCATTTAGTGGATACTGATGCCAAACAAGCACTGCACAGCTTGGCGCGCATCGCCATTGACCGAAATACTTAAGCCTATACATCTACCCATTGTTAAGGCCCGTAAGATTAAGCTGTAAATAAACAGTTAAACTAAACAGGAGCCTTAACATGGCTTGGATTGTCTCGCGTTTTTCTTTTTGCCTTTCTTCCCTGCTAGCTTTCGTAGTAGCTGGACTGCTTAGCATCAGCTCAGCACAAGCAGGTATTCTTGATAGCCTTACCCAAGGTGAATCAAAGTTTCTTCCCGTAGGCGAAGCCTTCCCTTACCAAATTGACCAACAAGGCGATGAGCTGAGTATCATCTGGGACAGCGCCGATGAATACTACTTATACAAAAAGAAAATACATCTTAAGCAAGGTAAGCAGAAATTTAAAGCCGGTCAGTTTTCAGAAAGCGGTATTCTTAAACACGACGAAGCCTTTGGCGAAGTCATCGTTTTTTATCACCAAATCGAAGCCCGTTTCGACCTTAAACAACTCCCCCCAAATACTCCGACTATCCTTGGTTTCCAAGGCTGTGCTGACGCAGGACTTTGCTACCCACCGCAAAAGATCGAATTAGACATCGACTGGGCACAAGTTAAAGCCGCAGCACAGAGCACTGTTGTAAGTACTGCGATTAATAATACCGCCACTGAAGACTTATCCACCACTGCTGAAAGCAATTCTGAAAACGACAGCTGGATCGAAGGTAAATCGTGGTTCAACGTCGTCGGTTTATTCTTTATTTTAGGCTTAGGCTTAACCTTTACCCCATGCGTTTTACCTATGGTCCCTATTTTAACCAGCATCGTTATAGGCCAGCAAAAACATACGCCTGCCAAAGGTTTTGTTTTATCAACTACCTACGTTCTAGGCATGGCGATTACCTATGCCGCCGCTGGGGTTACCGTTGGATTATTAGGCGCAGGTGCCAACATTCAAGCTTGGATGCAAACGCCCTGGATCCTTACTATTTTTGCCATCTTATTTTTAGTCCTTTCACTTTCCATGTTTGGTTTATACGAATTGCAGCTACCTAGCGGCTTACGTAATCGCCTAAACAATATGAACCAAAAACAAAAAGGCGGCAGCTTATTTAGTGTCTTCCTGATGGGTGTTCTTTCCGCCTTAGTAGTCTCACCTTGCGTATCAGCCCCCCTTGCAGGCGCCTTGGTTTACTTAAGCACAACAGGTGATGCTTGGTTGGGCGGCAGTGCGTTATTAGCCCTTGGCTTAGGCATGGGAACACCACTAATTATACTCGGCACTTCTGGTGCCTCTATGATGCCGAAAGCCGGCGGCTGGATGGATCAAATCAAAGCCTTCTTTGGCATTCTATTAATCGGTGTTGCCATTTGGTTATTATCACGCTTCTTAGACGCTACGCTTATTCTTGGCTTCTGGGGTGTATTGGCGATTGTATACGCAATTTATCTCGGTGCTATCGAGCCTATTGAACCCGCACAAACGGGCGTAAAACGCACAGTAAAAGGCATTGCATTTGTTATCCTAGTGTATGGTGTACTGGCCCTAATCGGTGCATTACAAGGTAATGACGACCCTCTTAAACCACTAGCCTCTAGCTATGCCGCCAGTGGACCCGACTCTCAACAAACCCATAGTAATGCCAGTCCTTTTGAAAGTATCGCCAACAAAACGCAACTGGATGCCGCGATTAAAAACCACCTAGCTGCCAACCCTAATGGCGCTGTCATGCTCGATTATTACGCCGACTGGTGTATTGCCTGTAAGGTGATGGAAAAAGAAGTTTTTCATCACGCCGATGTGCAAGCGCACTGGCCAGATCTTTTATGGCTGCAAATCGACGTGACGGATCAAACTCCAGAGCAAGTTGAGCTAATGACAGATTTCAATTTATTCGGCCCACCCAGCATGCTGTTCTTCACTGCTAATGGCGAGCTAGAAAAATTACGAATCTTAGGTGAAATGCACAAACAAGAATTTGTTGACCACTTGAATAAAGTCAAAGCGACCTTATAACCCCTGCTATAGAAATGAAAAATAAGGTCGAGTTTTATTATGCTTATCGTTTGCTCACACTGCCATGCAACCAACCGTATTCCTGAAGGCCGCAAAGCCAGCGAAGGACAATGTGGAAAATGTAAGCAAACGATTTGGCAAGGCAAGCCCGTTGATTTAACCGAAAGCCAGTTTGCTAAATACACAGCTAAAAACGACATGCCTGTGGTTGTCGATTTCTGGGCCAGCTGGTGTGGACCCTGTAAAGCGATGGCACCAGCTTATGCACAAGTCGCTGAGCAAATGAAAGACCAAGCCTTGTTCGCTAAAGTGAATACCGAAAATGCCCAACAGCTTGGTTCACAGTTAAATATTCGCAGCATTCCTACTCTAGCGGTATTTCGCAACGGTAAAGAAGTCGATCGAATTGCTGGCGCACTACCGGCGAATCAACTTCAGCAATGGATTCAACAAGCACTTATCAAGATGCCTTAATGAACAACATAACTAAATGATCAACACGCCCATTTTCCCGTCATAGAAATGATCTAAATCAAATCAATTTTCTTCTCCTTAACTAAGCTAAAGACAGTAAGAAAATAACCAAGATTGATTAAGGAAAGAAAATGACAATTGAAAACCACAGCCTGCACAATGAATTCCCTCAGCACAACGACCGCATTCGTGAGCTAAAAATGAACGATCGTCATTTTGCTCGCCTATTCGAAGAGTATCATGAGATTGATCGTGAAATTCGCAAGATAGAAGAAGGTTCAGAGGCCTCTTCTGATGCTCGTATTGAAGGACTAAAAGTGCGTCGCGTCCATTTGAAAGATGATTTATTAGGTATGCTAGAAACTTCTGAAGCCTAATCAGATATTGACTACTACAGAGCTGGCATTAATTGCCAGCCCGTATCATTTCACCACAACAACTGAAAAACGTTTTCTGTAAATTGCAGTCTCGCCAAAATCATTTAGTAAGTTCCATCAACCTAATAAATTTAATTAAAGGCTAAAAATATAGCCCAATCAATTAATTTGATTACAGAGTCGATAAAATCCTTTTCAACCAATCCAATAAACATTGATAGCTTTCTTGCTTACTACCATTCTCTTTGGTCACTAAATACAAACTTTCTTTTAACGGCACACTGCGATTAAAGAGCAAGCTTAAAGCCCCTGATTCCACCTTGTGCTGTGATAAAGGAAGACCTGCAATGACAATACCCAAACCTTCCTCTGCAGCTCGAATAGCCGCATCGTACGAATCAAAAAACAGTTCAGATTTTGGCTCAAAGTGATAACCCGTATCTTGCATATAGCGTTGCCAATCATTCACCTCACTACGGCTATGAATAAGTATTTGCTGCGCCCAATCTTGTTGTCTGTTAATCGGGTTATTAGCTAGATAATCGTTATTTGCGACCAAGCCCGACGTTACCGAGCAAATTAAATCCGCCTGTAAATTCTGCCAAGGAGCTGTGCCAAAACGAATCGCGCCATCTAACTCCCCTGCATGAATATCTTCTAGTTGAGTACTGGTTTCGATAATCAATTTGATATTAGGATACTGCTTTTGAAAGCTATGCAGATTAGGGATGACAATTTCATTCGCCACATAAGGAATCATGCTTACCTTGAGTATCGGCGATAAATATTGGCTAGAGAAATCCGCAAAGCCCTTTTCATATTGATGCAAGGTTCGCTCCGCCACCTTATAAAATCCTTCCCCTGCATGGGTTAACTTAAGCACTCGTTTCTCACGGCTGAACAAAACTAAGCCAAGATATTCTTCTAAATTTTTAATCTGCTGACTAATCGCTGAAGGTGTCACATTCAGTTCTTCTGCAGCTAATTTAAAACTATTAACACGTGCTGCGGTAGCAAATGCCACAAGATATTGAATGGGCGGTAGACGTTGAGGCTTAACCATACTTCACTCTCAGTTATAAATAGTTTTGAATATATTAGATTAGATTTTCTAACTTAATAGTAAGATATAATCGTTTGTAAACAAGCCCTTTTTTCTAGACACTCGATGCATATTAAATAGTTCCTCAATCACCGACTCAAGGCCTAAACCATGCAAAGCCCAGCGATTAACTACATAAGCTTTGAACAAGCCCAGCAAGAAAGCGGTTTAAGAATGATCGTCGTTAAAGGGCTTCCTAGCCCTTGGGGTGAAGCAGCCAAAGGCATTCTTCATATAAAGCAGCTCGAATGGTCTGCCTGTTACCACGACCCGCGTAGCCGAGAAATGTCAGCCTGGACGGGCTCACGTAGCGCCCCCGTCGCGATCTATAATAACGAAGCCCCAGCCGAGAGCTGGTTAGATATTTTATTACTCGCCGAACGCCTAGCACCAAAACCCGCCCTACTACCCCAAGACCCTACGCAAAGAGAACTCGCACTTAGCTTATGCCAAGACTTGTGTGGAGAAATGGGCTTAGGCTGGACTCGTCGCTTAGATGGCGTACAGAAAGGGTTAAACGGTAAAAGTCTATCAGAAGGCGGGTATCCAGAACCGATTGCTCAATACCTAGCACAGAAGTATGGCTACGAGGCCGAAAGAGGGCCTGATTATAGTGAGCTTACGATCACGTTATTAAATACACTCGCCACTCGCTTAAAAGATCAGCACGAAGCTGGGAAACAGTATTATTTAGGAGACTCAATCAGTGCCGTCGATATTTACAGCGCCGCGTTTATGGCTTATTTTAAACCGCTGCCCGCAGAGCAATGCCCTATGCACGAACCAATGCGAGCAGTATTTGAAGCGTTAGATGAAGAAACTGCAGCCGCATTAGATCCCATTTTATTGCAGCACAGAGACTTCATATATTCCAAGCATCTAGCATTACCGCTTTCGCTCTAGCATAAAAAAAGGATAGATCACCAAGTGAGCTATCCTTTTTTATAAAACATCTTGAACAATATTAAGTCTTAAACCGCTTATGCACGGCTAACAAACTTACGCTCTTCAACATTCACCTTAATCTTTTCGCCCGTAGAAATATGCTCAGGAACCTGAACAGTCAAACCGGTAGAAAGCAATGCAGGCTTCGTACGAGCCGTTGCAGAACCGCCTTTTAAAGAAGGGTCTGTTTCAGTAATTTCAAGATCAACCGTCACAGGAAGCTGTAAACCAACAGGGGCATCATTAACGATAACGATCAACAAGCCTTCAGTAGATTCACTAATGAACAGAAGCTCATCTTCGATATTTTCTTTATTCAGACTGAATGACGTATAGTCTTCGCTATCCATAAAGACGTATTCATTGCCATCAGAATAAGAGAACGTGATAGGGCGACGAACCAAGTCAGCCATGTTCAACATATCTGAATCTTTAAACGTCTCGTCAATCTTGTTACCCGTTACTACATCGTACATACGCATACGATAGATGCTGCCACCAGCACGGCCTTGTGGCACAGAGCGCTCAATATCTCTAACCATGTATACGTTACCGTTATATTCAACGGCTGCGTTCTTTTTAATATCGCTCGCTTTAGGCATTTCAATCAACTCTAACATCAATAAATATGACCCAAAGGGTACTATAAAGCGTGGTTGAATCAAAGCCTTGGGCGACTAAACATTGGATTCACGTAACAGACAATAGTAATGAAAAATTGTGTTCAAAAAAAAGCCCTAAACTTTAAAATAGCTTTAGGGCTTTCTGTTTCAACAACTTCTTTTATTCAGCGAATTACATCTCAGCCGCTAAACGCGTACCTTGATCAATAGCACGCTTCGCATCAAGCTCAGCCGCAACATCAGCACCACCAATCAGGTGATGAGGTTTATTCAAACCTTCAACCAAATCACGCATTGGGTCTTGGCCAGCACAGATAATCACGTTATCCACATCCAATATTTTCGCAGCGCCGTCTACAGTAATGTGAAGACCTTGGTCATCAACCTTGTCGTAAGTACAGCTAGGAATCATATTCACGCCTTTATTCTTAAGACCTGTACGATGAATCCAACCCGTCGTTTTACCTAACTTAGCGCCTACTTTGGTTTTCTTACGCTGTAACAAATATACTTCACGTGCAGGAGCAGAAACAACGGCTTCAACACCTTCAATACCACCGCGAGCCTGCATGGTCATATCCACGCCCCACTCTTTCATGAAAGCAGGAATGTCTTGGCTAGTCGCAACACCTTCATGGCAAAGATATTCAGAGACATCAAAACCAATACCGCCAGCGCCGATAACAGCGACTTTTTTACCGACGGTTTTTTTATGCTTCAACACATCTAAATAGTTCATTACTTTACTATGCTCGATGCCTTCAATTTCTGGTAAACGTGGAGCAATACCCGTGGCTAAAACAACTTCGTCATAATCGCCTGCATTTAAATCAGCGGCGGTTACTGGTGTATTTAACTGTAGATTCACGCCTGTTAATTCAATTTGCTTACCGAAATAACGAATCGTTTCAAAGAATTCCTCTTTACCAGGAACTTGCTTAGCCACATTAAACTGACCACCAATTTCGCTAGCAGAATCAAATAATGTAACTTCATGCCCACGACTCGCTGCTGTCGTTGCAAACGATAAGCCAGCAGGGCCTGCACCGATAACCGCTAATTTTTTCTTCGCAGCATTTTCTGCTAGATCAGTAATGATCACTTCTGTTTCGTGACACGCACGCGGGTTAACCAAGCAACTCGTTAACTTGCCGCTGAATACATGATCCAAACATGCTTGATTACAACCAATACAAGTATTGATTTGATCGCTCTTACCCGCCGCTGCTTTTTCAACAAATAATGGATCAGCTAAGAAAGGACGCGCCATAGAAATCATGTCAGCATCGCCACGCTGTAAAACTTCTTCAGCAACTTCCGGTGTATTGATACGGTTAGAAGTGATACACGGAATTGAAAGCTCTTTGCGGAATTTCGCAGTTACCCAAGTAAATGCTGCGCGAGGCACTTTTGTTGCAATAGTAGGAATACGCGCTTCGTGCCAACCGATACCGGTATTAATAATCGTCGCACCGGCTTTTTCAATCGCCTTACCTAGTTGTAAAACTTCTTCGTAAGTACTGCCGCCTTCAACCAAATCCAACATTGAAAGACGATAAATAATAATAAATTTTTCGCCCACTGATTCACGAGTACGGCGAACCACTTCAACCGCTAAACGCATACGGTTTTCGTAAGAACCGCCCCATTCATCTTCGCGCTGGTTGGTACGTGCAGATAAGAACTGGTTAATTAGATAACCTTCAGAACCCATAATTTCAACGCCGTCATAGCCGCCGACTTGGGCGAACTTAGCTAGCTGAACGATGTCATTAATTTGTTTTTCAATACCGTCATCATCCAACTCTTTTGGAACAAATGGATTGATCGGCGCTTGAATTGCAGAAGGTGCAACTGAATTAGGATTAAATGCATAACGACCTGTGTGCAAAATCTGCATACAAATCTTTGAGTCTTCGGCGTGAACCGCATCGGTAATGGTTTTATGCTTTAGTGCATCTTCATCGCTGCTAATAATATTAGTATGCGGATGCGTCGCCGCTTCAGCACTTGGGCCAAAACCACCAGTAACGATAAGGCCAACACCACCGCGAGCACGCTCAGCAAAAAACGCCGCCATACGTTCCATACCATCTTTCATTTCTTCTAAACCGGTATGCATTGAACCCATCAATACTCGATTTTTTAATTGAGTGAAGCCTAGATCTAATGGCTCAAGCAGTTTTGGGAAATGTTGATTTGTCATTATTGTCTACTCACGGTTATTTGATTTAGATATTAACGTTGTCTATTTTTCTAAGAAAACGGCCTATATCTTCTTTCTCATCATGGAATTCATTATTCGCTGATCAATGCCAGCCGTCGTTAACATTTGTTAATGGCTGTCAGCTTTTTATGCTTAATACTGTAAAAGAAGTCGCGGTAAGAAACAACGAAGACTATTTACTAATCATAACAAGGTGATGATAGTGTCTAACAAAACATCAAATAAAGGGCTCGAAAACGGTATTGACTACCAGGCCCCATTACAAGATATGGCTTTTCTACTGAATGAAGTCTTCCCCCCTTCAGAGTCAGAAACGATTGATCAAAATATTGAAGAAGAACTATTCGTATTAAAACAAACCGCCCGCTTTGCTGAACAAGAACTCGCTCCTATTAATAGCGAATGTGATCGTCAAGGCTGCCAATTAAGCGATGGCCAAGTTAGCTTACCGCCAAGCATGAAAACCGCGTTTCAGAAATACGCCCAAGCAGGCTGGATGGGATTATGCATGCCCGAACAATGGGGTGGCCAAAACCAGTCTTCACGCTTAGGGTCTTTTGTTGGTGAATTATTAACTTCAGCCAATCATGCTTTTAGTATGACGCCAGCTCTGACCATGTCAGCTTGCCGCGCTCTTATCGCTTATGGCAGTGATGAATTAAAACAAAATTATCTAGAAAAAATGATCTCCGGCCAATGGACAGGCACCATGTGTATGACCGAAGCGCATTGCGGATCTGATTTAGGGTTAATTCGCACGTCAGCGATCGCTAATGCCGATGGCAGCTATCAAATTAAAGGCAGTAAGATATTCATATCAGCGGGCTCACACGACGCTAGTGACAACATTATTCATCTTGTTTTGGCGCGCTTAAAAGGTTCACCGAATAGCAAAGAAGGTATTAAAGGTTTATCGCTGTTCTTAGTCCCGGAGAAGGTTCCTGAAAAGCTCCCAGAGAAATCAGAAGAAGACGGCCAGTGGAACAAAGATAATAACGTTCGCTGCATCGGCATCGAAGATAAAATGGGCGTGCACGGCAACCCGACCTGTTCAATGAGTTTCGAAAATTCACAGGGCTTTTTAATTGGCGAAGAGAACAAAGGCATCAATGCCATGTTCGCCATGATGAATGAAATGCGTTTAGGTACTTCACTACAAGGCATTGGCTTGAGTGAACGCAGTTTTCAAAAGAGTTTAAGCTACGCTCAAAGCCGTACTCAAATGCGCAGCCTTAGCGGAATAAAGAATCCAGAACTCGAAGCCGATCCATTGATTGTTCACCCCGATGTCCGCCGTATGCTATTAACCCAGAAAGTATTCGCCGAAGGTGGCCGCGCATTAGCTCAGTTCTGTTCACAACTGATGGATGAAACCCATCAAGAGAATACAAACAAAGAAAAGCAGCAACTACTCGATATGCTCACTCCCATCGCCAAAGGCTTTTGCACAGAAGTTGGTTTGGAAAGTGCCAGTCATGCGATTCAAATTCACGGCGGCCACGGTTTCATAAAAGAAACAGGCGTCGAACAACTGTATCGCGATGGTCGTATCGCCACATTATATGAAGGCACGTCTGGCATCCAGGCTTTAGATTTATTAGGGCGAAAAGTGCTCGGCACTCAAGGAAAAAGTTTAATGAGTTTTACCAAGATGATGCACGTACTAGGTAAAGAGAATTCACACTTGGCGGATGATAGTGAAATAGGAACGCTACTCACCTCGTTAAAAAACTATTCAAAGGAATGGCCTGAAGTCACTATGAAAATCGGTGCCAAGGCGATGAAAAACCCAGACGAAGCCGGCGCCGCCAGTTTCGATTATATGATGTATTCCGGTTATATCGTACTGGGATATTTCTGGGTTAAAATGGCGATTACAGCGCGCACTCTTTTAGACAAGCAGCTTTTAGATAAGCAGATTTTGGACGAGCAGCCTTTGGAGGGCGAATATTCAAAAGAGCTGTTAGAAAATAAAATCGCCAATGCTACATTTTATTTTGACCGTATTCTACCTAGAGCGCTAAGCCATAAAGTTGCGATGCTTTCAGGTAATGACTCTCTTAAAGCGAGTTTTTAAGCGCTAGATTTTTTTGAAGACTTCGTCATACCTTCGCAGCCTGCCTTCTCTATTAATGAACCTCACCACCTCATTAATAGAGAAGGCTGTAGAATAAAGTGTACGAATAAGAACATTTGCCCCTATACTGAACCAAATACTTTGGACAACGTTATGGCAACCTCTTCCAACAATCCTCCTACCAAAATTCAGTTAATAAAAGATCCGTTATTAAAAGATCAATTATTCAAAGACCAACTGCAGATGCAAAACATTTGTGAGAATAAGCTCGCCATCACGCTTAGTCATTGGAAAACTTTTACTCAACATTTTTCTGCCCATGAATTAGAAGCCCAGCAACATTGGGTACAAGCAGGCGATATTTGTACAGAGCTGTGTTTTATCTTAGAAGGGTTGATCCGTATTTATTACATCGATCAAGCCGGCAATGAAGTGAACCAACACTTCTACCAAGCCAATGAAATGATTGCTCCTGTCGATGCTCTTGTTAGCAAAGAACCTTGCCAGTATTTTATACAAGCTTTAGAACCAACACGCTTAATGGTCGCAAGCTACACAGCGCTGTCTAAATCAGGTGAAGAAAGTCCAGAGTTATTGCGTTTAGAAATAAAGATGCTGCAAACGATCTTTATTAAAAGTGCCCGCCGCGAAGCGCATCTATTATTAGGTAACGCTGAACAGCGATACCGATGGTTTTGCAAAGAGTATCCCGAATTATTAGAACGCCTCCCGCAATACCATATCGCTTCGTTCTTAGGTATTACGGCCGTTTCATTATCGCGATTACGTAAAAAGTAACCGTACTTAATCACTCACTTAAATAATTAAGCATAGCCCTAAGTTTTGGTGTCATGCTTTTTCTGTTCGGATAAACCGCATTAACATTCACCCTTCGGCCGCCCCATTCATCCAGCACTCTCACTAAGGTCTTATCATTTCTTTGCTGCGGACATAAATAATCAGGCAACAATACAATCCCCAAACCATCGACCGCGAGTTGGCGCAAAGTAGAGAAATCATTACTACTGAAACTAGGCCTTGTTTCGATGGCCTGCTTCTCCTCGCCCGCAACTAACTGCCATTGCAAAACTTCTTCATTCGCATTCATATGTAAACACGCGTGATTTAATAAATCTTCAGGCTGTTTCAAACAATGCGGGCTCGCCGCTAAATAATCTGGACTGGCATATAGATGTAACTCAACATCAAATAGGTGCTTTGAAATAAGGGCTGAATCCTCAAGGTCCCCCACCCTAATCGCTAAATCAAAGCCTTCTTCAATTAAATCGATACGTCGGTTAAATAATTGCAGGTCTAATTCAATGTCAGGATATAACTGCTGAAACTTCGCTAACCGTGGCGCTAGAATATTTTGGCCAATAGAGACCGAAGCACATATTTTTAATTTACCACTAGGTGTCGACGACAAAGCTTCAACACACTGATTAGCACTCTGCATCTCTTCATAGATGCGGCTGCAATGCTGAAAATAAATTTGGCCGACTTCGGTTAACCGTAAAGAGCGTGTAGAACGTTCTAATAGACGCGCGCCTAGCTGCTTTTCTAAACGGCTGATCTTACGGCTAATATTCGACTTAGGAAGATCCATCGCCATCGCAGCACCGGTAAAACTACCGCAATCAACAACTAAACGAAAAACCATCATGTCATCAAGACTGGCCTTTTCCATGGGATTCACCCCTCTATTACTCTTCAAACTGTTACCTTAAATAGAACATAATTGTACTTTTTTGCTCATATATCATCAATACGGCAACTAATATACTGATCCCATCTTAAAGAAACAGACAATACATTTGGAGAACATTATGGATATCTTAACTTTTGACCAGCTTCCTCAAGGAGGCTTCGCTGGCCTAATCGAACGTCAATTCGTGACTGATCGTCGCGTATTCCGCAATGCCGGTAATAAACCCGCATTCGATGGCCTAGAAAACTTCGTTTATCTAGCGGACGCCAATTTCATGCCGAAGGGCGAAACAACGATGCACAACCACCAAGAAATCGATGTTATTTCTGTGATGGTGGAAGGCCGCATTAGCCACGCCGGTTCCCTTGAACATGGCCAAGGCTTAGAAGCCGGCTCAGCCCAAGTCCAGCGCGCAGGCGGAGAGGGGTTTTCGCATAACGAAATCAACCCAGACGACACCATGAATCAAATGGTTCAACTATGGGTAATGCCTGACGAACAGGGTGAGGCTGCAGGTTATAAAGTTTATCAGCCAGAAACGGGCCAGCTGAATAAAATTTATGGCGGTAAAAAAGATCAAGATCAAACTTTTCATAGCCACACAGCCATCGCTGTTTCGCCATTAGAAGCTGGCCAAAGCGTAGAGCAAAGTGGCGAAGTATTAGCGTATTTGAGCAAAGGCAGTGGCGTAATAAACGGCGAAACTATTCAGGCTAGAACGTTAGTACGCGCCGACAGCATTAGTTTCAGCGCAGCAGAAGAATCACAACTGATCGTAGTTTATAGAGATTAACAAAAAACCAGTATTGTATAGCCGCTGAATAGCGCCGCTATACATTAAAGAAAAAGTGCGAATGAGATGAACCGTCACTTGATTGCGCTAATTACTTTTTTGCCCTTAGCATTTCTTATCTTGCCATTCCTATGAGTATGAAGGTATTTAGCAAAGTAAAACTCGAAAAACAACCTAGTAATTAGTTCCTTTAACATCCATGACAACTCGCATTACACAAGCCAATAACTTAGTGTTTTATTATGATATTCTAGGAGTAACTTTTAATATATATGGTGTAAAGGGATTTATTAGTGAACTTCAATAAGTACTTAAAACTAGCTTACATTTGTGCAGCAACATTAACATTGGCCAGCTGTGGTGGAGAAGAAGCGAGTCCTAATGAATCTACAGATAATATTACGATCACTGTTTCAGCACCCAGTGATTTTTCTGCCGATGAAAACAGTACGATTAGCTTAACTGCAAATAGCCAAGTTAGTGGAGGTAATCCAGATATTACCTACGAATGGCTTTATTTAGGTGATAACGACCAAAGCATTCTCACTAAAGGTAAAACGATCGAAGTCACTTTACCAGATGTTGATAAAGATACCCTGAAGTATTTTCGAGTACAGGCTTATGTTTCTGGATATTTACCCAGCAGCTTTGGAAATGGCCTACCGCGCGATGAAGTATTTGTAACCATATTAGATACGACGCCTCACCCTCCTATCGCCAATGCCGGCCTAGACCAAAACGTTATCCCTAACGATACTGTCAACCTGTCGGCAAGTGAATCAAGCGATGACAGAGAGATTACAAGCTACAACTGGCAGCAAATATCTGGGCCAACCATTACTATCGATAACAGTAATTCCGCTAATGCTAGCTTCACAGCTTCAACTGCTGGAACCTTATTGATTCAACTAACCGTGATGGATGCCGAAGAGCTATCACATAGCGATATAGTGACGATAAATGTTAATGAAGTGATTCCCGAACAACCTGAACTTTCAGCACCTCCTATTGCCAATGCTGGCAATAATCAAACAGTAACATCAAATAACATTGTGACTTTAAATGCAGAATCCTCAACAGACGATCTTGCAATTACCGAATACAAATGGGAGCAAGTTAGCGGCGTAACTGTTGCGCTTAATAATGCAAACGAGAGCATAGCCAATTTTACCGCCCCCTCTACAGCTGGAACGTTAAGCTTCTTACTAACAGTTTCTGATAAAGATAAACAAACGTCTAACGATATGATTAATGTAAAAGTTAATGAACCTGCATCTATTGCATCAGCACATGCTGGGATCGACTCGTTTTATAATATCAACCAGCTAGCAATATTGAACGGTTCACTATCTTCTAGCACCGCCAATATAACGTCCTACCAATGGTTACAACTAAGTGGAACAACGGTTGAAATCATTAACCCTAATAGTGAAAAAGCATCCTTCACACCTCCAGATAGTGAGGACGTACTGCAGTTTCAATTAATAATTATTGATGAGAATGGTATTTCATCGACAGATTCCGTTTCTATTGAAATTAAAAGTCCTACTAATTTAAACGTTGCATTTCCAACCAATAATAGTTTTTTCTCTGGAAGTAATATCGATGTAGTCGGTAGCTATAACATCGACAACGCAGACCACAACACATTATCGGTTGAAGCAAGAATAGGAGGGGAGTGGATATCGTCAACGATAAACTCAATGGGGACATGGCGCATTCCCAACGTAGAAATAATGAGCACTGAAGGCAAAGCAGAACTACAAGTCAGAATTTTAGAAAATTCAAATCCTACTGCTAGCATTCATTATACTTTAAACACATCACCTGAGTTAGAGACCCTAACGGATTTTGTCTATCAAGGCTCTGGAGATATTGCTTATATTATTGAATATTCTCGAGTATTAAAAGTAAATCTAACGAATGGGATTCGAACGATTCTTAGTAGCAAGTCTATCGGTAGTGGCCCCATAATTGGTTATTTCAAGGCAGCAGCTCTGGATATAGAAAATAACCGTCTATTAATAGCGAAGGGTAACCCATCAAGCCTTGTTGCTGTTGACCTAACAAGTGGAGATAGAACAACAATAGCCGATGGAGGAAGAGAATTATTTCTCGGCATCGAATACGACAATGAAAACCATAGAATGTTTGTCAGTGATTGTATTAATAACAACATAATAGCCATTGATACTAACTCACTTATTAAAACAGTTATTTCATCTAAGACTGTAGGTGAAGGTGACGAGTTAAACTGCCCTTCAGGTTTAGCCTATGATACGGAAAACAACTCACTCTATATTCTTGAGAGTTGGGATCATAAAATTACCTCTATTGATGTAAGCACTGGGAATCGAACAACAATATCCGCAAATAATATTGGCACTGGGCTAGAGTTAAGAGTACTAGACAGCCTAATAATAGATGAGGATAACGATCAACTGATTGTTGCTAGTGATAGTAACCCGGAGCTAATAGCAGTGAATAGAACGACAGGTGATCGCCGTATTTTCACAAATGATAGTGATAATGAATTTGGTCATAATGGTATAACTGGCTTAGGTACTGATGGCACAGGGAACTGGTTTGCTCTTTATAGTAGAAGTTCAAAGATCAGGAAATATTCAACTGAAAGCAATGGTTCTGAAACCATTACAAGTAATACTAGTGGCCCTGAATTAAGCCCGTTGAATATTGGCTATTCCGAGAAATATCAGCAATTAATAGTATTAACGAATACTGGAATCGAAGCCGTAAACCCATTCTCTGCTACTAAAGTATTTTGGAGTGAGAATGAAATTAACAAAGCGTTAACAAATGATGATTTACCTGATGATGCGGCACACTCGAAGGCAAAAGATATATGCTTTAACAAGCAAAGCAACAGTTTGCTCTATGTTCGAAATCAAAATCTTTTAATGGATAGCGTAATAAGTTTTGACTTAGATACGCGAAATAGCAAAATCATCTCTGATCAGAATACAGGTACAGGAGTCGATTTTACTCAGATTACAGCGCTGTACTGCAAAACCACAGATGAAGAAGCTTATATTTTAAATCGATCTCCTCAAGAATTATACAAAGTTAACCTCACCAGCGGGCTCCGTGAAAAAATAATGGATTTACCCAATATATTAGGTGAAGATATCGAACTTACAGATAATGCCGAGGTAGCATACATCAGCTCCACAGGAACTCCTCGCTCTTTGCAGAAAATAGATTTAATAAATAAAACAACTAATATTCTATCGAGCAATGATACAGGTTTTGGAATTCGGATTAGTAATCCCTATCAGCTGGCATTTGATGAAAAGCATCAGAGGATATTCATGATAGATTACAACGCTATTATTTTAGTAGATGTTCTAACGGGCGACCGAGTAATATTCTCTAAAGAGTAATTCGACATATTCAGATCCCCGCATCTAATTAAAAAACAGGTGCGGAAATTTCCGAAGATTTTTAATAACAGATCAGCTCTTACTTCCATGAGGCCGAGTTAATCCAAAGTCCGACAAAATCACATACGCACAAGGAATCATAAACAGCACCAAACAAGTCGAGGCAAAAATCCCAAAAACAATTGAAATTACTAAGGGTTGAATAATCTGCGCCTGTAAACTGGTTTCTAATAACAAGGGTAGTAATCCCGCTGCGGTTGTTAGTGAAGTTATAAATACCGCTCTAAAGCGCTCACGACTGGCCAGTACCACCGCGTGATGAATTTCATCTCCCTCATCAATATGATGTCGAATATATTGCACTAACAATATCGAATCATTCACCACAATTCCTGCTAAAGAAATAAACCCCATCATACTCGGCATACTCAATGAGTGGCCCAATAAAAAGTGCCCCCATACCACACCAATAAACGCTAAAGGAATCGCCAGCATCACCATAATCGGCTCTAGGTAGCTCTTAAATTGGAAACTCAAAATTACAAATACGCCAAACAAGCCGATTAAAAATCCTTGTCCCATCGACTTGCCCGTCTTTTCTGCGTCTTTCGCTTGGCCTTCAAAATCAAACCGTAACTCAGGATGATCCTGCAATAACTTCGGCATCATATTCAGTTTAAAATCATTCATAATTTCAAACGAAGAAATTTTACTATTATCAGTATCGCCATAAATGCTCAAGCTACGTAGCCCATCTATTCGATGAATACGCACATAACTGCGGCTAAACTCAAACTTAGCCAAACTGGCGAGTGGAATCTGACTGCCATCGCTAGTAATAATAGGAAAATTCGCAAGTTGACCTAAGTCCCCTGCTTGGGTTTTATTTAATCGTACTTCGACATTTATATTTTCAACTCCAACCTATATCTGATCAGCGCGCTGACCAAAGAAGGCGGCACGTAATTGATTTGCGATCATCTGCGCATTAATGCCATGACTCTCTGCACCGGGTCGTACGGTAACTAATATTTCCTCCTTACCCATTCGCATATCATCCATCACACCCGATATGCCTTCAAACTGTTTTAAATACTGTTGAATACTGACCGAGACAGCTTTCAGCGTCTCAAGATTAGGGTGCTTAACCCTCAGCTCGACATCTCGACCACCTGGGCCTAGTGTTGGTTCCTTAAAGACCAAAGACACAGGCTCAGCTAAGGTTCCAACTTCTTCCTGCCAGGCAATTATAAAATCACCGATTAATGATTGGCGTTGCTCTGCCCCTAACAAATCTAATCGAACCGTGGCCAGATGAGGTCCGGCTTCGTTAGCATCTGCATTACTGCCATATTGGCGAGTGATATGTTGAATTAATGAAGCATTTTCCTCAAACTTCGAGCTGAATTTGTCGCCGACTTTCTCTGCGGCTTGCACTAAGCGACTCATGACTTTTTCAGTCTGCATCAAGGTCGTTCCTGGAGCGAGTATGATACGCGCCTCAACAATATCGCCATCCAGTTCAGGGAACGGAGAGAAACGTACAACGGATGAAGCAAGTAGAGCAATAGATACCAGCATTAACGCAATTACAGATCCCATAAAACCATAACGATAATGCACGCAGAACTTAACCGCTTTGGACAATTGAGTATTTCTGAAACCTTCAAAAGCATTAATAAATGCCTTTTTAAAAGCCGGATCAGGTTTATGTTCTTTACTTTCCTGTGCATGTAACGAATGGTTTAAATGGTTTGGCAAAATTAAAAATGCTTCAATCAAACTAATACTGAGTACCAACAACAAGACTTGCGGTACCGCCTTTAATACTGCGCCCATTTCGCCATTAAGAAATAATAAGCCGCCAAAGATACAGATTGTTGTAAGAAAAGAAGATACCACCCCAGGCATGACTTTATTCACACCGTTAATAACCGCATCATTTATTTTCTGTCCTCGATCTATATGCGAAGCTATGGATTCGGCAATCACAATCGCGTCATCCATAATGATACCAATGGCCATTAACAACCCGACCAGCGACATCATATTAATCGACAATCCAATGGAGGCCATCAGAAACAAACCGCACATAAAAGCAACGGGCAAACCCGCCGCTACCCAAAATGAATAGCGCACATTGAAGAATAGCCACAGAGTTAAGAAGACTAATACAATCCCTTGCCAGCCATTACTCAGCATCATTTTTATACGATCTAATAATACTGATGACATATCATTCGTTAGAGAAATAACGACGCCTTCGGGCGCTAACTTACGCTCTGCATCAACAAATTTCTGTACCTTATCTTTGATTCTTAAGGCGTCTTCTTGTTTATTTTTTCTGACTTTAATAACCGCAGAAGTTTGCTCATCAAATAACACCTTTTGCTCATCTAACTTGAAGCGATCGGTAATAACAGCAACATCCGACAAGCGAATCGTCGCACCATTTGGGCTGGCCCCTACAACAATATTACCTAGAGTTTCAATACTGCTGCTACGGCCTTCAAAACGGATTAAGAATTCTTTCTCTGGGGTTTCTATCGTGCCACTAGGCAACTTAACATTTTGCCGAGTCACCTGATTTGCAATATCGCTAATACTCAACCCCATTTGGTGTATCGCCTGTAAATCTAATTCGATGCGATATTCATGGGCCGAAAAGCCACTCACTTCAACTAAGTCCACATCAAAATCACGCTGCAGTTTTCGCTTAAGAGACTCGCTATAAGCTTTTAACTCAGGCAATGGCAATGGCGCACTAATGGCGATATCAACAACTGGATCATTACGATTTAGCTCTTGTACAATCGGTGATTCAATTTCGTCGGGGAAATCATTAATTGCATTAATTTGAGTTTGCACATCAAACGTCATACGCCCTAAATCAGCGCTTTCATCTAACTTCAAAGTCAGCTTGGCCGAACCTTCTAATGCTTCACAGCGTTTCTCAATAATATTGGCCAGCCCATCAACTGCGTCTTCCATGCGCACACATAGGCTTTCTTCAACTTCCTGTGGTGAAGCACCCGGATAAACAATGGAAGCCACCACATACATAGGGCTAAATTCAGGAAATGTTTAACGCTTAATGTCGGGTAACCCTTTTAAATCTAATATTATCAAAGAGATCATTAATAGGTTGGCAGCCGTAGGGTGACGAGTAAAAAAGGCAATCATAAGGAGTCAACCTCCTTTGGCTGTTCTGCATCTTTAGCTGATAAACTCATACCTTCAATCGCGGGCAGCAAATCATTTAAGACTAATCGCTCTCCTGGTGTAAACGTCATTTCAGTTGCGGCCTCAACCACCGTGGCATCAGGGTTGCGGTATAGAACTTTCACAGGAACTATTTTTAATTTATTTTCATCGTCCATTAAATAGAGACGATTAGTATGTAAAGCTTTCTCGGGCACTGTGAACTGAGGTACGGCTTGCCCCTGTAAGCTAGCTTTAATAAACATTCCATTCAGAAGCGGAGGACGGCCTGGTTGAATGTTACGCGGGTCTTGGCTGATTTCTAAAATAACCCCGACAGTCGCTTGGTTAAGATCAATGGTCTCACTAATACGTTTAACCTGCGCAGGCCAAGACTCAGTCATATCGCCGCTGCTCAATTCAATAGAGGCCGTTATCTTACTAAATAGCTCTTGGCTTACTTTACTGCTAGC
>Ga0105348_1000767_pt1 | contig 23188 bp, 21 predicted proteins | sample EN8Hudsemesocosm_2_FD_83504 | JGI IMG/M metagenome (GOLD analysis project Ga0105348, IMG submission 83504) | Methane-oxidizing microbial communities from mesocosms in the Hudson Canyon - EN8C Hudson Canyon | ecosystem: Environmental > Aquatic > Marine > Cold seeps | place: Hudson Canyon... | reverse complement strand
GTGAAAAATGCTTCATCTGCAATATACACCTCATCACGAGTAATGCGTTTCTCACGCACCTCAATACCTAACTCTTCAGCAAAGGTAAAAATCGTTTTACGTGTAATACCATCCAAGCAAGACGTTAATTCCGGTGTATACATAATACCATCACGAATAATAAATATATTCTCACCACTACCTTCCGCCACATAACCTTCATTATCAAGTAATAATGCTTCTTCACAGCCACTCTCTAACGCTTCATTTAAAGCAAGCATTGAGTTGATGTAATGACCATTCGCTTTCGCTTTACACATACTAATATTTACGTGATGACGCGTATAAGAAGAAGTTCTTACTTTAATACCGATTTCCATCGCTTCAGGCGACATATAAGAAGGCCATGACCATGCCGCAACAATAACATGCGCTTTCAAGTTATCCGCACGTAAACCCATTCCTTCGGATCCGTAAAAAACCATTGGACGTAAGTAAGCTTCATGTAGATCATTAGCTTTAACAACATCTAACTGTGCCTGGTTTAACGTTTCTTTATCGAAAGGCATATCCATTTTCATGATATGCGCAGATCGAAATAAACGATCAGTATGCTCTTGAAGCTTAAATATTGCCGTACCCTTATCATTCTGATAAGCACGAACGCCTTCAAAAACGCCCATTCCATAATGTAAAGTGTGCGTTAATACATGTATTTTCGCATCTCGCCATGGAACCATTTCCCCATCAAACCAAATCAAACCATCGCGGTCAGCCATTGACATTGTTTAGCACTCCTAAAGCATAAAAATTTTGAGCGCATTCTAGCATTATTCTTTTTGAGCTACCATTGCTCATAACCATACATGTGAGAGGATTTTATTTAAGGTCGTTTAACAAAGCCGCCATAGTACTTTTACCTTTATCTTGAGCGCGCTGCTTATCCTGTTGTTCACCACCTTCCCACTGCAAATCATCATCAGGTAATTCATCCAAAAAACGGCTGGGAATCGTTTCATACTTTTCGCCGTATTGCTTCCGCATTGCCGAATACGTTAAGGCTAATGTTTGTTTAGCGCGCGTAATACCCACGTACATTAATCGCCGCTCTTCTTCGATATTATCTTCTTCAATACTATTGCGGTGCGGTAAAATCTCTTCTTCTAAACCCATAATAAATACATGAGGAAACTCTAATCCTTTTGAAGCATGAAGTGTGAGAAGATGAACTTTATCACTATCGTCCTCTTCTTCTTGCTGTTCGAGCATATCACGTAATATTAGTTTAGAAACCGCTTCATCTACGCCTATTTCATCCGCGGTGCCTTTATCTTTCTCAAGCATTTTGTTCAGGGATTCAACAAGATACCAAACGTTTTCCATACGTCGCTCTGCTTGTTTTGGCGTATTAGAGTTCTGATAAAGCCATTGGTCGTATTCAATATCAGTAAATAGCTGTTTGATCACTGAGATAGGATCTTCTTGGTAGCAGCGTTCAGTTGTTCGGCTCAACCACTCACTAAACTTTCGAATTCTATCTAAAGGTTTGCCGGTTAATGTTTGCTCTAAACCCACTTCAGCAATGGCTTTATTTAAACTAATTTCACGACCAGTAGAATAATTCCCCAACTTTTCCAGAGTGGACGGCCCTATTTCACGACGTGGTACGTTAACCACCCTTAGAAAAGCAGCATCATCATCAGGGTTTGCGATCAAACGAAGATAGGCCATTGCATCTTTAATTTCATTTTTTGCAAAAAAAGATGTGCCGCCTGACAATCGATAGGGTACTTGAAACGCATTTAATTTAATTTCAAGTAAGCGCGACTGGTGATTACCCCGATATAAAACAGCAAAATCTTTAAAAGGAATATTCTTTTTAAGTTTTAAGTCTAGAATTTCAGCCGCAATCTGCTCCGATTCAGCATCTTCGTTACGACACCTAACGACACGAATTCGTTCGCCCGCAGCTAGTTCACTCCATAATGCTTTTTCAAACATATGTGGGTTGTTTGCAATCAGCTCATTAGCAGACCTCAAGATCAGACTGGTAGAACGGTAGTTTTGCTCAAGTTTAATCAGCTTTAAAGTTGGAAAATCCGTTTCTAATTTTGCTAAATTCTCTGGCCTAGCGCCGCGCCAAGAATAAATTGATTGATCATCGTCCCCCACCACCGTTAACGCACCACGATCACCGACTAGTTGTTTAACCAGTTCATACTGCGCCATATTGGTGTCCTGATATTCATCCACTAACAGATAACGAATTTTTTGACGCCATTTCGATAAAATATCAGGATGGTCATTAAAGAGTTCCACCGGTTTCAGAATCAAATCATCAAAATCCAGCGCGTTATACGCTTTTAAATAGCGGTTATAAACACTATATACATTGGCTAATACTAAGTCCTCCGGTGTTTTTGCTCGCATAACCGCCTGTTCAGGCGAGAGCATGGCATTTTTCCAATTAGAGATCTCCATTTGAAAATGATTGAGGCTATCGGTATTTTCATCTCCTTCCTTCATCATCAAGTCTCTAATGAGTGCTTTCGCATCTTCACCATCAAAAATCGAGAACCCAGGTTTATAACCTAGCGCTTTATGCTCTTTACGAATAATGTTTAAACCTAAGTTATGAAACGTCGATACCGTTAGCCCTCGTCCATCGGGCCCTGACACCAATTTACTCGCACGCTCTTTCATTTCTCTCGACGCTTTATTGGTAAACGTGAGCGCGGCAATATTTTTACCTTTATAACCACATGTTTTTATGAGGTAAGCAATTTTTCGGGTGATAACACTGGTTTTACCACTGCCCGCTCCGGCAAGCACCAACAAAGGGCCACCAATATAATCTACGGCTTCACGCTGCTTTGGGTTTAATCGACTTAGGGACACTTAAAAATTCTCTTGAAAGCTGAAAGGTAATTTTTTCACGGTCTGGCGCTGCTTGCCAGTAAAACATAGATTATTGTTGCGCGATTAAAAGCGTACCGATATATACTTAACGCCTTTAATCTTAACAGAGCAAAGATGAACACCAAACTAAGCATTTTTTTTAGATCATTATTAATTAGCCTAGTCATTAGCTTAAGCGGCTGTATGGTATTCCCTTTAGATGAATCCAATACAGACCGCTCGCTTAACTGGTGCCCACCTTTACATAATTGCGCATCAACTGAAGCCAATACATTTATTCATCGCATTCAACCATTTAATCTTAAACTCCCATTAGAAAAAGCATGGCCCATCATTCTACATGCCGCAAATAATCTACCCGGAACCAAAATAGAGTATCAGTACTTCGGCTATATTTATGCTAAAAGTTACTCCGATTTTTTTAAATTCGTCGACTATATCGAAATACTAGCCGTACCAAATGAAAATCGTTTAAATGTTCGATCCTCATCACTACTGGGCCTTACTGATATGTTTGTTAATTACTATAGAACAGAACTTTTACGTGAAGTTTTAGAAAACCAAGGCGTGATTACCCGACCTTGAACACCTAAAGTTAAATAGCGATAAACTGCGTAAAATTATGGTGTAACTTCCCAGTAAAGGCCTCTGTTTTATACTACTTTGATAATGCTCTCTTTATTAATATCTAACCACCTCCATCTTCAAAAATAAGCTATATTTAAAGAGTGCCTGAATTCATTTTGCAAGTGCAACTGAGGAGATTCAATATGCAGAACAACGTCATATCGAGTGCGCCCCCACACTTAGCCACCCCCAAAGTCATTATTTTTGACTGGCACGGCACTCTGGTAGATACCTTGGATGCAATGTATTCGGCCATGGAAGAAATGTTACCCCAGCTCGAAGAGTTCAATCTAATTTCACGCCTTACGCCAGAAGAACAATGTAAAAGTGAAGAAGACGTAAAACTAGTTCGGTATATTCGAATATTCAGACGACTACACCCTAAAATTCTTGCAGAGAGACGGATTTCCCGAACAGAAATATTTAACGCCATTTTTACAACAGATAAGGAAGCTCAGCGCATTGCGCATCAAGCTTATAATCACTGTTATCGCTCGCATTACGGTGAGGTAAAACCTTACCAAGAAGGTGTCTTTGAGTATCTCTCAAGTATCAAACGTTTAGGCATTAAACTAGGTATTGCAACAAACCGAAGCCGAGAATTTTTAGCCCATGAGTTATCCATTGTGGAAGGTGGGCGCTGGCTAAAATTATTTGATACCACCGTATGTGCTGATGATGTCACTGACTACAAACCCGCTCCTGATGTTATTCATCAAGCAGCCTCCCACATAAACGAAGCGTGTGATGAGGCAATCTGGTACGTTGGAGATAGCCATACTGATATGATCACCGCGCTACACGCAGGTGTAACCCGCGTTTTTTTTAATGGCGCACACTGGGAAGAGCGTTGGATTGATCGAATTATTGCCCATAAAGAATTCAATCCTGAAGCTCCCCAACTGGTAGTGGATTCATTTGAGCAGTTACTAGAAGCATTAAACCAAATTCAACTCGATGAACTTACAAAAGGCCATCCAGCATTTAATGATTTAGTGAGCAAAGTCAGACCAAAAGTTTACCCCTCAAGAGAGCCTCCCCCTAAACGTATCGAAGCAGACTGGCACCCAGCCGTCGCCTCGCTCACAGCACCCAATATAATTTTATTTGATTGGCACGCCACCTTGGTCGATACACTTGATGCAATGTATCATGCGGTGGATGACATGATTCCTGAATTTGAAAAGCTTGGGCTATTAGATTGTTTAATCAACCCAGACCAGAGCAAATCCCCTGAAGATGCAAAACTAGTCCACCACGTTAAACATTACCAAGCATTGCATCCAAAGGTAAAAATTGATCGAAAAATATCTAGAACAGATATCTTTGAAGTTTTATTTGGTGACAATCAAGAAGCGAAACAAATTGCCCACAAAAACTTTACCCGTCATTACCGCAATCACTTTGGCACGGTATTGCCTTTTGAGCCAAATGTTAAAAACATGTTAATGGGTTTAAAACATATTGGCCTTACAATTGGCATTATCACGAATCGAGATAGAGAGTTTTTTAAGGAAGAAGTACAACGAGTAGAAGAAACAGGCTGGGCCGAATTATTTGACGTAGATATTTGTGGTGACGACACAGAGAGAAGAAAGCCTTTCCCTGATCAGGTTTTTAGAGCCTGTGGAAAATTAGGCTACCCGGCAACAAAAAATGTCTGGTATGTCGGCGACAGTACAACTGACATGATTGCCGCCACTGCTGCGGGAGTAACGTCTGTTTTTTTTAATGGCGCGCAATGGGATCAAGACTGGTTGCAGAAAATTTTTCCTGGCAATGAACGTTATCCTGACAAGCCAGAAGTTGTAGTAAATGATTTTTCAGAGTTTTGGGCACTGGTGCTTGCCTTAAGCACCAAGTAGTACTCAGTTAAATAACAAATGAGTACTCGCCATAACCATAAAATAAATGTAAATATTTTTAATCCATTCATGGGTTTAAATTTTTAATACCGCCTCCATTATTATTAGCGTTTCTATTAACGCTATTCGCTTTTCTTTTCACTCGCCATATGGATTTTTCAGGTATTTCATGAATAAGGTCACGACAAATAACGCATTAGCTCCCATTGCTCAAAAAATAGCACAAGAACTTCAGATCAAAACCCAGCAGGTTAATGCAACCATTGAATTGATAGACGAAGGCTCGACGATTCCATTTATTGCACGTTATCGAAAAGAAGTCACTGGCGCATTAGATGACATTCAATTACGAACACTCGAAGATCGCTTACGTTACTTGAGAGAGTTAGAAGCCCGTCGCATTACCATTATTAAGAGTATTGATGAGCAGGGAAAACTCAATAATTCACTGGAAAAACAAATTCAGATAGCTGAAACAAAAGGCGAACTAGAAGATTTATACCTTCCATTCAAAACTAAGCGGCGCACCAAAGGCCAGATTGCGATTGAGGCGGGCCTTGAACCATTAGCGCTAGCGCTTTATGAACAACCTAATCTAAACCCAGAACACCATGCAAAGACATTTATCAACCCTGAACAAAAGATTGAAGATACCCAAAGCGCGCTAAACGGCGCCAAATATATTTTAATGGAAAAATTCAGCGAAGACGCTGGTTTACTGCAACAACTGAAAAACGATACGTGGGAACAAGGGATATTACAAAGCCAGGTGATTGAAACTGAAAAGCTTAAAGGTGAAAAGTTTCGAGACTATTTTGACTACCAAGAAGCCATCAAAAAAGTACCATCTCATCGGGCGCTAGCGCTATTTAGAGGTCGTAATGAAGGGGTACTCAACATAAGTATCACCGCAGAAGACTACAACCCTTCGGATAGATTAACTCCGCACCCATGTGAACGTAAAGTTGCTGCTCACTTTGGTATACAAGACCAAGGTCGGGCGGCCGATGCATGGCTAAAAGACGTTGTACGATGGACATGGCGCGTAAAACTAAATTTACATATTGAAACGGACTTATTGGGTCGCTTAAGAGATGAAGCTGAAAAAGTCGCCATTGGCGTTTTTGGTGACAATATAAAAGACTTATTACTCGCAGCACCCGCGGGCGATAAAGTCACATTAGGATTAGACCCGGGCCTACGCACGGGTGTTAAGCTAGCCGTGATTGATAAAACCGGCAAGCATGTTGATCATGCCACCATTTACCCTCATGCGCCAAAAAACCAATGGGATGACGCAATCGAAACCATTGCCAAACTGTGTAAAAAACACCAGATTGAGTTACTCAGCATTGGAAATGGCACCGCCTCCCGCGAGACGGATAAACTCGCGATTGATGTGATGAAACGCTACCCAGAGCTAAAACTAACCCGCATTACCGTTAGTGAAGCGGGTGCATCGGTATACTCCGCCTCAGAACTAGCCTCTAAAGAGTTTCCGGATCTAGACGTTACGATTCGTGGCGCAGTTTCAATCGCTCGACGTTTGCAAGACCCTCTGGCAGAACTCGTTAAAATAGAGCCAAAAGCAATCGGGGTAGGACAGTACCAACATGATGTCAGCCAAGTTCAACTCAACCGTAGTTTAACCGCCATTATTGAAGATTGCGTAAATGCAGTCGGTGTTGACGTCAATACGGCCTCAGCCCCTTTACTCGAAAAAGTATCAGGCTTAAGCCGAACCATTGCGAATAACATTGTTGACTACCGAGACCAAAATGGCCGCTTTGCTAAACGCGATATATTAAAAAAAGTCCCTAGGTTAGGCCCTAAAGCGTATGAGCAATGTGCAGGTTTCTTACGTATTAGAGCGGGTGAGAATCCATTGGACGCATCTTCTGTTCATCCTGAGTCATACAACACCGTTAAAGCCATAGCGATAAAGAGCAAACTTCCGATTGAACAATTAGTCGGAAACACTGCCTTACTTACGCAACTTTCAGCCAATGATTTTGTCACAGAAAATACAGGCTTAATCACCGTAAAAGATATTCTAGGCGAATTAGCCAAACCGGGTCGAGATCCACGACCGGAATTTAAATTTGCAGAGTTTAAAGAAGGCATTGAGAAAATGTCAGATTTAAAGCCAGGGATGATTCTCGAAGGTGCAGTCACCAACGTCACTCACTTTGGTGCATTCGTAGATATAGGTGTTCACCAAGATGGTTTAGTACACATCTCAGCTTTAACAGACAAGTTCGTTAAAGATCCGCGTGAAGTCGTTAAAACAGGCGAAATAGTTAAGGTAAAAGTCATTGAAGTTGAATTACAACGCAAGCGTATCGCCTTGAGTATGAGAATGTCGGATGAAGCAACATCAACACAAATGAATAAAAATAGAGAGCCTCAACAAAAAAAATCGCCGCAAAATAGGCGTTCAAAACCAGTTCAGGCACAGACGAAAGCACCTACTAATTCAGCCATGGCGGGTGCATTAGCAAATGCATTTAATAAAGCTAAAAAATAACAGATAAAACATAATGATTAAACTCGACGAAAAACAATTACTTCAGACTTATAAATGCTGTTTGATAGTACGGACTCTAACATTTATTAAATGATAGAGCTCATGTTCAGTAAATGGGAATAAGTATTCCATTGAATTTCGGTAAAATCTTTATTTATAAGCTTATCTCAAACGAGATAGTCGTTATAATTGCGACTTGGCTAAGATGGTATATAGGCAGGATAGAAAAATGACAGCTCCAACAATTTCGACAATCGATTCATCTGCAACGTATTCTGAAAAATTATCGAAACTTGATCACTACGTCAGTACCAAAGGCATCCCTGTCGCTAGAGGCATTGAAAAAGAAGGTTTACGTACCGATAAAAATCTCGATATCTCACAGCGAAACCATCCAGAAGCTCTGGGTCACCCGCTTACCCACCCTTCAATTACCACCGACTACTCTGAAGCACTTCTTGAGCTAATCACCCCCGTCGAGAAATCCCGGGAAGACCTGTTAAATACGCTTGAAGAAACACATCGCCGCGTTGCAAATAATATTGGCAATGAATTACTTTGGGCAGGCAGTATGCCATGCCGTATTGATGGCAACGATAGTATCCGCATCGCAGAGTATGGTGATTCTAACTTAGGCCAGCTTAAGCATGCTTATCGTCAAGGCTTAGGGGTTCGTTATGGTCGAATCATGCAGAGCATTGCCGGACTGCATTATAACTTTTCGATTAGCGATGATTTTTGGCGTGAACTTAAAAGTCTAAAACACGAAAATAACGATCAAAGCGCCCCTTCACTACAAGATTTTAAATCCGAACAATACTTTGCCTTAATTCGTAATTTCAGACGCCACTCATGGCTATTAATGTATCTATTCGGCGCTTCACCAGCACTTGACAAAAGTTTTCTAGATGCCCAAGAGCACGCTTTAGAGCCTTTTGATGACCAAGGTACTTTTTACAAGCCTTATGCAACATCACTGCGAATGGGTGACTTAGGCTACCACAACAATGCCCAATCATCCTTGGCCATCTGCTTTAACACACTAAGTAACTTTACCTATACTTTGGGAGAGGCAATAAACACTCCCTACCCTGCCTATGAAGCGATAGGAAACAAGAAAGACAATGAATTTATTCAGCTTAATACGAATATTTTACAAATTGAAAACGAATATTATAGTTCAATCCGCCCTAAACGTAGTGCTGGCTCAAATGAAAAACCTCGGCAGGCACTAAACGAACGCGGCGTTGAATATATCGAAGTACGCTGTCTAGACCTGAACCCCTTTTTGCCTTTAGGTATTTCGCCTCAACAAGTCGACTTTATGGATATCTTCTTGCTGCACTGCCTGCTCACTGATTCACCCTACATTGCGGATGAAGAATGTAAAACACTTGACCATAACTTCGATTTAGTTGTCAACGAGGGTAGACGCCCAGGACTAACAATAAAATGCCCTAACGGTGAAGCTCTCATGCAGACCTGCGGTCAACAGTTTTTAGACAGCATGTCCTCATTAGCTAAAACACTAGACCAAGCAGAGGGAGATCAGCGTTATCAAAAGACATTAATCGAGCAGCAAACTAAAATAAACTCTCCAGAACTTAGCCCTTCTGCTCAAGTACTTTCAGCCATGAAAAAAGAATCGACATCTTGGCTAGAGTTCGCAGGTGAGTTATCCAAAAAGCACAAAATATCACTCACTCAAAGCATGCAAGATAATTCAACTGGTTTTATAGCATCTGTTCAACAATCATTTAATGAAGCAAACAATATTAAACTAAGCGACACGCTCTCTTTTGATAAATTTATGCAAGTCTATCAAACGGAGTAATCCCACCAATCTCTGTTTTGTGCGCGCCTTTACATTTTTGGTGTGCACAAAGTCCCCGCTATACATTAAAAATGAGTAACCCTTCTCTTTTAGGCATTTTCAGTTTGTTGCTTCAAACCCCTTGTGATAGTTTGTTGCTTGCTGAAATCAAATATTTCTTTTTGTTAATTTTCTTATAAAAACAAAGAATTTTGTTACACGTTGAAATAATTATTTCTGGCAGAGTTATAAACGTTGCACTAATGTAAAACAATTAAATAAAACAATACGAATAAGGTGTTTTTTACGCTTGTAGGGAGCTTAAGAAACTGGGGAAACACCCAGCTTAATTTTGTAGAAAACAACCAAAATAATCTGCTTTGGCAGACATTAATGCAATTTATGTGTAGCAGGGTTTCCTGCTACTTTTTACAGCCGAAATATTTTATCAAAACAGCTTATGGCCCAATTATAACCATAGGTTTTCTTGTGAAAGTAGAAGGCAGTTTAAACGGAAGGAGCGGCCAAATGGCCAAAGACTTTTCTTTATACTGGGATATAGATTCACTTAATAAAGCCTACCAACAAGGCTATATGGCAGGAGTAATGGGTATGGATAACAACCAATGCCCTTACACCGGCGAAATCGTTGAAGCAGCTTGGGAAGCAGGCTGGGAAGATGGCTTCGATGTTTGTGATCTACAAAGACCTGAAATAAAATCAGCCTGAATGAGTCAGCTTCATCCTAAAATAGGATAAGCTGACAAACCACGCCCCTATATACTTGAAGCCTCTATTCTTTCTATTCGCTATCGCAGAGACTTTTGTTTTAGAACTATCAATCACTGAGCTTTCTATCGTTGAACAACAAAGCTTGTAAAAAACAAATCCTCTATCTGCCCACTTCCGGTCTCTGTCTTTAAAGCCGCTTTTACTACTGTTAGCGCTTCCAACCTAACAGCTTCCTGTCCAGCAGGATTTGATAAGGTCTCTTCGGTTTGGCGACTTAAAAGCATCACAATTTGATGCCTTACCAAAGCGTCATGATTCATCACTTCATTAATGGCAGTCGTATTAGTCGCTCTTACAGAGACATCCGCTTTAACAAATTTCAATTTTTTTGAATTGCTAGAACCAAAATTAGCAACAAAGGAAGGGCTTAAATTGTGATACTGCGCGACCGAAGCAGGCGCACTTTCGCCTTCTTCAGCCCAAACACTTCCCAAAAGTGAAAAGGACAAACAAAGTACCCATAAGAATCTGCTGATAAAGATATTCATTTCTCCTCTTAAATTTTAAATATCAATTTCTGATTATAGGCCTGAATAATAATATTGCCTACTTAGATAATATTTTAAATACATTACAACACATTAATTCTTATACAAAACTATTTACTCAACCGCAGGTCTGTTAAAGAATACCACCATCATTCGGTTCTGCTTTTCAACGAACAACCGTTCAAGAGCACAGATTAAAACTTTTGGAAAACATTATGATATCAGCGAAACCAAGACTGCTTTTTTTACTCATATTTTTAGGGTGTGCTGCATTATTAAGTACTGCAATATTTATTTCACCTTTTAAGGATATGAACCCCTGCCCAATGTGCATGATGCAACGCGTTGTATTTGGTGCTCTCGGCGCCCTAGCGATCATTGCTGTGTTGCATAATCCAGCCTACTTCGGACAAAAAATTTACTCAGCATTCCTTGCTCTCATGTCAATTGGCGGCGCTAGTATCGCTATACGCCAACTCTGGCTCCAGAGTTTGCCTGAAGACCAAATACCCGCCTGCGGCCCTGGCATTGATTACATGATAGATGTATTCCCATTACTAGAAGTAATTGAAATGTCCCTACGCGGAACAGGTGATTGTGCAAAGGTACAATGGACACTGTTCAATCTTTCAATTCCCGCCTGGAGCTTAATCGCATTTATCGGCATAGCTGTCTTGACCGCTTTTATTCTATTCAGAAAAAGAATCGATCAGGCTTAAATTAAAAAATAGGTTGCGTCTGTGCGGCAAATTCGTTAGTTTTTATGAATACGATAAATGCACATAAGATTTAGTTCATCTTTGTTGACGCATTTGCATCGGTATTAAAATAACATTAAGCCCTGAGTTTTTTATAACTCGGAGCGCTTTATATAAGATTCAACTTTAGTAGTAGGTAAGGGGTAAATAATGCTCGATAATTGCAAGAATGCAGCAGAGCGATGGGGTGGCGTCAGCGACCTTATAGACAAATGGCTTTTAGAGCGAAAATCATTGATTGTTGGTTTATGCGATCTTTCGGTTAATCCTGGAAGCTCCGAAGAAAATAAAGCCGAGAAGTTTCAATCATTTTGCCAATTACTTGTCGACTATGTTTCTGTTGGCCATTTCGAAGTTTATGAGCAACTTGTTGCTGAAGCAGCAGAATACGATGATGGCGGAATTGAGCTCGCAAAAAAGATAATCCCCTTAATTCAAGTGTCGACTGAAGTTGCATTAAACTTCAATGATCGCTTTGATGATATCCATAAAGTAGATGATGGTATTGAAAGCCTAATTAAAGAGCTTGAAGTACTTGGAAAAACACTTGAAGACCGATTTGCGCTTGAAGACAATCTGATTGAATCACTACATAAAGCGCATGAGAATACTGCAGCTTAGTGATCATTAGGTAAAGTTGTAGCGACAAAACTTAATCGTCTGCAGAAAAAGGAAGCAAATACATTTGCCTCCTTTTTCATCTTCTTCCTTCCCTCGTTAAAAAGACCTCACGTTTCTGGCACACCACGCTATACTAAATATTGGATTCTCATTTCCCAAATATAGTTCATTGAAGGATGTCATGTGCGACGTTTAAAATTATTCGCCCTACTCTCAACTGCCTGCTTAATCGCATCGTGCACCAAAGGCCCAGAAACACAATTTCAACTTGCTACACAAGGACTGCTTAGTGGCGCGCTTTCACTCAATGCAGAGCTAGCTGTAATTGGTTCTGTTCATCATGGTGGCAGTTTGTGGGATTTAAAAAAGAATGAACGTTTATTTTCTTGGAATCATGCGGCAGGAGAATTAAGCTCCATTCGAGCAGCGTCTATTTCAGGAAATGGTAAATATGCGGTCACGACCGTTGAAGACAGTATGGTGCTATGGAGTACAGAGACAGGAAAATCTAAACAATTCTGGCAGGCCCCAGGCAGAATCATTAGCATTACTTTAAATTGGGATGGTAGCAAAGCCTTGATGGGCTTAAGGGATGGCAGCGTAAACTATTTCAATATGAATAATGGCTCATCAATATATAATTTTAAACATGAAGCTGAAGTACGCGCCACAGGCCTGAGTAAAGATGGTTTAACAGGTATAACCGGCAGCGATGACAATACTGCAAAAGTATGGGACTTAAAAAAAGGCGCATTAATCTATTCGATGCGTCTTAATAACCAGATCAAAAATGTCGCGATTTCGGCCTCTGGAGCACTCGCCTTTTCCACTGCACAGCGTGAAGATTCGATTGTTTGGAAGACCAAAACAGGCGATATAAAATTTCGCAGCCCCAATCGATATACAAACTATACCGCTTCAACCTTTTCAGAAGACGAATCATATATAAGCGTAGGCACCTTTCAGGGCGAAATAAAACGCTGGAATATTAAAACAGGAAAAGAGACTGGAAAGTGGCAAGCATCACCCAGAAAAGCTTATGGCGGTGCAGCAAGCAAAGCCATTTCCAGCATTATGGATACGAAGAAAAAAATAACTGTACTCACCTCAGACGGCTTAACACAAACGTTTAAACCCTAATAATCATTTAGGATCATACACTCAGTCTTTTTTATCAATTGTAATCGATAGTATTTTTGCATCACCTGCAAACCACTTTTGAACATATAAAGATCCGACGACAGGCGCCTTACCCGCTTCTGGCATTTCTTTATACCGCACACTATTTTTTGTTTCTTTTTCAAATTCAAAGCTAATCAAAGTTTTAGACATACAGACCTTCTTAATTAAAAGCTAAATAGATTTTTATGAGTGCACTTACGCCCATTAATGACAAAAAAGCGCCTTAAAAAAGGCGCTACAATTTACCACAAAAAAGCTACGCTAGCTTATACAGGTTTTATGTTACACTCTTCGCCTTAAATTATGTTTATTTACAAACCTTACATATAACCTATACGGTACTGTAGATTTATGGCTAAAAAAGCATTAGAAATACGCGACACAACTATTTTCGACGGCATCTTTTTTAAGTATGTCCTCAAGTTTTTTTTCACCATCTGGTTTAAACTATTTGGCTGGAAAACAACCCCTGTTGCCCCCGAAGGTGCGGGTATTACGATTGCAGCCCCACATACATCTAACTGGGATATCGTTTACGCGATGGGTGCAGCAATTCTTGTTGATGTAAAAATGTACTTTTCAATCAAAGAAAGCTGGTGCCGGATTCCTGTTATAGGCTCAATCATGCTCTGGATGGGAGGAATCCCAATAGATCGCTCCTCAAAAGGAAAAGGACAGGTCGACTTAATTAAAACATTTGTTGAACGCCACAAAGACGAGCGTATTTTCTTTTTGTTTACACCAGAAGGCACACGAGGAAAAGTTGATAAATGGAAGACTGGTTTTTATCATGTTGCCAAAGATTGCGGATTACCAATCTTCTTAGCTCAAGTTGATTACCGTACAAAGGTTTCCGGTGTTTTTCATACTTATCAGCTAACGGATGATAAAACCGCTGATATTGAAGCGATTCAAGCCTCATATAAAACGATCTACGGACGTTTCCCTGAAAGACAGTACCCATATTATTCAGGCCCAATCCCTGAAATTTCAGAAAATGAAGCTGCTATCCTACGTGCAATGTATTCATTTAAAGAAGCCGCCACTCAAGCTGAAATAGCAGCAAAAGCACGTTTCGAAGAATTAAGCATTGAGATGCTGGATTTTTTAATCGAGAAAGGGGTTCTCGAAAAAGTCCACCATACAACCAACGGTAAAAGCACGACTACTTATCGTTTAACCCTTGCGGGAAATGGCTGTTTATTACACCTAAACCCTACGTTAGCGTAAGCCGCCATTATATCTACGAGAAAAAAGCACCAAATGAAAGAGTTCCATCTTAAAGAATACCCGTTTTAACTTTCATTCGAAAACACAAAAAAGCCCAACTATTTCCAGCTGGGCTTTTTTTGTAAAGCTAAAACTAAATTTTGATTAGTTTTTCTTTTCAATCCCGATAAGTTCAACCTCAAAAAGTAAGGTTTCATTTGGTCCGATTGAACGATTTCCATTAGCACCATAAGCTAAGTCAGCAGAAATAAACAGCTGCCACTTTGAACCGGTAGGCATTAACTGAAGTGCCTCAGTCCAACCAGCAATAACACCATTCACTGGAAATGTTACCGCTTCGCCACGCTCCACAGAGCTATCAAAAACCTGACCATTAATTAATGACCCTGTGTAATGAACCTTGACCACATCATTGCTACTTGGCTGCGCGCCTTTGCCTTCTGTTAATACTTTATATTGAAGGCCACTCTCTAAAGTAACAACACCTTCTTTATCTTTGTTTTGAACTAAAAAATCAGCACCTAACTTTTTATTCTTTACGCCTTCTGCTTGTACTTGCTCGACCTGCTTCTGTTGCATATCAGGCTGAAACTCTTCCAGAATTGTGCCGACTTGTTCGTCAGTCAATAATTGCGCTTCGCCTTTAAACGCATCGGTTAAACCCTGCACAAACACATCAACATTAAGATCTGGCAAATCATTTGTCATTCGCTTACCAAACACTAAACCAAAGCTATAACTCACTTTTTGTTCTTCTGTTTCAAGTGACTTAAGAGGTTCAGCGGCAAAGCTATATGAACTAGCGCCAGCTACTAATAAGGCGATCAGTGTTTTCTTCATGTTCTATATTCCTAAAGAGCTAATTGTAGATCGTTCAAAACCTAATACGTTACTTGTTTTTAGCATAAAGCGCTATTGACGAATCATTAGCACTTGTTAATGCTAGAAATTAATGGTGATGCCCGCCAACACCATGCGCATGCCCATGTGAAATTTCTTCAGCTGTAGCCTCTCTAACCTCTTGAATATCCACATCGAAGGTTAACGTTTTACCTGCCAACGGGTGATTAACGTCCACATCGACATTAAATTTACCTGCTTTGATGACAACCACTTGCTTAGCCCCTTCTTCAGTATTAATCGATACAACCATGCCCGGCTTTAGCTTAGCTTTAGATCGTTTATCACCATTTAAGTGTTTTAACGGGACACGTTGCGTTGCGTTTTCATTTCGTTCACCATAAGCATCTTTGGCTTCGACAGTGATGGAAAATACATCTTCAGCACTCTTCCCTTCCATACCTTTTTCAAGGCCTGTAATAATATTACCATGACCATGCAAGTAAGCCATCGGGTCTCCTGCATGTGACGATTCAATTTCAACACTATTCTCATCTTGAAGGCGGTAATGAAAGGTAACTATTTTATCTTTTGAAATTTGCATGATGGCTCTCTTGGCTAACGTTATATAACAATATAAATTAAACCGTCATTATCTTGTGTACTCGCACAGGTGTCCATGCAAATTATGATCTTATCAGCTATGCTTCATTAACTTTTTATTTTATTAACGAGCAATATGAAAACTAGCCTTAATTTTCTTATGGCAGCGCTTGGTTGTCTTTGCGTCATACTCGGCGTAGTCGGTATCTTTTTACCCTTACTTCCCACCACGCCTTTTTTATTATTGGCTGCATGGCTTTTCTCACGTTCATCTAACCGCTTCCACACTTGGTTAATGAGTCACCCAAAGCTAGGCCCTTTTATATTAGCTTGGCAAAATGGGGAAGGCATTGAGCGACATATTAGAACCAGAGTTCTAATATGTCTGTGGGTAGGAATGTGTATATCAATGGTAATTGTCGCGAAGCTTTGGGCGGTCGTATTATTAACCTGTATAGGGTGTGGCGTATCATTTTATATTATGCGACAGCCAGTAAAGTAACCCCTTTACGGTTATTTGTGCGATATGATTAGTAGTGTATGCATTGCTCACCGTAGTCGGTATAACAGATCAAATCTGATTCATCGACTACTAAAGGTTGAAAAACGCTGGCACCCAAAACTTGAGTAACCTCAATATCTTTGAAATCAGAATCAAGAGGTGTCCATGTACTTGGGTGAGGGAATTCACCAATATTTGCATATACAGTGAAACTACCATTTGGTTCATAATCTACTGGGATTGCAAAAGTTTTTACAGTGATAGTACCTATACCTTTAGAAACTACTTGATCATAAAAAAAACTAAATTTGTTCAATTCTTCGATATTAAAACCTATATTAATCTCACCTTGCTCAAAACCTACTAATTCATAATCAACTGTCACAGTAAATTCTGTGTTAACACCCTCTTCAGCCTTAATAGGTGATATGGATTTTATTGTAATATTATTAGTAGACATTCCACTTTGTAGCAGGTCATCTCCTCCAGATGAACAGCCCACACATAAAATTAATAAACCAAATATAAGTACCTTTTTTAATTATTACTCCTTTTAACTTTCCATGTTAGTTCTTTTTAGCTCATTCTACTTAATTATCAGACTTAACCAAGTTGTCAGGGCTATGTAAATAATTTTTTATTATCGAAAGCATCAACGAATAGAGCCTTTCCAGTATTCTTATCAAAAAATGATGCGAAGTTATCCGCCATAGATATATCAAATTTCATGTCGACGTCCCTTATTTTCCACGATGAAAACGGAAGTTTATCATGAACAGAAATGCTCAAAAGTGAATAACGCCTGCGTCATAAAAAATTAATGCTTAGTTTAATACCCTACTAGCTGCAAAATATGATGACAGTTTTTGCGCGTTTTTTTGCAAAAAAGATGACAGCGAAAATTGGCTCGGGGCGTCACTTAACTGAAGACGTCAACGTCTGGTAAGTTTTCATAAACAGCCATGCACGTACTGTATTTCAGTAAGGTTTTCACAACAACAGGTAATGGCTCTGGCCATACCCCCTGAATATCAGTTTCAAGACGGCTTTCTGTACCAAATGCCAACCGTTCTACTGGAGGGGTAAATTTTGCTTCCACTCCTTCTTTATTGCCTCTGGGGTCAATTCTGTACCAACCGAAGCCACTTAAATAAACAGCATTCAACCCATGTAAGCAATATGGGGCATCATCTCCAGTTATGGATAGACGCTGATAACACAAACCTGCAGGAATTGCATTTGCCCTCAATAGCGCCGCCAAAAGGTGGCTCTTAGCGTAACAATAGCCAGTTTTATGATTTAACACATCTGAAGCTTTGCACGTAATTACATCAATTTGAAAGTCCCAGCTGTGCTTAATCTTATCTCGGACATATTCAAAACATGCTTTAGCAATTTCTATGTCTGTGTCCAAACCACCTCTGAGGTGACGAGCCATCTCCAGAATTTCGGGACAGCCCCAATTGATGAATTCAGTTTTTTCTAGATACTGTTTCATTGCTAATCCTCTTGCCTGTTAATAGTTAATTAGACGGTGCCCGTATTTTACAGTGTAATATGAACGCCTTATAAGTCGTTTTTTTAATATCTACTGCTAAGCCGTAACCATCTGTAGCAATGGTAAAAAATGATTTAGGTAAATATTTTCAAGTATGGCAAAATAGTAGCCGACAGTTTCACAAAGACTCCATTCATTTTATTCAGTAGGAAACACATTAAACATGACGATTAACTGGTTCCCTGGGCACATGCACAAAGCCCAAAAAGAAATTAAAAAAGTCATGTCTCAAGTGGATGTTGTAATTGAAGTATTAGACGCTCGAATCCCTTTTAGTAGTGCAAACCCTATGATTCAGAATTTGAAAGGAGATAAGCCCAACATTAAAATTCTGAATAAAGCTGACTTAGCCGACCCTGAAATAATTAAGCTTTGGCAAGCGCACTTTGAGCAAGATGAAACCGTTAAAACACTCGCTTTATCTGCGACGTCGGATGAACGAAAAAACACCATTAATAATTTGTGTCGTAAGTTGGCTCCACACAGAAAAGATTCTGACAAACCTATTAGCGCCATGATCATGGGTATACCCAATGTCGGAAAATCAACCTTAATTAATTCCTTAGCAGGGCGTGCCATTGCTAAAGTTGGTAATGAACCAGCCGTCACCAAACGCCAGCAAAAAATAAACCTCGATAACGGCATTATTCTCTCCGATACCCCTGGTATTCTCTGGCCAAAACTAGAACCTTCGAGCTGCGGCTACCGACTTGCGGTAACGGGCGCTGTTAGGGATACAGCAATGGAGTATGAAATTGTTGCTTTATATGCGCTCGATTTTTTATCTCAAAACTACCCTCAAGCTTTAGAAAATCGTTACAAACTAAAAAGTGCTAATTTAGGTAGTGAAGAGTTACTTAAATTAATAGGCAGTAAACGCGGCTGTTTACGTTCCGGAGGTAAAGTAGACCAACATCAAGCGGCCACCATTATTTTAAACGAATTACGCTCTGGGAAGTTAGGACAAATTTGCCTTGAAACACCCGATATGATGATCAAAGAAATGGCTGATTATCGCGCAATGATCGAAGCAAAACGCGCGGCTGAAGAAGCTGAAAAGGCTGCGAAAGATAGCCGACAAAGATAAGTTAATAATTATAGTACGCATACCAATAAACAATAAGCGCCACCAAAAGGGACTTTTCTATGATTACACGTCTACCTGATCGTTTAGTAGATTACCGCTTAATACTCGCCTTTTTCAGTCTAATTCTAATCGCTGCCTTAAGTGCAGGGCTAGGACAGCTTCGCTTTGAAAGCGACTATAAAATTTTCTTCAGTGACGACAACCCACAGCTATTAGCCCATTTGGATAACCAAGACCGCTACACCAAAAGTGATAATGTCACCTTTGTCATTGCACCAAAAGATGAACAGATTTTTACCCCCGAAACACTCACCAGTATTATTAAATTAACCGATGAATCTTGGAAAATTCCTTATTCTTCACGGGTTGACTCTATTACTAACTATCAACATACCTGGGTTGATGAAGACGACCTGATTGTTGAAGATTTAGTTTCTGAACCCGAAACACTTTCACAAGAAAAGCTCAACAGCTTAAGAGACATCGCATTAGCTGAACCACTCTTAGTTAATTTATTACTTTCAAATAAAGCGCATGCTACCGCCGTTTCAGTCAACCTTAACTTACCTGATGTCCAAGCTGAGGCAGATCAAGCCACCCACGAGCTCGTTGAATATGCACGTTCACTACGTGACCAATTTGAAGCAGATAATCCAAATTTAAAAATTTACTTAATCGGCCAAACGATGGTCAATAAAACGTTTAATGAGATGTCGCTACAAGACATGACTCACCTCATCCCACTCATGTTTATTATTATTGTGGTACTACTACAACTCATTCTACGTTCATTCGTCGGCACCATTGCAACGGTCGCCCTAATCGGCTTAAGCGTATTAGCCACAGAAGGCTTTATGAGTTGGGTAGGTTTCGCATTGAACCAAATTAATGTCACCTGCCCGGTGATCATTTTAACCCTTGCGGTATGCGATGCGGTGCATATCATGAATGGCTACCTATTCAATCTATCACAAGGTGATGCACGCGTTGTCGCGATGAAAGAAAGTTTGTCGTCTAATCTAAAGCCCGTCTTTTTAACCAGTCTCACAACGGCGATTGGCTTTATGAGCATGAATTTCAGTGACTCCCCGCCTTTCCAGGAGCTTGGCAGTATTTCTGCCTTTGGTGTCATGATCACTTTCTTATTCAGCATGACGCTTTTCCCCGCGCTCGTTTTATTGCTGCCACATAAAGCCGTATCGGTAAAAAAATCACACGATACCGTCACCTTGTCTGAAAAAATTGGGGAATTTTCAGTCAAACATAACAAGCCAATATTTATCAGCCTTTTAATCGTGGCGATTATTTTAGTTAGTTTCACTTTCAAAAATGAGTTAAATGACAACACCGTCGAATACTTCCATGAAGATGTTCCGTTTCGACAAGCATCAGACTACACCCAAGAAAACCTAACAGGCTTTGATGGCATTTCTTATTCGCTTAACAGTGGCGAAAGCAACGGTATTAATGACCCCGAATATCTTAAAAAGGTTGATGCTTTTGCGAAGTGGTACCTCTCTCAGCCTGAAGTCGTGCATGTAAGTAGCTTTACCGACATCCTCAAACGCTTAAATCAAAACATGCATAATGATGACCCTGCATGGCATCGTTTGCCTGAGCGTAGAGACTTAACCGCACAGTATATTTTGCTTTATGAAATGTCCTTACCTTATGGGCTTGATCTGAATAACCAAATCGACAGTAATAAGTCATCATTACTGCTTTCTGTTCGAATTAAAGACCAAAAAGCACAAGAAATTATTAACATAGATCAACGCGCTCAAACTTGGTTAAAAGAGAATGCGCCAGAGTTAGTCGCGCCTGGTACAAGTCTTTCGATTATGTTTGCAAACATAGGGCAACGTAATATTGAAAGTATGCTAACAGGCTCTCTTCTCGCCTTAATTCTTGTGACGCTGACTTTAACGATATCACTTCGCTCACTTCGTTATGGGCTAATTAGCCTAATCCCTAACGCCTTTCCGGCAGGCATCGCTTTTGGTTTGTGGGGAATCTTCGTCGGGCAAGTCAATTTAGCGGTGGCAGTTATTTTTGCTATCACACTTGGGATCGTGGTCGATGACACCGTACACTTTATTACCAAGTACCTGCATGCCCGAGACCATCACAAAGCCGACGCTAAAAAAGCGGTGATGTATGCGTTCAGCCGAGTAGGTAAACCGATCATTACGACAACCATTGTACTGGCTTCAGGCTTTTTCGTACTGGCTTTCTCAAGTTTTGACGTCAACGCATCAATGGGCCTCATGGTTGGTATTACGATCATTATCGCGTTGGTTTGGGATTTCTTATTCTTACCTGCACTACTCATTAAGGTTGATCGAAAAGAGCCAAAACCTGACATTGAGTCTGAACCCGACACAACACAAAACGAAGCCGATATGGATGTTAAATGTCTGAGTTAGCATTTACCCAATGCATCTTAATTGCCATCACCTTTATCTGGAGCGGTTTTGTCCGCTCTGGTTTAGGCTTTGGTGGCGCGGTTCTCTCCCTACCTTTTTTATTATTAATTCATAACGACGCGTTATTGTATTTACCGGTTATTTCTCTACAACTGCTTTTCTTCTCAGGACTAATACTTTTTCAAAACCATCGAGCCCGAAAACAACACCTAAAAATGGGAGTTAGTCAGGAAGGTTCTATCGATTGGTCTTATTTAAAAAAAGCTCTGGCCATCATGATCATCCCTAAACTCATTGGTGTTTTTGGACTCATCACTTTGCCAGCCACCATCATGGGCTTAATAATCTTCACCATTGTTTCAGTATACGCGGTTACGTACATTCTGAATAAACCCTTCAAGAGCCAGTATAAATTCTTAGATATTGTATTTTTAATGTTAGGTGGTTACATCAGCGGTACATCTTTAATCGGTGCGCCGTTATTAACGGCTGTTTTTGCAATGCACGTCAGCAAACACCAACTGCGAGATACCCTCTTTGCTTTATGGGCCATCCTCGTAGCGATTAAAGTTGGCGCTTTTATTTACCTTAACGTAGATTTTCAACTGATACACCAACTCTGGCTATTACCCTGCGCAGGGATAGGCCATTTACTTGGTTTGAAATTCCATAAAAAGTTACAACAAACAGACTCCGTTACTTTTTACCGCATACTCGGTACGATGCTGCTGGTGGTGAGTTTTATTGGTCTCGCTCGTACTTTAACGCTTTAAATGGATTAAATGTGGTTACTTTTCTTCGACGCTTGGAAACTCTTAACTTTCTTAAATCCAAGCGTAGTAGTGTCGGTACTGAGCAAATTTTGCAACACCTGAAGGATGCTGGTTATTTAGATAACAATGAATCTAAACATAAGAGCCAATTTCGCCTAATTCAAAGGGATCTGACTTTTCTATTAGGTAATCTTCATATAGGTAATGACGATACTGAAGATGCTATTGAAGCTGAAGATCATCAACAAGACGAATACGATAATGACTTCGGTTTATTGATGGAACGAGGTTTAGGAAAAAGTCGTCATTGGCGCTTAGACCCCTACCAACAACTGAATTATGACTTTGAACGGATGCCTGCATTTATGGCATTGGCATTATCGGTCACGCAAAAACATTTAACGCAAGTGCTGCCAAGCTCTACACAACATGAGCTAAAACAAATTTTCCAAAATGCAGAGGCAAAGCTGCAAAAAAGTGAGCAAAAACTTTCTCATAATCATTATCAGAGATTAACGGACTCGGTCGAGTTTTTTCAAAGAGGGCAACGCCTTCAAACGCCACAGTTCGACCTAAATATACTGGACACAATTTATCG
>Ga0105348_1000764_pt1 | contig 23232 bp, 18 predicted proteins | sample EN8Hudsemesocosm_2_FD_83504 | JGI IMG/M metagenome (GOLD analysis project Ga0105348, IMG submission 83504) | Methane-oxidizing microbial communities from mesocosms in the Hudson Canyon - EN8C Hudson Canyon | ecosystem: Environmental > Aquatic > Marine > Cold seeps | place: Hudson Canyon... | reverse complement strand
CTACCGTGGCGCAGAGTACCAAGTAGACTTTTTACCTAAAGTGAAATTAGAAATTGCAGTAAATGATGAGATCGTTGAGCGATTAGTTGAAGCAATTACCACCGCTGCCTACACAGGTAAAATTGGCGACGGTAAAATCTTTGTTTATAACCTTGAGCAAGCTATTCGTATTCGTACGGGTGAACTTGACTCAGAAGCACTTTAAGGAGGTCACATGGAACAGAATATTTTTCAATTACAATACGCTTTAGATACTTTTTATTTTCTAATTTGTGGCGCGCTGGTTATGTGGATGGCAGCAGGTTTCTCAATGTTAGAAGCTGGCTTAGTTCGAGCAAAGAACACCACCGAAATTTTAACTAAAAACGTCGCACTTTATGCCATCGCTTGTATCATGTATCTGGTGGTTGGTTATGACATCATGTACGGCGGCGGAATTTTCTTAGACGGTATAGCCCTTGATGGCGCTGCTGATGCTGAAGCGCTTGTTGGTGCTGTATTAGCTGAATCTGCTGAAGCCGGATTTGATGGCGGAGCAGTTTACTCTAATGCCTCAGATTTCTTCTTCCAAGTTGTATTTGTTGCTACAGCGATGTCAATCGTATCAGGTGCTGTTGCCGAGCGTATGAAGTTATGGGCATTCTTAGCCTTTACTGTTGTGTTAACTGGTTTCATCTACCCAATGGAAGGTAGCTGGACCTGGAATGGTGAAGCTGTATTTGGTTTATATACTTTAGGTGACCTTGGTTTTTCTGATTTTGCTGGTTCAGGTATCGTACATATGGCTGGTGCATCAGCAGCGTTAGCAGGTGTTTTATTGCTAGGTGCACGTAAAGGTAAATATGGAAAAGACGGTAAAGTTAATGCGATCCCAGGTGCTAACTTACCAATGGCGACGTTAGGTACTTTCATCTTATGGATGGGCTGGTTTGGTTTTAATGGTGGTTCAGTATTAAAGCTGGCTGACATTAATAGCGCAAACTCTGTCGCTATGGTGTTTTTAAATACTAACGCAGCGGCTGCTGCCGGTGCAATCTCAGCACTTATCTTTGCAAAATTCCTATTTAAGAAAGCTGATTTAACCATGACATTAAACGGTGCATTAGCGGGTCTTGTAGCAATTACAGCAGAGCCATCAACACCATCACCATTACAAGCAACTGTTTTTGGGGCAATTGCTGGCGTAATCGTCGTACTTTCTATTCTAGCATTAGATAAAGTTAAAATTGATGATCCAGTAGGTGCTATCTCGGTACACGGTGTTGTAGGTTTATTTGGTTTACTTATTGTGCCAATCACTAACTCTGCAGCTAGCTATAGTGGTCAGCTTATTGGCGCAGCAACTATCTTTGTATGGGTGTTCACTACTAGCTTTGTAGTTTGGTTTGCGCTGAAGAAGATTATTGGTATTCGTGTTAGTGCTGAAGAAGAATATGAAGGCGTTGATATCTCGGATTGTGGTATGGAAGCTTACCCAGAATTTACTCGAGGTTAATAACCCAAGAAATGAGATAGCTATCGAAGGTAACCTTCCATCATAGTCAGGATGGTCTCATCTTCATAGCTTTAGTATTAAAAAAGCAGCTTATCTTAACGATTCGCTGCTTTTTTTAATGTCTATGCTTTGCTCTATAGTCTGGATCTATTTATTGAACAAGCGTCTTCTTGTTGATGCTAAAGCCAATGCAATTAAAGCAAACCAAGTTATTGAACCACCGCTATCTGTTTCAATAGGATCAGGTTGACTTTTATTAGGATCACTTGGGAAAGCATCATCAATATCTTTTACGCCATCGCCGTCACTATCTGGAAATTTAGTCTCTAGTGGAAATAAGTCCGCATCGGTAACTTCTGAGCTATCAATCACTATTACCTGCTCAATAACAACAAAATTCTCAATACCTGGAGCATTTAAATCAGCACATTTTTGTGCCTCATCCATCACCATTGGGATACCTTCTAGGGCACCTGCGTTACATAAGTTAAGTTGCGCTATTTTATCAACAACCACCATACCATCACCGATCACCTGACCAAAGGCTGTAAAACCACCATTTTGTCTATCTAAATTATCACTGTTATCTGATAAATTAAAAAACCATTGGTTGGTAGCGCTATTTATATCACCTCCTTTTTTAGCCATGGCAATGGTGCCTCTAACATTTGAGTAAATCGCTTCATTGATCACTGGCGTGTTTGCTTCAAGGGCTGTTAATGGCCAAGCTCCCTCAAAAGCATAACCGCCTGCTTGCACAACAAACCCAGGAGATACTCGGTGAACGACAGAGTTAGTGTAATGGGCTGAATCGACATACGCTAAAAAATTGTCTACTGTCTTTGGAGTGCTTTGATCATATAAATTAACCTGAAAGTTGCCCTGTGAGGTTTGAAACTCAACAATGGTGGCGTTAACTACTTGGCTTAGCGGCAAGGTACAAGCGAGTACAGCTAGACTAGTGTTTAATTGGGATATTACTTTTTGGCTTAATAATTTGAGCATAATGATGTTTGTTTTGTCGATAGTAGTTAAAATCTGCGCACCATAGTAAAGGCTGATTGCGCCCTTAACAAGTAGCTGTAACACTTTAGTGACGTTCTGTAGTTTTTATACAAAAGTACACGAAAGTCGCCGCTATTTGACAGTTTTTGTTGCTTTGCTATAAGAAAGAACTAGAATAGCGGCAATTTTTATTTAATGTAATTGAATTGATTAAGGAATAAACATGAAAAAACTTTTAGTTACGAGCATTTTAATGCTTTCTTTAATGTTTTCTAGCTTGGCTCAAGCAGACTTTAAAGTGGGTGTTGCTGCAGATATGGATTTAAGTATTGTAGGGCAAATTGATCGTTATAACATTGTGCTGGGTGATAGCGGTTTTGCTGTTGATTACACCATTTTAACTGGTAAATTTGATAATAAAACACCATTGTCTTGGTATGTTTCTGGTGGCGGTTGGGCTGGCTGGAACCATGGTTTTGGTGTTCGTGCTCCGGTAGGCGTATCTTGGGTTTTTGCGAAAAACTGGGATTTATATGGGCAAGTACAACCTGTTGCTAACTTTGATAGTGACTTTGATTTAAGTGTTGATGGTGCTATTGGTGTACGTTTCGCCTTTTAACTAAAGCTAAACTTAGAGTTAAACTAAAAAGAGCCGAATGGCTCTTTTTTTATGCCAAATCAATAACCGAGTGAGTCGTTTTCAATATACTTGAGCGATATAAGTTTAATTAACTAACCTGAAATTTAGGTTAACTAGGGTTTATTTTATGCGCTGGCGTTATTTTATTGTTTTACAACTTGCTATTTTATTGATTGTTTCAGGCATTATCTCAGCTATTGTTTATCATCATGAAGATAAGGTTAATATTGTTAAAACACCACCGCAGTCTTTGGCAAAATGGTATAAGCCAGAGAATAAAAGACAAGTTTGGCTGCATAACATGTTCAAGTTACGTCGCGAAATGCAGGCAGTTGAGTTTTATGCGTTAAATCAAGATGCTGAACATATGCAGCAGTGGACAGAGCAATTGAACACTCATTATTTAAAAATTGCTGAAATGGTACCAAGCTGGCAGAAAAAGTTAGCCATAGAAAATATGGCAGCTCTCAAGATAGCAAGTGAGAAAAAAGATTATCAAGCGGTGTTAGTTCAGCATAAAGCCTTACAGCAAAGTTGTGATAGCTGTCACGACGATTACCAAGCTATTACCGCGTTAACTTACCGCGCACCTGATTTTTCCAACATTCAATTAACCGAGCAGGTAAGCTTTGTTGAGCACATGGATACACTCACCAAGCAAGTCAATCAGATAAAAATATCAGCACAAGACGGCAATAAAGCGCTAGCATTATCCTCGTTGCAAGATTTGGAGCAGGGCATGGCGGTGCTAGGTGAGACTTGTGTCGATTGTCACAAAAAAGAAAGTAAGGAATATCCAAGTCAACCGATGAAGCAAACTTTGGCGAGTTTACAACAATCGTTGACGTCAGGCACAGCGAAACAGCAAGGAAGAGATTTAGGTACTTTAGCGGTTTTGGCGTGTGCGCGTTGCCATGGAACTCATCGTTTAGCGTATGGTGCTAAAAAACAGTTAACAACAGAGACTGATTATAGTGATCTTATTAAACATTAAACATTAAACATTAAACATTAAATATTAAATATTCAGTAGTATGAGCTCAGTCAGCCAATTTTATGCAATTTCTGCCGCTATTTTTAGCTTGATATAAGGCAATATCTGCTTGGTGAAATATTTGATTAAAAGTGCTGTGCTCATTGTTTAACTGTGCGATGCCAAAACTGGCGGTTATATGCACCTGTTTTCCATCAATGGTAACCTTTGCCGAATCAATAGCTTGGCGAATCCGCTCCGCGACTTCATTTGCTTGCTCAGCAGAAGCGTGTGGCAGCACAATTAAAAACTCTTCTCCGCCAATTCTGCCTAGTACGTCATTATTTCTAACATATTCATTAGCAATTACTGAAACATCTTTCAGTGCGATATCGCCACCAGCATGTCCGTAGGTATCATTCACACTTTTAAAGTGGTCAATATCAAAAATAACAAGGGAAAATACGCCGCTGTTTTGCTTTATTTGACTTAACTTATTCTCTGCATAGATAAAGGTGTAACGACGGTTTGCTAATTCGGTTAAGGTATCCGTGTTTGCTAATTTATGTAGCATTTTGCTGCTTTTTAGTTGGCGATATATGAAAAAGCCTAAGACTAAGGCAAAAAGTGAAATAGCCAATATAATAAGCGTTTGTAGTTTCTGTTGCTGGTCGGCGTTTTCTAAAGCAGCTTTATCAAGTAGTTTATCGCGCTCTAAAATTTGGTTTTTCAACAGGGCTTGGTCGGTATCGAACATCACTTTAAATTTTGAACGTACCTTTTCACGTTCGCTATTTTCATATGAGCTAAATAATTTATGGGCGGCTTTTTGCAGTTCATAGGCATTTTTATAGTCCTCATTAAATACTGCTATGTTCGACTTTAAGTCAAGAATGGCAATTTGCCATGAAGAGTTAGTACCCTCCTCTAAACTGGCTAAAATTAATTCCATCTGTTTGATATTCTCTTCAGTCATACTGATGTCTTTATTGGCAAAGGCTATTTTGCTGCTGAGCATTAATCTATCAATTTTGCCATAGGGGGAAGAGGTTGGCGGTACGTGTTGTTGATAAAGTTGAAAGTAGTGTTTTGCTTTAGCCATTTCCTTTTTCTCAAAGTATGCTTTAGCAAAACCTAGATAAGCGAGATCAATAAGACTCTCTTTTTCAACTAGCTTGGATGTTTCAAGTATGCTTTGAAAGCTCGCAATGGCATCGTCATAGGCCAACATTTGCATATACACACTAGCTAAAGTGTTATGGGCGAGTAATTCGTCATAATAATACTTATTCGCATGGAAGTATTCGATAGCCTTTTTGGCATAGTCGATCGCCTTATCATCATCATAAATATAGGAGTAGGAACGCGCCATTTGAATATTTAGGTAGGCTATTTCTAATTCATCACCTAACGCTTGTGTCAGTAGATAAGCCTTATGATAATACTTGAGGGCTTCACTATCGTTATAGTTTTCTGAAAACGAAGTAGCAATGGCACTATAACTATCAGCTAATTGCTTTTTATTCTCAGTCTCTTCAGCATTATCTTTCGCTTGTAAGTAAAGCTCCATTCCTTGTTTCGTTTCACCATGGGCTTGAAGTACTCCACCATGAGTTATCAGTAACGTTATGCCATCACTGGTCATTAAACTTGCTTTTAATGCGTAGAATAAATCAATATACCTTTGGCTTTCACTTAAGTGATCTAAATAGTAGTGATATTCGGCAAGCCTTGAGTAAAGCGCAGCCTTCCCCTGGATGTTTAGAGTCTCTTTAGGGTTATCTAAAATATCTTGAGCGAATTCAAGTGCTAAAACTGGATTTTTATCATTTAATTTATCAGCTTTATCTAGCGATTGTTGCAGCCAAGCGGGGTGAACCGTTAAGGCGTAACTTAAGGTACTAAAGTTTAACAGTGATACTAAAAGTAGTAGCTTGAATAAGAAAAGAAGCGGAAAAGAGCAGCGTGCTTTGATTAAGTTAACAGTTAAAGAAACATTTACCACGGCTGACCCCATCTTTGAAGTATTTTGTGCACTCAATCAGACATCTATCTAAAAAGTAAGGAGTAAGCACTTACAACTATTGTAGTTTGTTTTTCAGTGTTTGTTTTATTCGTTATGTTTTCTGAATTAATAGCAATGAGTAAATAAAGTTAGTAGGAAATGAGCTAAAAACAATTGGATCCCCTCTATTTTAAATTACCTTAATTGTTGATTAAACTAGCAAACCGTAATACCAGAAGCAAACATTGGTACAAAAAATGTTCTCCACTAATGCACAGAAAAGTTAACGTTATTTACCTTTACCTTTACCTTTACCTTTACCTTTACCTTTGCCTTTGCCTGCTTAAATAGGTTCATTTGATCAAAATCAATGTCAGTGAAAAGCTTTTGCTGTTGCATTGGTAGTGTAAATGCTATTATTTAAATAATAGTAATTCTCATTAACTCTTAGGTTTCTGATCAGAGGCCATTGTGATTAAGTGAAGTAAACGATGACATTAATAGATCTACCATTGAATAAGCCGGCAAAGATTACCGCTTTACCGAAAGATCAAGCGATTGCTGCACAACTTGTTGAGCAGGGCTTTAGTTTAAGAGCACATGTTTCGCTTGCGCATAAAGCACCTTTTAATGGCCCAGTAGCAATCCGCTTACATAATACCAAAATCAGCATTCAGCGCGCGGTAGCACAGCAAATTGGCGTTGATTTCTAATCAATAATCAATAAATGATAAAAAGACTAAAGAAGCCCTTCGTGAATCAATTAAAACATTTCGCTCTTGTTGGTTTTGCCAACTCAGGTAAAAGTACGCTTTTCAACCTTTTATTATCTGATGATTCATCAAATAAAAAGTCGAATAAACAAAAGGTTGGTAACTGGTCAGGAGTAACCGTTGCCGCTAAGAAGACAAGTTTTCAGCTAGGTAAAGCGCAAGCGCTGTTATCTGATCTACCTGGCGTTAGCTCGTTAGAACGCCATGCAGAACAAGGAAAAGACTTAACCATTTCACAAGCATTTATTAAAGAAGCAGGCGTCGACTTTTTAGTAAATGTTGTTGATATTAACCAGTTAAGTCGACAGCTTTATTTAACTAGTCAGCTGTTAGAGTTAGGTATACCAATGATATTGGTATTGAATAAAACGGATAGACAACAGCAGCTGACTATAGATATTTCACAATTATCAGCAGAATTAGGTTGCCCGGTTGTGGCAATCAGTGCTCAAAAAGATACCTCAAAAGCACTTAAAGAAGCTCTCAGTCAATTAAGCAGTGAAATATCGCCAACGCATAAGAATATCGTTGAAAATGCTGCTCCTCAACTAGCTACCAATGTCAGCGCGATGCAAGCGCGATATGATTATATTGCTGACATGTTAAGTCGTGTTGGTTACGTTGACGCTATTAATGCTGATCTGGCAAAAAAAGCGTGTGCTAACAAAGCTTTTTCAGAAAAAGTGGATAGTATCGTTTTACACCCTTTAACAGGTGTGCCGGTATTTTTAGCGGTGATGTACTTGCTTTTCATGTTTGCCATTAATGTCGGTAGTGCGTTTATCGACTTTTTCGATATTCTCAGTGGTACACTTTTTGTTAGCTACCCTTTGCATATTCTCGCGCCGTTAGATTTACCACAATGGCTGTTAACTATCGTTGAAGGCTTTGGTAGTGGCTTACAAACGGTAGCGACATTTATTCCGGTTATCGCTTGTTTGTTTATTGGCTTGTCTCTACTTGAGGGCTCTGGCTATTTAGCGCGAGCCGCTTTTGTGGTTGATAGTGTGATGCAAAAAATAGGCTTACCAGGAAAAGCCTTTGTCCCGCTTATTGTCGGTTTTGGCTGTACCGTACCTGCTGTTATGTCTGCAAGAATACTTGATAGTGAACGGGAACGTATCACGACGGTAATGATGTCACCCTTTATGTCTTGCGGTGCAAGGCTACCGGTATATGCCTTATTTGCAGCGGCATTTTTTCCAGATAATGGGCAAAACTTGGTGTTTTTGTTGTATTTAATTGGTATTGCAGCAGCTATTTTTACCGGATTTCTACTGAAAAAAACTGTGCTTTCTGGCACTAGTTCATTGAATATAATGGAATTACCCAGCTATGAAATGCCAAGGCTCGCAGATTTAAGTCAACGGGTGTGGTCACGTACTCGCGGCTTTGTAACTGGCGCAGGGAAAACCATTGTTATTGTTGTATGTTTACTTAACTTCTTTAATTCAATTGGCACGGATGGTCAATTTGGTCATCAAGACAGTGAAGGCTCTGTGCTCAGTCAAGGGGCTAAAATTGTCACGCCATTACTTGCCCCGATGGGAGTGAAAGAAGATAACTGGCAAGCGGGTGTTGGAATTATCACGGGTATATTTGCCAAAGAAGTGCTGGTCGCTACCTTTAATAATTTATATTCTCCGCAAGGTGGTGCAGAAGAAAGTGAGCCATCGTTAACTGAAAGTTGGTATGAAGCAATTGCAAGCGTTAAAGAAAATCTACTCGGCATTGCCCCTGATGATCCGTTAGGTATTAGTGTTGGCGAGGTCAGTGATCTCGCACTTGCTGCTCAAGAGCAGCAGGTTGAGTTAACAACATATCAGCGCATGCAACTTGCCTTTGTTGGTCAGCTAGGTGCCTTTAGTTATTTATTATTTATCTTACTTCACACGCCTTGTGTTGCCGCTATGGGGGCAATAAAAAATGAAGTAGGCACACGATGGGCTGCTTTTGCCGGAGTTTGGAGCTTCGTTTTTGCTTATTTGGTCGCGACCTTGTGCTATCAAATTGGTAACTTTATGGCGTCTCCCGTTAGTGCGAGCATCATCATAGCCTTAGCATTGTTGGGTTTTGTGTTAGTGTATTTTTGGCTTAAGCATAAAGGCAGCCGGGTATTAACCATTCCTGTGCAAGTGAGTTATAGCCGCTAATACTTTAGTCGAATATAACGATTTAATTTTTTATCGCTAAAAATAAGATGGTTAACATATTGCTTCAACAATATTAAACGCGTAATTTTACTCTTAAGATGAATTTATCTAAGGAAAATTTATGCGTTTTATTGAGCGGTATTGTCAATTAAACAATCTTAATAACTTAATAAGACTGCCTTTAGCTGTCGTTAGTTTGTTTTTGCTAGCAAGTTGTGGTGGTTCGACATCATCAACAGCTCAAAAGGTCGTTGATCCTGTGGTTATTAATCAGGAAGACGTGGCGCAAACACTCACCCATGCCGAGCGAGAATATCGCTTACTCTCCTTTGATGGCCTTGATATTCAAGCCATCCAAACCTATTGGCTAAGTGACAATGAAGTTTCAGCCTCTGAAAAGGCGAGCCTAAAACTTATTATCACTCAATTAACAACACAGTTTAATGAGCAACACTTTGCTTTTAGTCAGTCAGGTTCAGCAGATAGGGTTTCTGACTATAAAAGACTTATTGTAAGCCCAACTCTTTTGGTAGATTATGACAGCGCTGTCGTCACTTGTCTGATTGATGAAAACACCATTGAGTTGTTCTTTTCTGATGAGCTAGACCTTGAGTCATCTGAGCTCCTAACAGAGTTAATCATTGCTTTTTATCAAAGTGAACGCTTGAAGTATCAACAAGATAATAGCGTGTTACAACGCCTCGTTACCCGTGGTCTTGCTTTACACTTTTTGCAGCAAAATGTAACTGAAGCAGATTTTTCTTTTAATATAGATATTGAACAAAACGAACTTAACCAAGCGTTGGCGCAACTTAATGATGAAGCTGATGGAATGGTTATGTCTGAAGATTGGTTTGCTGAGCCGATAATTGCCGAGCAAGTCGTGGCAAATGCCGTTGGATATTATTTAGTAGCACAGCATTTTTCTTATTATGTCGGCAGCACTGCGAGTAATAGTTTTAGTCTTGATAGCCAATTATTTTTACCTTGGTTGAGCAGTGGTAACTTGGCGATTAAAAAGACCCATCAATATGTGCGCACCAGTGATGTTGCGGATCAAATTTCTGTCAGTGAATTAAGTCGACAAGCTAACTTGTATGTTGGCAGTTATTTCATAGAAGGGTTAAACCACGAGAAACTGATTGCTTTATCTTTTGATGATGGCCCATCTCAATATACCAGCCAGATCTTAGATGTACTTGAGCAAGCTGAAGTTCCGGCAAGTTTCTTTTGGCAAGGGCAGAGTTTAGTGCAGTATTCCGATGTTGTTGAGCGCAGCATTGCTGCCGGACATACCGTGGCAAATCACAGTTGGAATCATGCTAACGGTATGGCTTACACACCTGATGATTTATGGCAAAAGCAAGTGCTCAACACCAATAATGAATTTCAAAAGCACTTTAAGGTGACGCCTCGGTTTTATCGCCCTCCTTATGGTGAAATTACTGATGAACAAGTTGCATTTTTGGCACGTAAAGGAATGAAGGTTTTGCTGTGGTCGGTTGACTCTCGAGATTGGAACCCCGCCTTAAATAGTGTTGAGCAAATTGAAACAGAGCTAATAAGTCATCAACATGAAGAAGCCATTACATTAATGCATGATGCTGGCGGAAATCGTCAAAATACAGTTGATGCTTTACCGGCGATTATTGAACATTATAAAGAACAGGGTTACCGTTTTGTTAATCTTGAAACACTGCTGGGCATTAGCGATAAGCATTAAAAACTATAGGGGCTGTTGATCTTTCGAGATTGTTTTTACAGCGAATTGTTGGGTATTTATACAAGGCAGAGCTTTTGTAATGTGGTTATTCAGGACAAACTGCTCCTGCGTTGTCTAACAAGCTACATCCTTGTAGCGTCACATAAAAAGGCGATAACGCCGTAAAAATGTCCAACAAACGCTGTCCGAAGTATTCGGCTAAAAGTGCTTTAATTGCGGTGAGTAGTATTTGCTTAGAATGACTAGGCTAAAGACTACTCACCGCAATTAAAGTACTTTGCTTTCGTTATAAATAGCCGAACCAAATTTAACCGCGAAAGATGAACAGCCCCTAATGTTTATCAGTGGCAAATCTAGTATTTTCTATCATACTTACTTTACGTAAGGTACGCGCTGCTAGCTCTCTTGATTCAAGAGTTTGCGCGATGTTTTTCATTTACATGGAGACATGACTATGATGGTTGCAAGATGGTGCATTGATGCTAAATTTGGTCACAAACCTGAAGTGGTTGATTCATTAACCAAATGGTTTGAAGAAGTTGGCGCTCAAATTGGTTGGACAAAAGAGAATTCCAGAATATTAGTGGGCTCTGTCGGTGCCTTAGAGTCCAGTATAATCTCAGAAGTAACGGTTGAAAATTTAACAGAACTAAATGATGCCTGGCAAAAACTTGGTGATATAGATGCTCATAAGCAGTGGAGTAAAAACCTTGAGCCTTTTGTTGTTTCGGGGACACCTAAGTGGGAAATTTATCGTATCATTGATTAAATAATCTCAGCTCGGGATAACACTTCACTGCTATGCGGCAAGCTAAAGCAGACAAAAGTTATCCTGTAACTTTTGTCTGCTTTAAACTCATAAACCATAGAATAACGTTGCTTAATGAATTTACCTTTAATTAAGAAAAACTATCAAGCTAGTGACTTGCTATAATCACAAGTCTAAAAATTTCAAACTGTTAACTTATCTCTTAACCCGAGCTGAGGCCAAATAGCTTCTGGCATTCTGGCATATCAATTAATCAGGCCCAAAGAAAATTATGACTATTAAACGTATTGCAGTACTAACCAGTGGTGGTGATGCTCCGGGAATGAATGCAGCAATTAGGTCAATCGTATTGGCGGCACATCACTACCATATTGAAGTGATAGGTTTCTATCACGGCTACAATGGCTTGGTATGTGAAGAGTACATCAAGATGGCAAAGCCATTATCACTGCTTGATGTCAGCAGTATTATTCAACGAGGCGGCACTATTTTAAAGAGCGCTCGCTGTCAGTTGATGCATGAGGAGCGTGGTGTTGCATTGGCTGCACAGACATTAAAAGAACATAATATTGATGCCTTGATTGTTATTGGTGGCGATGGCTCTTTTAGTGGTCTACTGGCACTTAAAGCGTGTTGGTCTGGTCAATTAATTGGTGTACCCGGGACAATTGATAATGATGTTGATGGCACTGATTACACTATAGGGTTTGCTACTGCGGTTAATACCGGTATAGAAGCAATAGATAAAATTCGTGATACAGCAGATGCATTTGAACGCGTTTTTTTAGTTGAGTTGATGGGGCGTCATAGTGGCCATATCACTTTTAATGTTGGTATCGCTTGTGCAGCAGAGCAGGTGTTATCGTTTGAAAATTTCTCCAGTGAAAAGCCAATACAGGAATTACAGCAGCTTGCGGCTCAGATTAATGAAGCAAAGGAGGCGCGTCACTCAAGCTATATCATTGTAATGGCGGAAAATTTGTGGCCCGGTGGGGCGATGGAGCTCGCCAAACAGCTAAAAATGCAAGCAGATATTGATTGTACTCCATGTATTTTAGGGCATATTCAGCGAGGCGGCTCGCCCATCGCTAAAGATAGAATTTTAGCTACTAAGATGGGGGTTGCGGCAATTCAAGCCATCATGGATGGGAAGAATAATATTATGGTTGCAGAGCAAGATAATGCTATGTACTTCATTGCCCTAGAACAGGCAATAAAGCACCATAAATTAGTTAGTCAGCAGCTAGTTGATGCGCAAGAGAATATTTTAGCCTTAACCGCACAGACTCAATGTTAACAAGTGTTTTTTACAAAGTAATTATTTCGCTAAGGCAACTAAAGTTGGCTCAGCTTCACAGACTAATGTAAACAGTTGGATTTGGCTTTTAGCGCGGTCTAAATTGTGGTTTTCTCGGCTAACATGGAAGTAGTTATCGCCATTCAGGTGATCGGTTAAGAAACGTGTGCCAATAATAAACGGCAGCAGCTTAGCACCGACAATCAAACTGTCTTTTTCTAATGCTGTCATCTTATCGGCGAAAGCATTTTGATAATTGGTAATTAAAGCTTCGAAAATATCAAGTTTCAGCACCATCTTCTCTGAACTGGTATCATCTTCAGCGAGGTTAGAGCAGCATGTTCGCACCATATCACCAAAGTCATGCATTAATAAACCAGGCATACAGGTGTCTAAATCTATTACCGCACAAGGTGTGTCACCGGTTGTGAAAAGTAGGTTATTTATTTTAGTATCATTATGGGTGACATGTAGTGGTAACTTTTTACTGATATCTACAACATGATCAATAAAGCTTTGTTGAGCAAAGCAAAAATCCACCAAATCTTGACAAGCACTTAATCTGTTGCAGTTATCATCTGCGACAGCTTCACTGAGTTGACGCATTCTAAAGCCAATTTCATGAAAATCTTCAATAATGACAGCGATGTCTTTTGCAGAAAAATCACTCAACGCGCAACTGAAATTTGCAAAGGCCGTTGCAACAAGCCCAGCTTGCTCAGGTGACTTTACTTCTTCAAGGGTATAAGAGTTGCTAATGAACTCCATTAAGCGCCAATAGTTAGCCCCAACTTTTATGCAGGTTTCTCCTGATTTTGTCAGTATTTGCTGAGGTACAGAAAGCGGGTAATTGCCTTGTTGCTGTTGTTTAAGCAAGTGGCTATTAATTTTTTGTGCATTACCGCTTAACTCGACAGTTTTTGGGAATATGTCGTGGTTAATTTGTTGTAAAACAAACTCAGCTTCAGGGGTGGTTAATTTGTAGGTGTTGTTTATATGACCATTACCTAAAACTTCTACTTCAGCCTTAGAAAAGTCAAAGTGGTAGTTGTTGAGCACGGTATCAATATCTTTGTGTAGTGAGGCTTTCTTGTTATCCATTGCTTTTATTACTTATTTTAATTACAGCTTGTTAGCAATGTGATTATTCTAGTAAATATTTACTAGCCTGCTTATGCTAATACCTTAATGTCGGCAAGAGAGCCGGACAACTAATTCTATGACAAATTAGCACAACACTTTACTATTTTTTGGTAAATAGTGCAGTAATTTTTTCTGCAACCTGCTCGCTATCTTGTGAGTAGGTCAGCCCAAACCACGAATCAGTGGTAGAAAGTACTTTTACCACCACTGCTTGTTGCTGGATTTGTGCCATAACAACATTTGGTAAGTAACATTCCGCCGTTAAATCAACCGACTCTTGCGTTGTCGCCCTTAATAAAGTGGTAATAGATTGTTCTAATATTGAAAAAATAGCAGGGGTGAAAAACCAACAGTTCATTGATATTAATTGGTTTTCAGATAAGTTTATCGTCGTTTGTGTTGTGCTAAGTATCCCTGTGATACCTTCATCATTTGCTGTGATTTGTTCACATTCTTCAATGTGAGTTAGATGATGCTGGGTATCTAACTGGCATAAACCTCTGTTAACGCCACCGAACTCTGATAGGGTATTTTTTAGCTGATAAGCAACCATTAAATAATGCTCAGGTGTTAGCTTTGCTTGTTGTAGCAACAAACTAAACGCTTGCTTGCCATAGAAGTCATCGGCATTAATCACCGCGAAGCTATCATCCAATAAATGCCGACAACACCATAATGCATGTGCTGTTCCAAGAGGTTTGCAACGTTGGCTAGGTAATGAGCAGCCTTTTGGCAGGTCTTTCAACGTTTGAAAAGCAATGCTATAGCTGGGTTGTTTGGGTAAACGTGCTATAACCTGTCGTTTTAGCTGAGACTCAAGCTCAGGGCGAATAATAAAAATCACGCGGGTAAAGCCTGCGGCAACTGCATTGAGCAAATTATATTCCATCAGCGTTAGCTGCTGATGACCAAATTCGGCTAGCTGTTTATTGCCACCAAAACGAGAACCAAGGCCGGCAGCTAAAATAACTAAGTTACTCATTTAGCTTACGATGCCTAATGGTTTAGCTTGCTGCCATATACCGCGAGTAAAGTCAGGAATATCTTTAGAGTTGCTACGATCTGCTACTGAGTCTGCACTCAGTGGTGTGATAACCGACCAAGCTGCAGCATCGTAAACATCTTGATCTAACGGCTGACCATTACGTAAACAATAAACCATGCGCCATAGCATTAAGTAGTCCATACCACCGTGGCCGCCATTACGCTCGGCTTCAGCGCCCATTTGCAACCAAAGTGGGTGATCATAACTTTGTTGCCATTTACTCATATCACGATCCCAGCGGTGGAAGTTGGTGGCTTTAGGTTTTCTACCTTGCTGACCATCAGCATACCACTGCTTTAAAGCTTGCTCGTGCTGCTCTTGGTATAAGGAAGCAATGTTACTAGGGACATTTTCTAAGGCTATTCTATTAGGGAAGCCGGCAAAAGTGCCATTAGTGCCTTGGATATAATTATGGCGTGAGTATGGGCCAGGGCTAGTGGTATCATGTTGCAGCATTATGGTTCGTCCCTTAACCGTTTTAATGATGCTGGTATTCATATCACCGGCAATATAGTTTAGCTGGTTACGTTGATGTTCAGGGGCAAATTCCCTTGCAGCGTATGCTTGTCGGCCTAAGGCTGGTGAGCTAGTTGAGGTAAGGTAATCAAGCCTGTCACCACGATTAATATTCATGTACTGAGCAACGGGTCCAAGCCCATGAGTTGGGTATAAATTGCCATTAGTTTTAGCATGCCAAGCCGTACGCCAAGAGCCAGTTTTTTCGGTGATTTCTTTCATTTGCCAACGTAGCTCATGAATATAGGCGGCTTCACCATGTAATAAATCTCCAAAGAGGCCTTGGCGAACCATGTTTAGCACCATCAATTCATCACGACCATAGCAGACGTTCTCCATCATCATGCAATTCTTTTGAGTACGCTCAGCAGTATCAACTAGCTGCCAACACTCTTCTACCGTTGTTGCTGCGGGAACTTCAACAAAAGCGTGTTTACCACTTTCCATGGTGTCAACGCACATAGGTGTGTGCCATCGCCAAGGCGTTGAGATGATGACAATATCGATATCATCACGTTCAAGCATTTCTTTGTATGCTAACTCAGAGCCTGAGTATGCACTTGGCTTAGCAAAGCCTTTATTAACAACAGTGGCAATAGACTCATTTAATACGCGCTCGTTGGTATCACATATCGCCTTAATTTCTACACCGTCAATATGGCAATAGTGTTTTACATGACCAGAGCCTCTTTCACCAACGCCAATAAAACCAATACGGACAACAGCCATTTTAGGGACAACAAGGCCCATCACTGATTTACCTTGGGCAATGGGTGAGTACTGTTTGGCATTATTTGCCGTGGCACAACCCGTCAATACACTACTGGCAACGCCAGTGGCGGTTACCGCGGCAAATGATTTAAGAAACTGTCGACGATCTTGGCTCATAGAACTTTCCCTTATGCTAATAATGAACTTTCGATTGTATATGATTTCCTTGTCAAAATAATAAGGGGTTACTAATGATTACAAAGATAACTTTAAGCAACTGGCTAGATATATTGACACTGGTTGCCCAGATGTTGGTTTTTGTTTATGCACAAACAGATTAAGTCTGTGCTATTTAGGAAACGTAAGGGTAAATCTGGCACCTGATAGTGATTTACTTTTACTTGCCTTAATTGATCCTTGATGCCAATCCATTACTTTTTTGCAAATCGCTAAGCCTAAGCCAAAGTGCCCTTGCTCACGAGACCTATCGGCATCAAGTTTAACGAAGGGATTAAATATGATGGCTAACTTATCACTATCAATACCACTGCCATCATCTTCAATGGTGATTATCATTGCTGAGCCGGTATCTTTTATCGTCAGTAAAACACACTGGTTGGCATATCCAATTGCATTGCTAATTAAGTTTGTTAAAGCTCGGTAACACCAATGGTAATCTAGATTAAATAATACGGTGTCGCTCTTTTTCAGCTCAACATTGATATTTTTATGCTCAGCTAATGTTTGACAATCGTTGATAGCAGAAGTCACTAAGTCGGCAATATTGATTGTTTGTTTTTTAAGGTTTAATGCTTGGCGCTCCATCGAGGCATAATCAAGAAAAGTACTGGTCATTTCCTCCATGCGAGTCAATTCACTGTCCATTCGAGCAAGATAGTTATCCTTTTTCTCCAGCGACTTTGTATCAAGGGCTGCTTCAACACCAAAGCGTAAACAGGACATTGGCGTTCTTATGTCATGGGATAAACTTCTGGCTAAGATTTTATTATCCGCAACGAGCTTTTCGATTTGGCTAGCCATAGCGTTAAAGCTTTGTTCCAATATTTTGATATACGAAAAACGACTTGGCGTTATACGCGCATCAAGTTGTCCTGAACCAATCTTAGCCGCAGCGCCGTTCAGTAAATATAAGCGCCTTGTTAAAGGCAATAGCCATAAAATCAACATGCCACAAATACTGATGTAGAGTATCAAGGTAAGAAGAAAGTTGAACGAATTATCATCTTGCTTTTCAATAGGAAGTGCTAGGCGCAGAAGAAAATCAGGATGATTGCTTATACGTTTTAGCAAGTATTGATTGTCGGTAGAAGCAAGTAGTAAGCCCCCTTGCTGAGATAATTGCGCCTTAAGACTTTCAGGTAGAGCAATTTTTTTACTGGAAGCGAGGCTTACCTTCATTTGATAATGCTGTTGAAATTGAGCAACTTTAGCCGTTAACTCTTTTGCTGGTTGTAAACTTAATTCACTACTAAGGCCGTCTAGTAAGTGTCGATATACTGTTGTGCCTTGTGTTTCTGTTACTTTATCTTGGGTAGAATATTCTACTAGTTCATCTAAGCCCCAACCGATAAAAAATAACGAGCCAAGTACGGTAACAATAATACTAATATAAAGGCCACGCATGATTAGCTATCAACACCGTCACATGACTTTTCTTGCCAAGCATCACCGACAAATAAGTAGCCCTTTCCCCAAACCGTTTTAAATTTTTGCGGCTTTTGCGGATCATCATTAAACAGTTTACGTAACGTTGATAGCATCACATCAAAACGTCTATCTTGGCCATCATACTCACGGTTTTTAAGCGCTTTAAACACTGAATCCCTATCAACAACACAACCCGCATTTTGCGCTAAATAAGTCAGGAAGGAAAAAAGGCTGGTCGATAGCTCTAATTCTTTACCTTGATAAACCACTCGTTTGGCTTCTTGGTTAATAGATAGTTGACCAAATTCAAGTAAATTAGCTTGCTGATTTTCTCCTATTGCATCGCTATGACTGAGTTGGCGGTTAATTCTCGCCAATAGCGCGCGTGGGCGCACAGGTTTAATTACATAATCATCAGCACCAGCTTCTAAACCAATAACTTCGTCAAACTCATCGGCGCGAGCGGTTAACATAATGATAGGCAGCTGTTTACTTTCAGTACGTTGTCGAATTAAGCGACACACTTCAATACCGTTTAGCCCAGGTAACATGACATCTAAAAGTACTATGTCAGTGTTATCTTTTTCTATTTCAGCAAGTACCAAGTCTCCGCGGGCAACGTGTACAACGTTAAATTCTTGCTCAGTTAAGTATTCACAGACCCAATTGGCAAGACTGATATCATCTTCAACTAATAGAATATTGTGCATGTCAGCGATTCCTACTTCTGTTTAGGGCTTGTTAAAATAAACGCCAACGGCGTTTGCGTGAGGTGTTTTTATGTTGCCAACTCACTTCTACTTGAGTTTCAGCTAGAACCTTATCATCCGTTAACGTACGTAATTGGTATTTCACACTCTTATTTGACTCAAATTCGACTTTAATTTGAATGTGGTTATTATCTTGCCAACAACCTAATTGCTTCTTCTTGCCTTCTTGATATAAACAAAAATTATACTTGGAAGCTGATTGCCACTGCAGCTCAACAGTTGCAAAGCATGCACGCCCTTGTCTTAGTGTTACGCATTGCTCAGGTAGTGCCGTAAACACTGCTTCTGTCGCTTGCAAACCTTGAGTTTCGTTTGCTCCTGCCTGTGTCATTATTAGCAAGCCAAATAATAATAACGCTCTTAACGTGGCGACTCCCTTGACGACGTTAGAATACATATTGCACTCCAATCATCACTTGTGTCGCTTGATTGGTATCAACTAAAGGGCTTTCTTTTACTGAGTTTGAAAAAAAGCTATGAGTAACACCGGTATTAAAAGTCCAGCTTGTGGATATTGGGTGTTGAGCATAAATATCTAACTGGCCTCTAAACCCACCATTTGCAGTATGCTCAGGTCTTGCATCGCTGCTCTCAGTTGAACTAACCCCAATATAATAATCAACAATGTCTTGGCTGAAGTATGTTAATCCTGTGCCTAAATATATATCCCAATTTCGATAAGCGACTAAATAGCTATAAAAGCTATCAATAATGATACCGTTAACATTCTTATCAAAAGCATCATCACCTGGTGTTGCAGCCGCTATATCTAGGGTTAATAAAGCATTTTCAAAATATTTTGAGTAGCGAACGGCTAAGCCAAGGGTTGAGTTTCGTTCTCTTAACCCTGAAATAAGCTCTTCATCACCACCGCCGTACTCAATCAGTGACTCTGAGTCAAAGCCTTGCATATAGGCTTTAGCGATAAGATCAATTTGCCAGTCATCTTCAACCAGTAATTGATAACCAAATTCAGTGCCACCAAGTAAAGCGCTTGAGCGTCTTTGGTTACTTTGTAAAAAAAAGCCTTTATACGAGATATCAACCAATAAACCGGGCATAAAGTAATGCAAAACTTCATCCTGCTCTATGCCAGCTATGATTTTGGGGTCATAAACAAATGAAAAATCCAGAATGATTTGCCATTCAAAATCATCTTTTACTACCGGTTTATTCTCGCTAACTTCTTGGTGAAAGCTTGCCTCTTCAGCAGCTCCTATTGAACTGAACAGTAAAGCGTTTGAGATAAATAGCCAAGTGACTAGCGCTTTTATAGGAAAAGTCGACTGAATTTTTTTTAGTAGCATGGCTAAACACAAGAGAATTTACAATAAGTAACCTTATGTTATCACGATGTAAATCTTTCTTGCGATTAGCGCTGCAAATATATTGTTTAAAAAGTGTAAGCAAAATAGATAAAAAAATCTCTTCTAATAGCTAGCCGCTTTGCTCACGCTAGATTAAAAAGTCATCTTAAGCCCTATGTAAGGGAATACGCCTATGTCTTCTTCGCCAGAAATGTTGTACTCGGTTAGGCTATCGTTATCTGATGGCTCATAGTAGTAACCCGAAATGTTCTTTTGCGCCATGGCGTTGATCACAGCCATGGTCCACTGAGCATCGTAGCCCCAGTAAGTTGTTTTGTAGTTCGCTTCTAAGTCTAATCGATGATAAACAGGTAATGTTTTTGAGTTTAACTCACCATACTCAGGTAAGAAGTGATCTTGATAATCAGGATTTTCACGTAATCCGATAATAGGGGTATATTTTGCACCACTTCGCAGGGTAAAACGTAGGCCAAAGTCCCAATGTTCGTTAAGTTGATAATTAGCCACAACGTTAGCAACCAAAGGAGTGTCTAGGTAATAATCACTGGTTATGTTGGTTAAGTCATCGGTTCGCTGACTCTGTGACCAGCTTAAGGAAGCCCAACCAAACCAGCCGTCTTCGCGCTCGCGTCTCACCAGCCACTCAACACCTTGGGCATCGCCTGAAGTATCATCAGTATAATTAGACTCCCAATCGCTCTCAGGTGTGTTTTCATCTATTGAACGGGGTAATTCAGTGAGTGCTTTATGATAAATATCAACCGAGGTGAACCATAAACTACTAATATTATATTCAAAGCCTAAAGAGTAATGTGTTGCTTGGGGCGACTTAATTTTTGGGTTGCCAAGTTTTTTCAATGCCGTGTCTACGTCAGGGAAGCGACTATAGGTACCTGCTTTTGCTTTAACGGTGAGTGCATCAGTAGCAAACCAATCTAACGCGAATCGAGGGTGGATAAATTCTTGTTCGGTATAATCATTGCGTTCAGCCCTTAAACCCATAGTTAACTGCCAACTGTTATTTAGTTGCCAAATATCATGCATATATATGGCAATATTTTCATCAACGAGGTTGGCGACGTCTTGAATTCTATCCCCTTTGTTTTTATCACAGTCGGCATCATTCTCTGTGCAATAGTAAGGAATAATATCAAAACTATAATCGACATCGCTTTTGCTGTAATCAAGTCCAAAGCCTAATTTATGGTGATCAAGCCAGGTAATTTGTGATGAAAAACGTAGGTGGTAAACCTCTTCCTCATATTCAATAAATTGACCTTGTCCATAAATCTGTTTGTTGTTATTTACTGTGTGCCCAGCGACGAGTTGCATGATTTTTTGTTCGTCACCATAGTATTGCCAAGAGAGATTTTGACTATCAAATTTGGTGGTTATTTTAAAATCCCCGATACTGTCAGGGTCTAACTTACCACTTTCAGAATTTTCAGAAATATTAATGCCGCCAGTATCACTTGCTCCAGAGGCGCTTAAGGTCAGTTTGTGGGCATCGCCAATTAACCACTGATATTTACCTTGGTAATCTTCACTAACCGGTGCTTTAAAGACCGTATAGCCGTCTTCTTCAGTACCTTCGGGTAAAAATAGATGAATTTGGCTACGACGATAAGAAACATAGAAAGCTTGATCTTCAAAGGTTTCGCCTTCAACCATAAGGCCACTTTTAAGCATGCTCAAATCTATGGTGGTCGCTATATCTTGCTGACGCGGATCTCTTAAGCGCACATCAAATACACCGCCGGTAGCATTACCATATTCACTACCAAACGCTGCAGGGTGTAAGCTAAAGTCTTGGATCAGGTTTTCATTGAATATACTGTCGCCAAATAAATGAAAAATATACCCGACAGGCATATCGTCAATATAAAATGCGTTATCGTCAGGGGAAGAGCCACGTACTGCTGGTGAGCCTGTGTCACCTCCAGCATAAACAATACCCGGTAAGCTATAAACCGCACTTAAGGGATCATTACCAATACCTGCAACACTCATTAATTGCTCGGTTTGCTCGGTCATTTCAGTGTTGGCTTGATTGCGTTTTGAGACAACTTCAATCACTTCTACATCTTTTGTTTTACTTGGTTTTTCTGTGTTTGCATCCTTTATTTCACTAGCCGCCAGTGCATCCATTGGCATGGCGAGGCTCAATAATATCAGCGAGTTTGTGATGTAAGTATTTGCTATGAATTTCATTTGTGAACTTCCCTATCAATATTCCTGTCAGTGTTACACAAGTTATTTGTTGTTATATGACACTCATTTTGCCTCGCTCAGGTGTATAAAACAGTAACCCAAATGTCGAAAAACTGTCAGAAAGTGTAAGTTTGGTCTGATATGTTGTTCTAGCTCATATTGCTATTGGCTTTGCATTGACATGTGAAAGCTTTCCATTACTATTTCAAAGATATTCTTCAATGAGCAATTTTAGGTGACTATTCATGTCAAATACCCGTAATAACAAAGTCAATAAAGTGAACTTCAACTGGCAAGATCCCTTGTTACTCGACTCATTATTAACAGAAGAAGAGCGTTTAATTCGAGATAGCGCACATCAGTATTGCCAAGAAAAACTGATGCCGCGTATTTTATTGGCCAATCGTAATGAAGAGTTTGATGTCAATATTATGAAAGAGCTTGGAGAACTTGGTTTGTTAGGTGCAACTATTGAAGAGAAATATGGTTGCGCAGGGGTTAACTATGTCAGTTACGGACTGATTGCACGAGAAGTCGAGCGTGTTGATAGTGGCTATCGCAGTGCAATGAGTGTTCAGTCCTCTTTAGTGATGCATCCTATACATGCCTATGGCAGTGAAGCGCAAAAAATGAAGTACTTACCCAAGTTAGCGAGCGGTGAATACATTGGTTGCTTTGGTTTAACTGAACCTAACTCTGGTTCAGACCCTGCAAGTATGGCAACAAAAGCCACAGCCGTTGAAGGCGGTTATCGATTATCAGGTTCAAAGATGTGGATTACCAACTCGCCCGTTGCTGATGTTTTTATTGTTTGGGCCAAACTGGAAGGTGTTATCAAAGGCTTTATTCTTGAAAAAGGCATGGCAGGTTTATCTGCACCTAAAATTGAAGGCAAGTTTTCACTGCGTGCGTCAATTACGGGTGAAATAGTGATGGATAATGTCTTTGTTCCAGCAGAGAACATGTTACCCAATGCCAGTGGATTATCTGGGCCATTTGGCTGCTTG
>Ga0105348_1000761_pt1 | contig 23288 bp, 22 predicted proteins | sample EN8Hudsemesocosm_2_FD_83504 | JGI IMG/M metagenome (GOLD analysis project Ga0105348, IMG submission 83504) | Methane-oxidizing microbial communities from mesocosms in the Hudson Canyon - EN8C Hudson Canyon | ecosystem: Environmental > Aquatic > Marine > Cold seeps | place: Hudson Canyon... | reverse complement strand
TATCACTTTTGAACATCGATTTTAAGCTAGGGTCGATTTCAAATAGCTTGCTGTAGAATAGAGCTGCTGCGTCATCGGCAATGGGGGCAATGAGATTAAATGTACTTTGTACATTTTGAATTGTGCTGGGATTCATTTCCACTCTCGAATTAGTAAGTATAAATAATCGTCAATATCTATAGCGTAGTTAAAGAGTTTAGAATCACCATTTTTGCGAGCTTTAAATGAACAGAAAGCTAAGAACGATTGCAGTCTAGTTCTGAATCGTTTTAAGTATGCTAATTCCAAGACGTTTGGCCATGCGATTTAAGTTTGCTCGATCTGTTTTCAATTCTCGGGCAGCGGCTGACCAATTACCACCATGTTGATTCAGAGCATTTGTAATGAGTTGGCGTTGAAAATCTTCTGTTGCCAATTTAATTCCAAACTCCATTGATGGAGTGCTAAACCTAGGCTTATGATCTGATGTTTGCTCTGAGTGAATATCAGTTTCTTTTTTTCGTATATCTAAATCTAGGGTATTTGTAAGTTGGCCTATATGAGACAGCTCTATAGTGACGACATTATTTTCTACGAAACCGCTTCCCATTGTTTGGCTTTTAGCCTTTAGAGCGGCTCGATTAATTGTGTGTTCAAGCTCACGAACATTGCCTGGCCAATCATATTGCTTTAAATAGTGTGTCACGTCGGCTGCGAACTTTATTTGCTGTATACCGAGTTTTCTACGAATTTGTTCAATAAAGTAACCTGCTAATAAGCCGATATCATCATCCCGCTCTCTTAATGAAGGAACAAGAATGGGGTAGGCGGTTAAGCGGTGATAAAGATCAGAGCGAAAACTCCCTGCTTCGACTTCTTCCGCCAAATTTCTATTGGTTGCTGCAATGATGCGAACATCAACGGTATGGGTTTTATCTTGCCCTACCGCTTGAATTTCTTGGCTTTGCAGTGCTCGCAATAATTTACTTTGTACTGCGAGTGGGATTTCTCCAATTTCATCAAGAAACAAGGTGCCACCATCGGCGATTGTAAATTTACCAGAACGGTTTTCATTAGCCCCAGTAAATGCCCCTTTGCGGTGCCCAAAAAGCTCACTCTCAATCAGGTTTTCCGGTAATGCTGCACAGTTGACGTAAACCAATGGCCCTTCACTGCGGCTAGACTGCTGATGCAGAGTTCTCGCAACCAACTCTTTGCCCACTCCAGTTTCGCCAGAAATTAACGCAGTAAAATCTGACTGCGCCACGATCTGAACTTCTTTTTTTAACTTGTTCATCACCGAGCTGCTGCCGATCAACTCACCGCCATCTTTGACTAAGGCCTCGTGAGTTAATTCTGCAACGACCTGGCGACTATGGGACGCGTGCTGTTCAAGCAAGTCTAACGTTAGCGCTGTTTTTAAGGTTGCGGCCGACATGGCAGAAATAATATCAAGCGTACGCTGAGGAATATCATCAAAGCTATTAGGGGTCAGGCTATCGAGAGTTAACAAGCCAATTAAAGAACCTTCAAATAGCAATGGCAGGCCCATGCAGGAGTGAACGGGTAGATCTCCTTCCATAGCCAGCAGCAATCCGTCGTAGGGGTCAGGCAGTGGGCTGTCGCTTTCAAAACGCACAGGGGTTTGGCTGCTACAAATTTGTTGAAAGCGAGGGTGTTGTTCAATCTCGAAGCGTCGACCTAATGTATCTGGGCTTAGTCCCTGCAGCGCAAGAGGCTTGAGGCGGTCACCTTGGCGAGCAAGTAAGACAACGGCATCACAAGGCACGGTTTTTCGCACTGTGTTTAGTAAGCGTTCAAATCGGTCGGTGTTGATTAAACCACTGCTTAAATCGATCGCTAATTCGATTAGGGAGGAGTAAGAGATGTTCGCCATTATGATTCCGTCTAGGCTCTAAAATACAGGATATGATCAATATAGCACATAAGAGTCATATTGACTCTATTTTGTCGTGAGTCAAATAGACTCTACTTTTACTGCCCTGTCTCTAAGCTATTGAAATATAAGGATATTAATAATTGGCATGCTCTTCGCTATAGCCAGTATAACTATTTCACTTTGAGGCTTACTTATTATGTATTCTCACTTTCAATTCTCCGAACAACTTCCCGCTTTGCCAAATGCAGAGTGCCTGCAGTGGCTTTTGATTGCTGGCAACTGGCTTATGTTATTGGGGCTGGCTGGAACTATTTTATCAATAGAGGTGTGCTACGTCTTTGCCGATCAGTTCAGTTTGATGACTCAGGTTGCGGCGCATATCTCGACACTGCTGTTTGCTACCTTGATTAAATTTGGCTACATCATGCGTTGCATTGCACTGAAAGGTTTTGGTGAAGTTCTGTGATTGCCATTAATAGACAGGCACCCTTGTGGAATCTAGCGTTTCGATCTTTTTTTATACTCGCAAGCTTTGCTTCTGTATTCAGTTTGCTTGTGTGGCTAGTATTTTTAAATAGCGGGGCGGTATTAACCAGCCAGCAGCTTTTACCTCCCGTGCTCTGGCACATTCATGAAATGTTCTTTGCTTTTACCTTAACCATTGCGGTGGGGTTCTTATTAACAGCAGTGCAAACATGGACTGGGTTGAAAAGTTTACAAGGTTTATCGCTTATCGGACTGATGGTTATTTGGATTGGCATTCGCTGTTTGTTATTGCTGAACCAAACAAGTATTCCCGGATTGTTAAATCTAATTCTAGTTTTACAAACACTGTGGTGGGCCGTTGTATTAATTTCATTTTCTCGTTTATTAATTAAAGCGCGCAGTAAAAGAAATTATATTTTCATACCGTTATTAACTACCTTGATGATTTTTCAGCTCAGCTTTCTCTATTTAAGCCAAGAGTCGATTGATACGGCTTTGCATTTGGTGCGCAGTGCCATTTTAGTTTTCTCGATTATGGTCGGACTAATCTCTGGGCGGGTTATTCCTTTGTTTACGCGTAATGCACTGGCTTTAAGCGTAAAAGAAAAAGTTAAAGCGACTCCTCGATTAGACAACGCATTAATTATTTTCTCAGTCATAGGCAGTTTGAATTTTCTATTGAGTTATTTTGTAGATATGCCTTTTAGTCCGGCTTGGGTTTTGTTGCTAGTAGGGGTTTTACACCTCGTACGATTAACACACTGGGCAAGTATTCATACTTTTAATAACCCATTACTTTGGTCACTACATCTTTCGTATTTTTTCTTGGCGATGGGACTTATTTTAATTGCTATTAGCTTCTTTACTGTGCAAGTACGAATAGCTGATGCGTTTCATGTAATTACAGTCGGGGTTTTTGGCGGCATGATTTTAGCCATGATTTCTAGAGTTTCTCTCGGACATACTGGGAGGATGCTGAAAATCAATAAATGGATGGTCGTAGCGTTTGTCAGCATTTTTATAGCCGTTATTTTGAGGGTTGTACTGGCATTGCTTAATCAACCGTTATGGGCTTGGAATAGTTCAGCCTTATTGTGGATCTTAGCATATTCAATATTCCTAAGAATTTATATTCCTGTGCTGATAAGCGCGAGGAAATAAATCATCATCAATAATAAATAGAATGAAAGTAAAAAATAGTAGCTCAAAGAAGCTAATAATTAATCAATACTCAGATAGACCAGAAAGAGAAGTAAATAGTATGTTAAACAATGAACAAATCCAGCTAGTAAAAAGTACAGTTCCTTTATTGGAAGCATCAGGTCCAGCGATTACCGATTATTTTTATAATCGTTTATTTACTCATAATCCTGAAACGAAAAATATTTTTAATATGAGTAATCAAGCGTCCGGAAAACAATCATTTGCTTTATTTTCTGCAATCGCGGCATATGCTAAAAATCTTGATAATGTTGAGCAGTTATTAACCATGGTTGAGCGGATTGCACAAAAGCATACCAGCCTTAATATTCAGCCTGCGCACTATGATTTAGTCGGCCATCACTTAATCGAAACCTTACGCGAATTAGTGCCAGAGCAATTCACCAAAGAAATCGAAGATGCTTGGACCGCTGCTTATCAGGCACTCGCTGCTATTTTTATTAATCGTGAAGGTGAGCTGTATCAACAACGCGAAGAATTAGTCGGTGGTTGGAAAGGCGGCCGTCAATTTACTTTGGTTGAGAAGCGTATCGAATCTGAGCTCGTAAAGAGTTTAGTATTTGAACCGGTCGATGGTGGCTCTGTTATTGATTATTTACCTGGGCAATATATTGGTATTGAAGTTCAGCCTAAGCAAAGTGAGTTTAAGGAGATTCGCCAATATTCATTGTCTGATAAAGCCAATGGTGAAAGTTACCGTATATCAGTGAAGCGTGAAATTGTAGGTACTCCGGGCATTGTTTCTAATTACTTGCATGATGGCTTAAGACTAGGTGATGAAGTAACGCTATACGCTCCGGCTGGCGACTTCTATCTGCAGGACAATTCCAAGCCTAAGGTTTTAATTTCAGCAGGTGTTGGTCTAACGCCTATGCAGGCGATGTTAGAAAGTTTAGTCGTCAGCTCAGGTGCTGATAACTACTTTTTACATGCTTGCGAAAATGTAGCGCAACATTCGTTTAAGAAGCGACAAACTGATCTTGCCCAACAAGGTAAGGTCAGTAATCACATATGGTATAAGTCAGAAAGTGATGAGTCTGCACTTCATGGGTTTATGGACATAAGCACCATTGCGGATCAATTACCGTTAACAGAAGCTGACTTTTATCTGTGTGGCCCTGTGGGCTTTATGCAGTTTGCTAAGCAGCAGCTGGTAACGTTAGGCGTAGAGAATGATTGTATTCATTATGAAGTATTCGGTCCTCATGAGAGCTTTTAGTACAATAACGAGTGCTAACGATTATTAAAGATCAGGCAGCGACTAAGCATCAAGTTAGGATATGCAATGTATAATTGTCCTGACTTGATGGATTGAACTTTTGGTTTACTAGAGTATCCTAAAGGTCATGAAATCATTTATCCGCAATTCATTAACAAGTAATCCTGGTTCTAGGAAAAAGCGTTTAGCGCTTACCTTGCTTGTATCCTTTTGCTTGACCTTCATGGGTCAGGCTTTTGCGACGCCTATGATTTGTATGATGCCAGGCAATGGTTCAGCTAATGACACGTCTTCGAGTACAGTCCCTCCTTGTCATCAAATGATGTCTGAAGCGAGTAGCAGTGCTCAATCTCCAGCAGGGACTATGGACTGCTGTGATCAAATGGATTCTGGTAGCGACGGTCTTAAAATGATATCACACGATTGTGCTTGTCCTGATGGTGGCTGTGGAGCCTCTTTAACATTCGTTACTAGCTTCCCGAGCAGTGCATTAACTATCAGCGAACAACCAGATTATTACTCAACAATTGGCTTCCCCAGCCAGATTGATTCCGCTCTATTTCGCCCTCCTATTGCTTAATTTACCTCTCTAATTGAAGGGCTTAGCCGTTAATGTGCTTAGCTTTTATTTGTAGCGTCTTTTTATAGTGTCGTTTTATAGCGTACGAGAAAATCTCATGAAAAATATTGTATTTATGTGCCTAGGTGGCGTGATCACTTTGTCGGCTTTTATCTTTGCTCAGGCGTATTTATTGAACGAAGACTCCAGCTTGGAGCAAGCCCAATCTTCAGAACCTGAAGTCCTTTATTGGGTAGCCCCCATGGATGCGAATTTCCGTCGCGATAAGCCGGGAAAATCATCAATGGGAATGGACTTAGTTCCTGTCTATGCGAATGCAGGTGGAGAGTCAGGGAAAGGGATTGTTGAGATTTCAGCGGTTGTAGGCAATAACCTAGGGGTTAAAGCGGCAGAGGTTGAATGGACGCAGCCTACATTAATTTTTATTAGCAGTGGCCAAGTAAATTATGCCAAAGAAAGTTTGGTTCACCTGCATGCGCGCACCAGTGGCTGGGTAGAGAAGCTCCATATCAGTGATATGGGTCAGCGAGTAAAAAAAGGCCAAGCGTTATACGGAATCTATTCGTTAGAATTTATTGATGCACAAGAAGATTACTTACGCGCTTTAAATGCCCAAGATGGCAGTTTAATTCGTGCGGCAAAAAATCGTTTAAAAGCGCTTCGCATCGATAATAAAGTTATAGCAAAACTCAAGCGCACCAAGAAAGTCAGCCAAATTACAACCTTTTATGCGCCGCAAAGCGGTTATATCGAACAGCTCAATATTAATGAAGGTATGTACGTTAAACCAGAGAATGCCTTGTTAACCATTGCTGATTTAAGTCAGCTAACGGTTGACGTTGAATTAGATCATCAGCAAGCTGCTTGGCTCAGTCAGTTTCCAGGTCAAATTGAGTGGGTATTAACGTCTCAATTAATGCCGACACAGCGCTGGCAAGGCAAGTTAGATTATATCTATCCTATGTTGAATGAAAAATTGCGCACAATGCGGGTTCGCTTATTGGTTGATAATAAAAACCAATTATTAAAACCGAATATGTGGCTCAACTTACAAGGGGACATAACCGCGAAAGAAAAAGCACTCTTGATTCCTAAGCAAGCATTAATCCGCACTGAAAATAAAACTCGGGTTGTTCTCGCTTTAGGGGAGGGACGCTTTAAATCTATCGCCATTAAAACAGGGCGATTTTTTAATCAAAAAGTTGAAGTACTTGAGGGTTTAGAAGCGGGTGACCGCATTGTTACCAGTGCACAATTCCTGATAGATTCTGAATCGGCCATTGATTCTGACTTGCAGCGCATAGATGTGCAGAAAATGGAGATGGGTAATGATAACTAAAATCATTCATTGGTCCATCCTCAATCGTATCTGGGTATTGTTAATTACCGCCTTAATAATTATGGCGGGTATTTTTTCGATAAAAAATACTGCTATTGATGCAATTCCAGATTTATCCGATGTGCAGGTCATTATTAAAACCTCTTATCCAGGGCAAGCACCGCAAGTGGTGCAAGACCAAGTTACCTACCCTTTAACCACGGCAATGTTATCCGTTCCTGGAGCAAAAACAGTTCGCGGATTTTCATTCTTTGGTGATTCTTATGTGTACATTATTTTTGACGATGATACCGACTTATACTGGGCACGTAGCCGAGTACTAGAATATTTAAGTCAAGTTACCGATAGCCTACCCGACAATGCAAAGCCGCAGCTTGGCCCGGATGCAACAGGCGTTGGTTGGGTATTTATCTATGCGCTTACCGATAAAAGCGGTAGCTTAGATTTGGCAGGCTTACGCTCGTTGCAAGATTGGTTTTTAAAATACGAGTTACAAACCGTGGCGGGCGTTTCTGAAGTTGCTACAGTCGGCGGTATGGTTAAGCAATATCAAGTACAGGCAGACCCGCATAAATTACGCGCTTACGGTATTCCATTATCACTTTTGCAAACGGCGATTCAGCAAGGTAATCAAGAAGTAGGTGCTTCTGTGATTGAAATGGCTGAAGCTGAATATATGGTGCGGGCAACAGGCTATATTAGCAGCCGAGAAGATTTAGAAAATATTCCTTTGGGCATGGTAAGTAATGGCCAGCCGTTATTTCTCAGTGACGTCGCTGATATTGTAGAAGGCCCACAAATGCGTCGCGGCATTAGTGAACTCGATGGTGAAGGTGAAGTTGTAGGTGGGATCATCGTGATGCGTTCAGGAGAAAATGCGCAGAAAACCATTGCGGGTGTAAAAGAAAAATTAGCCCAATTAAAAGCAGGTTTACCGGCAGGGGTAGAAGTCGTAACCGTTTATGATCGTTCTGATTTAATCACAGCGGCGATCGACAATCTTTGGCAGAAATTGAGCGAAGAACTCTTCATGGTTGCTCTTGCCTGCATTCTATTTTTATTTCATGTACGTTCTTCGTTGGTAGCAATTGTTAGTTTGCCGATTGGCATATTAATGGCCTTTATTGTTATGTACTTACAAGGCTTAAATGCAAACATTATGTCGCTAGCGGGCATTGCTATTGCGATAGGCGCGATGATTGATGGCGCTATTGTGATGATCGAAAATATGCACAAGCACATGGAGCGGTCTCTCTTAAAAGGCCAGCCACTAACTGATGCTAATCGCTGGCAGGTTGTCAGTAGAGCGGCGAGTGAAGTAGGGCCTTCATTATTTTTTAGTCTATTAATTATTACCGTCAGTTTTTTACCCGTATTCACTTTAGAAGCCCAAGAAGGAAAACTCTTCTCCCCGCTAGCCTTTACCAAAACGTATTCCATGGCGGCCGCGGCAATTTTAGCCATAACTCTGGTGCCGGTATTAATGGGCTATTTCATTCGTGGCAAGGTAATTAGTGAAAAGAGAAACCCGCTTAATCGTTTATTGATAGCAGCCTATAAACCCTTATTGAGTTCTGTGCTGAAATTCCCAAAGCTCACATTAATAACGGCGTTGTTGATTGTATTAGCCAGTTTATATCCCGCCAGCCAGTTGGGTAGTGAGTTTATGCCAGACTTAGATGAAGGTGATCTCATGTACATGCCAACAACGTATGCGGGTTTGTCGGTAGGTAAAGCGCGAGAAATTCTTCAGCAAACGGATAAATTAATCGCCACGGTGCCCGAAGTCGAACATGTATTTGGCAAGATCGGTCGAGCGGATACGGCAACCGACCCTGCACCACTCACTATGATAGAAACGATCATCAAGTTAAAACCTCGAGATCAATGGCGTGAAGGTTTAACGAGTGAGCAGTTACGGAAAGAGTTTGATCAGTTAGTAAAGTTTCCTGGCTTAACCAATGCGTGGGTGATGCCGATTAAAACCCGCATTGATATGCTTGCAACAGGAATTAAAACACCGGTAGGTATTAAAGTCTCTGGAACGGATTTAACAGTTATTCAAAATATTGGCTTACAGCTTGAACAGACTCTGGCCGAAGTGAAAGGTACGGCATCGGTTTATTCAGAGCGAGTTGTCGGCGGGCGTTATATTAAGATTGATATACAGCGTCGTCAGGCTGCGCAATATGGCATGAGTATTAAAGACGTACAGCAAATTATTAGCAGCGCGATTGGCGGAAAGAATATTGCTGAATCAGTAGAAGGGGATAAACGTTATCCGATTAATTTGCGTTACCCACAGCATTATCGCGATTCTCCAGAGAAGCTCGAGCGCTTACCCATAGTGACGCCCTCTAATAACGGCATAGGTCACAATATTACGTTAGGAGATGTCGCTAATATTCGTATCGAAGATGGCCCGCCGATGATTAAAAGTGAAAATGCGCGCATTAATGGCTGGACCTATATTGATATTGAAGCCAGTGGTGAAAATGCGATTGATATTGGCAGCTATGTAAAAAATGCTCAGCAGGTTTTAGCCGATAAAATTGCTAGTGGAGAATTCACTTTACCTGCGGGTTATGCCATTCGTTGGGCTGGGCAATATGAATACATGCAAAGAGCAAAAGAGAAGCTTAGTTACGTGGTTCCTTTTACGTTAGGTATTATTATTTTATTGCTGTATCTCAATTTTAGAAATGGTCGTGACGTTGTATTAATTTTGCTAACCCTACCGATGGGATTAGTGGGCGGAATATTAATGATGCATTTTTACTCCTTTAATTTTTCTGTTGCTGTGGGGGTTGGTTTCATCGCATTGGCGGGGGTAGCGGCAGAAACCGGCGTAATTATGCTGCAATACTTGAAGCAAGCTTTACTCGATAGTAAGCCAAACACAAAAGCAGAATTGCAAAGTACTATTCTTGATGGCGCCGTGCATCGAGTACGCCCAGTGATGATGACGGCTATCGCAACCATCGCGGGTTTAGTCCCCGTAATGTATGGATCAGGTGTCGGCTCGGAAGTCATGAGCCGAATAGCAGCACCGATGCTGGGCGGTATGATCAGTGTGGTGATACTGACTCTCTTGGTTTTGCCTGTCGCCTACTATCAGGCAATATCTTGGGAGAAACGTTAAAGGCGTTCGACCCGATACCTTAGGTTCTAAAACCTAAGGTATCGGAAGTAATTGTTTGACCCAGACTTAGTTTTAATTGTATTGTGTGCAATATAATTTGATGCAATTTAATTGAAAAGTAAAACATAAGGAAAAAAACATGCAGATGAAGTCTTTGGTAGGCCAAGCTATGGCAGTGCTCATACTCTCTTTTACAGCGGTTTTGAATGTTGCCGCTGCCGAAAAAGCACCTGTAGAAGTTGTCATAGAACCAAGAGAAGCAGGGCAGCTAGAAGTCTCTGCAGACACCTTTAGCTGTATCCGCGATATGACTAAGGTACGTGGTTTCTATGTGGATAACTTAAAAGGTGACCTTGAAGGGACTTTAGCTGTGGCGAATTCAGAAACCGGTGGCATCTATCCTCCTGGATCGATAGTGCAGTTAGTTCCAGGTGAAGTGATGATCAAGCATGAAGCTGGTTATAGCCCTGCAACGAAAGGCTGGGAGTTCTTTGAGCTAGACGTATCTGAAGAGGGTTCTGAAATTAGAAAGCGCGGCTTTGTTGATGTGGTGAATCGTTTTGGTGGTAATTGCTTTGGTTGCCATATTCAAGCCAAGCCACAGTGGGACATGATTTGTGAAGATACTCACGGCTGCGAGACGATTCCAATTACCAAGGAAGTGATCGATTTAATTCAAAGAACCGATCCTCGCTGTAAAGATAATGAAGAACTGACTTCGGGTGAATCGTATGAGCTTTTCAAACTTAACTTGATGATTGGTGTGGGTAGTGCGATTGGAACGGTTAAAGAAGCCCTGTAGCATCAAGCTATGATGAAGTCTTAAACTTATCCAACCATTCTTTTGGCGATAGCCCAGTTTTCTTACGGAATACTCGGGCTAAGGCCGAGCCATTTTCATAGCCAACTTCATTGGCGACCAGACCTACCGATTTATTATCTTTCAACAATCCCTGTGCCACAAACAATCGCCAATCTGTAATGTAGTCTCCTGGAGGCTGGCCGACGATATTTTTAAATAGCTCGGCAAATTTTGATCGTGACATTGCTGCTAAATTCGACAATGAATCTAAATTCCAGTTTTCCTCAGGCTTTTCGTGAATTTTTATCAACACCTTACTAAGTTGCGGATGAGATAAACCCGCAAGCATACCGTGCGCGACCGAGCCATCTTCTAAAACTTGTCGTAATACTTGAATCAAGAATATATCGCTAAGGCGATCAATCATTGGCTGGCGGCCACAGCGTTCATTAAAGGCTTCTTCAAATAGCCAGCTAGCGGTTTGTCCTAGGAATTCAGATTCTTCAATATCAAAGTACAAGAACTTAGGCAGTGCGCTGGCAAGTGGATTATTGAAGCCATCGCTGTATTGAATACTGGCGCATACCATCTCTGCTTGATCAGACTCGTTAGAAATAATTCTATGAGGGCTCGCTTGTGGGAAAAAAATAACGGTAGGGCGCTCAAAGACAGTCTTTATACCTTGGGCATCAATCAAGGTTAGTTTACCGGACTTTAGTAGGTGTAGGTGACCCTCACTCTTATCAGTCTCGCCAAAGGGGTGTATGCCACAGAGGTTGCCGCTAAAGAAAACCTGAGCATTCATTGAAAAGCGGATAAGTATTTCGGATAAGCGATCCATTTGATGCCCCTATTTAACGTTATTTTATTACTAAGGGTTCATTTCTGGACGATTTGAACCAACGTCTGGACTATATCATCCCATTTGCGCTCAATAAAGCCGTAATCTAGCTTCACTGCCAAACACAAGTCGCGGCTCTGAAAAGAGATTGAGCGACTGGCAAACGTTTTATAAACCAAAACTGATGTATTTATTTTAACTGGAGCAATACCTATGAATCTTTCTCAAGCAATAAAATCTGTTCTTGCTGTTAGCACGCTAGCGTTAAGCAGTTTAACTTTCGCTGCTGATATCGACATGAGCGCTGATGAAAATGATGTCGCGATCAGTGGTTATGACACGGTTTCTTATTTTACCGATGGCAAGCCAACTCATGGCAGCAAAGACTATACAGCCACTTATAAGAACGCTATCTATCAGTTCTCTAGTGCTGAAAACCGCGATACATTTCGTGCAAATCCAGAATATTATGCGCCTCAATACGGCGGTTTCTGTGCAATGGGTGTTGCGTTAGAGAAGAAGCTAACGGTAGATCCTACTGCTTGGTATATCGAAAGTAATAAGTTGTATTTAAACCTTAACAAAGCTGTTCAGAAAAAATGGCTTTCAGATGTACCGGGTAACTTAGAAACTTCAGAACATAACTGGCCTGAAATTAAAAACCAAAATGCAGCCGTTCTAAACGAAGGCTAATCATTTAAACGATCAGTAAAGGAGCTCAGTAATGAATAAAAAACTCATTGCTAATGCTGCTTTATTGGCTGTGTTAGCAGCCGGTACAGCAGTTCCTGCACAAGCAGCAGGAAAAGAAAAATGTTATGGCGTTGCAGAAGCGGGCCAAAACGATTGCAGTAATTTAGCAGGTACTCACTCATGTGCAGGACAATCGACTGTCGATAATGATCCGGGCGAGTGGAAGATCGTTGCCAAAGGAACGTGCCTAGATTTAGGTGGGTTAAAAAAGGCAGAAGCTAAGCGTCAATATAACGCGAGTAAGTAGCAGTTATATTTAAGATCGAGAAGGTCAATACAGATGAAAACGATTGCTGAATTTAAATCTGAAAATAAAGTGGCCATCGGTGTAGGTTTACGCCATCCACATTATGCTGACGTATTGGCCCCTTCTTTAGATCTTGAAACACATGACTCAATAAAAGTTGATTTTGTTGAAGTACATTCTGAAAACTTCTTTGCACAAGGCGGTGCAAGCCGGGCATTGATTCAAGAAGTAGCAGAGAAATATCCTGTTAGCTTACACTCTACCGCATTAGGACTGGGTTCGAAGGCTTCTATAGCGGGTGGTTATTTAGAATCGTTGAATGAGCTAGCGCAAGTCGTGAATCCTTTTTTGATGTCAGATCATGCGGCATTCTCTTGGAGTGAGCTTGAGGGTAAGTCTGTGCACGCGGGTGATTTATTACCCATTGCTTTCAATGAAAAAAATCTAAAGAACATGGCGAATAACATCGATGCTGTGCAGCAGTTAACGGGGCAGAGACTTTTAATTGAAAATTTATCCGCTTATATACAACCCAAAAATTCAACATTATCTGAAACAGAGTTTTTAGTTGCACTAACAGAACTCACTCAATGTGGTTTATTAATCGATTTAAACAACTTAGTTGTTAATGCTAATAACTTTTCCGATGTATCAGCATCTGATTATGCTCAGAGCTGGTTACAAAAAATACCCAAAAATGTTGTTGGCGAAATTCATTTAGCAGGCTTTACTCCGGTTACTGAAGGGGAGCTAGCCATAGATGATCATAGTCAGCCTATTAGTGATATCGGCTGGCAGTTATATCAATTTTCATTGCAACGCTTTGGCGCGATACCGACATTAATCGAGTGGGATAATAATTTACCCAGCTGGCAGGAATTATTAGCAGAAGCACATAAGGCACGAGTTATTGCCGAGTCGGTGATTATTAATGAATGATCAACAGCAATTAGTGAATGCTATTTTTAATAAGAACTCTGAATTTGAAGAAAAAGGTTTGGCGATCTATCGAAGAAATCTGCAAGCCAATGCTGTTCGTGCTCTGCAAATTAGTTTTCCAACGGTATTAAAATTGATAGGAGATGAATTGTTTGCTTATGCCGTTGAGCTGTTGTTGAAAACAGATCCTCCTAACTCCGGTGACTGGGGGTTGTGGGGAGATAGTTTCCCTAAGTTATTGGAGACTTTAACCGCATTAAATGAATATCCTTATGTTATTGATATTGCTCGTCTCGATTTTTTGATACATATGCAGAGTAGAGAGAAAGACACACATATCGATATGTCTTCTATGTCGTTATTATCAGAGCACGAATTGGATCAGTTGCGATTGGTATTAAATCCAGCAATAAAATTACTCGAATCGAATTACCCTGTTATTGAAATATACCAAGCTAATCATCAGCCCGAATATGCAGAAGAGTTTTTAGATAAAGCGCAACAAAAGCTGGCAAGCAATATAGGGGGGCATTGTTTGATCTATCGCCCGCAATTGAAACCTCTTGTACGAGCAGTCGATTCGGTTGAGCTAAATTGGCTTAGGTTATTACAGCAGGGGAAGAGCATTGGACAAGCATTGGATGAATTGCTTATGCAAAATCAAAAATTCTCCTTAGAGAACTGGTTACCGTTAGCGGTTCAGGAAAATTTAATTTTCAGTTTAAAGAAAACGTAAGAATCTAATACTAATGATGAGGAATATATTATGAATAACTATGTCGAAAAAGCAGAGCGATTAGGGCAGATATATTTTGCTTTTATCAGTAAGTTTAATTTACTTCAGCCTCTGGCATTATTAGTCGCACGATTTTATGTCGGTTGGGTGTTTTTTGCATCGGGATTGACGAAGTTGCGTGATTGGGAAAGCACACTGTTTTTATTCGAAGAAGAGTACGCAGTTCCTTTCATTAACTTTGAACTTGCGGCATGGCTTGGCACAGCAGGAGAATTAATTCTGCCTGTATTATTAGTGCTTGGGCTCGGTGGACGTTTTGCAGCAGCAGGTCTTTCCATCGTTAACATTATCGCGGTTATTAGTTTAGAAGCGATTGCTCCTGCAGCATTTACATTGCATGTTCTTTGGGGTGTATTACTGGCTCAGATCGTTTTATGGGGATCTGGTGCTATCTCTGTTGATAAACTTTTGAAGCTAAAGTTTTCAAGTAGATGTTGATTATATGATTTGTCCTTTGGGGATTCACATGATTAAATTGTAGGCTTATTCATGTGAATCTCACTTTTTCTGTCTTTATCAATTCTACTAATATTAGCTCTGCTTAAATAGACCTTGTTATGGTTATTCAGTTGCCGTCACGACTGTTGAATCTTTTGGCTCAGTGTTTTTAATTCTCCACCATACCGAACTGATAGTCGTTACTTTTTGGTTAACGAGCTGGCCAATCTGCGGCAGTAATAGAGCTACATTATTTTCTTTCGCTAACTTGGTAATTTGTTCCATTGGATCAAACCAAGCATGTGTCGATAAATCAAAGGTACCATTATGAATCGGTACCATCACTTTTCCTTTCACATCTTTAAACGCTTGTAGGCTATCTTCTGGCATCATGTGAATATCACGCCACAGTTCGTTATAGGCTCCACATTCCATGAAGGCATAATCAAATGGTCCATACTTATCGCCAATGTCTTTAAAGCCAGGGAAGTAACCAGTGTCACCGCTGAAATATAACGAGTGTTGTTGATTACGAATAACCCAAGAGCTCCATAATGTCTCATCGGTATCGGTAATACCGCGGCCAGAAAAATGCTGTGCTGGTGTTGAAACTAATTCAACATCATCAAGTATTATATTTTCCCACCAATCCAGCTGAGTTATTTTATTTTTATTCACTCCCCAAGCTATTAATTTATCGCCAATACCTAGCGGTACTACGAAGTTATTAACACGGTCCTTTAGTTGCTTAATGCTGCCCTCATCAAGGTGGTCGTAATGGTTATGAGAAATAATTACTGCTTCGATTTCTTTAATGCTATCGACGTCCATTGGTACAGGGTGGAAACGTTTAGGCCCTAACCATTGAACTGGGGATACACGCTCACTAAAAACAGGATCGGTTAAGAAATATTTTCCCGACATTTGAATTAATAAGGTTGAATGCCCTAGGCGAGCAAAGTTAAGAGCCTCTGCATTATTGAGGTTAAAGGCATCATTGCTTAACGGCTGAATAGGAGGCGCTTCTTTAGGGACAGATTTGTCAGATTTATTAAAAAAATAATCTTTTGCTATCGCCCATGTTTTGTTCCATTCAAAAACTTGAGTTTTATTCTCATTACGAAATTTACCTTCAGAGAATTGAGTGGAGTTTTCAATGCGGCTAATGTCCTGATCGGAACTGTTTGGGTAGGTTGCGCAACTGGTCATAAGAACTCCTGCAAGTAATAAACTTAAAGTCAGTAATTTAGGACTGCTTTTGAGAGGTGTGAATTTTTTGATCATAAAAGTCTCTTTTCTTTTTATCTCGTTATTCCAGAATAAAGGGGTGATAATCCTTCCATTAAACCGACTACTCAGTCTGTTTTTTTGTGTAATAAAAAGCCTCTTTCAAGGCTTACACTATCTTCAATTTCAAATGGGCTTATTTAACCTTGGCCAATAAACTCCAAAAGGACGCAAATACTTTTCTTTGAATCTCGGGTTCTTGCCACAACTCAGGGTGTTGTAAGAAGTAATTACAGCTGGCAAATAGATGGCCTGTGGTTAAGCTCAGCAACAGATCCAGCGGTAAGTCATAAAACAAGCCTTCTTCTATGCCTTGAGTAAATAGGGCTTGGAAGTCCGCAAAAGCCTTCTCGACTTTCTCATGGGTATTATTGGCAATTAATGCCGACTCACCAAACTGAGCTAAAAATCGGTATTCTTGTGGGTGCACTAAAACCCAATCAATCATATTGAACCAAAGCGCTTTCATTTGTGCCCTTAAGCCAGTCTCTGCGCTACCCGTCAGGTTTGAGGCTAAAGAAGTTTTAGCCGCTAAATGCTCTAACATGGCGAACTTGAGCTCTAGATAGAGCGCATTGATCAGCTCCTCTTTCGTTTTAAAGTGATGAAACAAGGTTCCTGTTGCTACTCCAGCTGCTTTGGATATTGCGGATGTAGGGGTTTTTTCAAACCCTTTCTCAATAAAGAGAGTTAATGCTGCTTGTAAAATTTGGTCACGCTTGGACATACTTGTAATAAACTCTATAACGTATAAACCGACTGATCAGTCTATAGTGATTTAATTTCTAATTTGGTGCAATATTTGTTTTGTATAGATGAGTAATTATCATGACATGAGTTGTCAATATAGGGCCTGAATCAATGATCTAGTTTAAGTTTTCTTGCAGAAAATCAATCAGCAGCCTCACTTTATTGGCGAGAAACTTGTTTTGTGGATAAAGTGCCCAAATGCCTTCTTGCTCACGTTGAAAGTCATTTAACAAAACAACTAGCTCTCCTTGTGTGATGTACTTACTAACGTAATACTCCGGTAATTGCACGATGCCAATGCCTTTTAACGCGGCATCAACCAAGCCCAGCCCGCTATTACAGCGTAAGCTACCACTCACTCGCAGTTTCTTATCTGCGTTCTTTCGTTCCGATTTTCTTTCGCTATTTTTGGCGTCGCCAAATAACCAAAAATCGGCACTGCCTAATAAGCAGTTATGTTGTTTCAAATCGCTAATGGATTCTGGCTGCCCATGTTGTTCTAAATAACTAGGAGCAGCACACAGATAATGCTGTCGTGTAGAGATGCGTTTAGCAATAAGGCTAGAGTCGTCGAGCTGACCTAAACGAATAGCCAGATCATAACCTTCATCGATAAGGTTAATGCGCTGGTTACTCAGTTGCACTTCAATTTCAATCTGAGGGTATTGAATCAAAAACTGGTTGATCAGAGGAATGATGTGGCGTTCGCCATAGGTCACAGGCGCAGATATCTTGATCTTACCTTGAGGAGTCGATTGCAAGTTGGTAAGCGATCGCTCTGCAACTTCTAAGCCTTCTAAAATACTGCGGCACTGTTGATAAAACAGCTGGCCTTCTTCCGTGAGGGTGACCTTTCGGGTTGTGCGATAAAACAGTTTGGTATTTAGGCGTTGCTCTAACTCGGACACTTGGCGACTGACTTGAGCGGTTGAAATGAGTAATTTTTTTGCCCCTTGAGTGAAGCTCTCGGATTCAGCGACGGCGACAAATTCACTGATACCTTGCCATTGCATATTACTCATAGACGTCCTTAAGTAGCCAAGTTGATTGTTACTTATATGTAAAAGTAACTTGCATAATTGCTATATTAACATTCAGATAGAAATAATTATAATAGACGCATAATCTAAAAATGATCGCCAAGATGAGATGCTATTCTTAAGCACAGCATATCTTAGCGATTACTATAGAAACGTACTTATTTGAAATAAAAAGACTTATAGAGAGCCTCCGTTATGACAGACCAATTTATTAAATCAAAAGCCGCCATTGCTTGGGGCCCAAATCAGCCACTTTCGATCGAAGAAGTGGATGTAATGTTGCCTCGTGCAGGCGAAGTATTAGTCCGTATCGTAGCAACCGGTGTTTGCCATACCGATGCGTTTACGTTATCAGGTGAAGATCCTGAAGGTATCTTCCCATCCATTTTAGGTCATGAAGGCGGTGGTATCGTTGAACAAGTTGGGGAAGGGGTCAGCAGTGTTGTTGTGGGCGATCATGTTATCCCACTCTACACCCCCGAATGTGGTGAATGTAAATTCTGTTTATCGGGCAAAACTAACCTGTGCCAACAGATTCGAGAAACCCAAGGAAAAGGCTTAATGCCAGACGGTACGACCCGTTTCTATAAAGACGGCCAGCCAATTTACCACTACATTGGTTGCTCAACCTTTTCTGAGTACACGGTATTACCTGAGATTTCGTTAGCGAAAGTAAACAAAGATGCGCCGCTAGAAGAAGTTTGTTTTTTAGGCTGTGGCGTAACCACAGGTATGGGCGCAGTAATGAATACGGCCAAGGTTCAAGAAGGCGATACCGTTGCTATTTTTGGCATGGGTGGCATTGGTTTAAGTGCTGTTATCGGCGCAGCAATGGCGAAAGCGAGTCGCATTATTGCCATCGACATTAATGAATCTAAGTTTGAGCTGGCTAAGCAGTTAGGCGCAACCGATTGTATTAATCCAAAGAACTTCGACAAACCGATTCAAGATGTAATTGTTGAATTAACCGACGGCGGTGTGGATTACTCGTTTGAGTGTATCGGTAATGTTGACGTGATGCGCAGCGCATTAGAGTGCTGTCATAAAGGTTGGGGCGAATCAGTGATTATTGGTGTTGCCGGAGCAGGGCAAGAAATTTCAACACGTCCTTTCCAGTTGGTTACCGGTCGAGTCTGGCGCGGTACTGCGTTTGGTGGTGTTAAAGGCCGTACTGAATTACCAGGTTATGTTGAACGTTACCTTGCCGGTGAATTCAAACTGAGTGACTTCATTACGCATACTATGGCCTTGGAAGGCATTAACGATGCGTTTGATTTAATGCACAAGGGCGAAAGTATTCGCACGGTAATTCACTTTGATAAGTAGCGATTCAAAAAATACTTTAGAACTTGCTAGTAGTCAGCGTGTTTACGCTGGCGAGCATAAGCAATTTAAGCATTTTTCTAAAAGCTTAAACTGTGACATGCGCTTTGCGATGTTCTTGCCACCGCAGGCGTCTGAAAAGCCAGTGCCGGTTCTTTATTGGCTATCAGGTCTAACCTGTACAGATGAAAATTTCATGCAGAAAGCCGGGGCATTTCGTAAAGCGGCAGAACTCGGTATTGCCATTGTCGCCCCAGACACAAGCCCGCGTGGTGAAGGTATTACAGACGATGAAAACGGCGCTTATGACTTAGGTCTTGGTGCGGGTTTTTATTTAAACGCTACTGAGAAACCTTGGGCCGATCATTATCGTATGTACGATTATGTGGTCGAAGAATTGCCTGCATTAATCGAAGCAAACTTGCCGGTATCAAATAAGCGTGCGATCAGTGGACACTCTATGGGTGGTCACGGCGCGTTAACGATCAGTTTGCGTAATGCAGGTCGTTACACTTCGGCTTCTGCTTTTAGCCCTATTTGTCATCCTACTGAATGCCCTTGGGGGCAGAAGGCATTTTCAGCTTACTTAGGCAATGATCAATCAAATTGGCAGCAGTACGATGCCAGTGTATTAATGGGGCAAGTATTTGAAAGTAAACAACAAGTACCTACTTTAGTTGATCAAGGCAGTGCTGATAATTTCTTAGCTGAACAGTTAAAACCAGAAGCATTACAAACGGCCGCGAAATTAACGAATTACCCTCTGCAATTTAAAATGCGAGATGGTTATGATCATAGCTATTTCTTTATTTCTAGTTTTATTGAAAGTCATCTAATATTTCATGCGCAATACTTATTTTCAGATATTGCCAAGTAAATGTTAGTCAATTAGCGCCGAATTCTCGGCGCTAATTATATTAAAGTATTCTTAGTTACCTTCCTTCCCTATTTTATATCTAACAATTACAAACAGTTTTGTGAGTTGAAAAGGACAATGTTAATAAACGACGTTAAATGTCTTAAAGTACTATTTTTATAGTGTTTTACTCATAAGCTTTACTTCTTTAGGTTTATCTTCTTATATTATTTTAACCACTGGCTTCAGAGTAAAGAATAATGGCTCAAATGTCATTGAACAATACTCGTTGTTCCGTCAGTGTCTAAATAGGTCTGATGAAGTCGTAGTGACCTTTAATCCCATAGAGCGTGCTCTGTGAATAATAATAAATAAAATGGACTCAACATGAAAAAAATTCTATTGATAGTAAGCTCCTTTGTCGTGATGACTATTTCGACGAATGCGAGTGCTTGGTGGTGGTCAAAACCTTCTACCTATACTCAAACCAAACATCCCATTGTATTAGTACATGGTCTGTATGGTTTCGATGATATATTGGGCATGGAATACTTTTATAAAGTCCCTGCTGAATTGCGTAAAGATGGCGCTCACGTTTATACCGTGACAGTAGCACAAGCGAATAGCACGGAAATTCGAGGCGAACAATTGTTAGCTCAATTGGAAGATATTCTAGCGGTTTCTGGCGCACAAAAACTGAACCTTATTGGTCACAGTCATGGTGGCCCCACGATTCGTTATGCCGCGTCAGTGCGTCCGGATATGGTCGCCTCTGTTACCTCGATTGCAGGTGTTAACAAAGGAACCCCCGTGGCAGATAAACTGTTGGCCGCTTCTGATGGCTCGGAAGTATTTTCGGGGCTGATCGAATTTGCCGGTAATTTATTGGGTGACGTGATTGGCCTTTTCTCTAGCGGTGATTATGACCAAGATGTTTTAGCTTCTATGAGTTCGCTGAGCACAGCAGAAACATTGAAGTTCAATCAACGTCATCCACAAGGTATTCCAACCAGTGCATGTGGTGAAGGTGATTATAGCGTTGATGGTATTCACTATTATTCTTGGAGTGGTACTCAGCCAGTGACCAATATCTTTGATCCTATTGAAGCCTTGTTCGCTGTGACGAGCCAGTTCTTTGATAAGGGTGTAGCGAATGACGGTTTAGTGGGGCGCTGCAGCTCACACCTAGGTATGGTGATTCGTGATGACTTTAAAATGAATCATCTGGATGAGGTGAACCTTATGCTGGGTATCCATCACTTATGGTCTACCGATCCTCTAACGGTATTCCGTACCCATGCCAATCGCTTGAAAAATCAGGGCTTATAATTGACGGAGAGTTAATTAATAGTTAATTGAATGAAAATCCGAGACACAATGTGTCTTGGATTTTCATTAGATTTAATAAGGTATCGCCCGTGCGTAAACTGTTTTTATTGTCTGTCTTTCCTCTTGTTTTAGTGACACTGCTTATCAAGCAAAGTGATATTTTTTTTGATGATCAAGGTGCTCGAAATAGCCATCTGAGTGAGTCGTTGTCCAGCACAGATTCGTTTGAATCCGATGGATTAAATGACCTTCCAAGTTCGTTAAAGTTAACCCATATTGATGGTCAGTTAGAAGTTGATGATGATGGGAATCTAATTATCTCTGGGCAAATAAAGAATCTATTCGATTATTTTTTAATGACCTTGGGTGAAGAAAACCTTGATGAGATTTTAGCGAGAATTGATGCACACTTATCTTCAAAGCTAAAAGAACCCGCACTCTCTCAAGCAAAAAGCATTCTCGTACAATACCTAGAATATAAAGATAATATGGTGACCCTGAATCAATCTTATTCTGATCAAGCTGACTTGCTAGGTGGCGAATTTGAAATGCTTCAGCAACAGTTAGACATGCAGACGCGCTTGCGTAGAGAAGTGATGGAGCCAGAGCTCGTACAGGCGTTCTTTGAATTTGATGAGATATACGATCAATGGTCTTTAGATCGACTGAAGATAGGGGCAGATGAGACGTTATCCACTGACGAAAGAATTCAATTGCTCAGCCAGATGGAGCAGGAGTTACCAGCTGAAATGCGAGCATTGCAAGAAGGTAAGTTTCAACCACAAGAATTCCGCCAGCTACAAAGTACTCAGACATTTAGCAATGCTGAAGATAAGTATGCCTTTTACCAGCAACAGTACGGTGATGAGGCAGCCGATCGATTGCAGCTGCTCGATAGCCAGCGTCAGCAATGGCAAACTCGGTTAGACGATTATTTTGTGCAAAAGGGTGAGATTCTTACGGTAGAAGGCTTAGATCAAGCGGATAGGGATGCTGCAGTGCGCGACCTGAAAGAGGCCTCATTCTCCGACAATGAGCAGCGTCGTTTGGTTGTATTAGAGGATATGGAAAAAGCGAAGATTCGTTAATTTTATAACTGGGTTGTTCGTTGAAACTGCTTATCTAACTAATGTTTTTAAAGGTGATGGTCCTAAATTTAACAATTAGTTTTATTGATCATCGGTTCAGTATAAGAATCAACTATGCTTTTTCAATAACACTCTAATAAGTTAACAAAAAGTTCTCTGCTTATGGCCAAAGAATACAGCCCAGTAAAATCGGCTATTACCTCCTCTCAAGTTGCGGGTGAGTTGTATCGTGCAAGTAGTATTGCTCGGCAACTCTCTCTTGCGGCTAAAAATTCTCAAGCTGTCGTGCATAGGGCAGGCAGTAAAGTCGCAGGTTTAAAAGTGATTTCTGAATACTTTGCTGATCTCGCATTAAAGACGATTAAGCTTGCGGAAGAAATTAACAGCATCTCACTCGATATATCTCACATGGCAGTAGAGCGCTGGCGTCAAAATACCTTAGTAGGACACTTGCGTGAAAGCCAAGATAAGACCCATAGCGATAAAGTAGATATTATTATTCATGATACCAAGCAAAGGCAGCTAGAAATTAATAATCGCTTTAATGTTGTTATTCGAAGCTTAGAAAGTCAGCTGGAAGAAATTCAGCAGTATATGCAAGCGAGTCGCGTAGTTGCCGTTTCATTTCGTCTCGAAGCGACTCAAACGGATGAGTATCAAGGAATTTTAGAAGACATGGCAAACAACATTGATATCTTTTCAGAAAAAATAAAACAGCATGTATTAGATGCGAAATCTCATATTGATCGCCTATTGCAGTCGTAAATAGTATTAAAGGAAGAACATATAATGGAAGCAAAATTATTATACGACGATAAACACCAATGGTATGTCTTCGCTCGTGATCCAGATAAACCGGAAAAAATCATTGATACCAACCAATATATGGTGGTCAGTGGCAAGGAATCCCTCGTACTGGATCCTGGTGGTATT
>Ga0105348_1000759_pt1 | contig 23333 bp, 16 predicted proteins | sample EN8Hudsemesocosm_2_FD_83504 | JGI IMG/M metagenome (GOLD analysis project Ga0105348, IMG submission 83504) | Methane-oxidizing microbial communities from mesocosms in the Hudson Canyon - EN8C Hudson Canyon | ecosystem: Environmental > Aquatic > Marine > Cold seeps | place: Hudson Canyon... | reverse complement strand
CTCAGTGCGCGAATTGCATTGGCAAGCTCTGTACGTGATGTCATGAAATGACTCTCCGGCTATTACGGTTTTAAAATTAAGTTTTGATGCTAGCTTCTAAGACTAGCATTCAGCGCCTGATCTGCTGATTTTGCAGTCACTGCTCTCACTAGGAGAGGACAGAAGCATCAGACGGATAAAAATGGCGCGCCATTGTCGCTTAATTGGCCAGCAGGGGCAAGGTTCGAGCAGGAATGTAGGCTCATATTAAGCAGACTTTTTGTCGGTATCTTAATATCCTCAAGAAACCTATATCAAAATAAATTGATATAGGTTTTCTTTCTGCTACACTGCCCTGCATGTTAGATACACAAGTTTCAAATAACACCTCAGCTAAAGCCTTTAATATTGAAGCCTTAGCCGCTCATACAAAAGCCAGCGCGGACCCATTACGTTTGAATATTTTACGTATTCTTGGTGAAGGTTCGTTCGGGGTTTTAGAGCTTTGCCAGTTATTTGAAATCAAGCAAAGCAGTATGAGCCACCATTTAAAGATTTTGGCTAATGCAGGCTTGGTAACGACAAGGCGTGAAGGCAATTCAATTTTTTATCGCCGAGCTTTATTGAATCTGAACTTAGAAAGTCCTAATGCGGCTTGGTTTGACCTAACTCAGGTTTTATTTTCTACCTTAGATACACTGGCCCCCGCTGAAATTATCAGTGAACGTCTTCAAAGCTTGTATCAAGAACGAGCGACGAACTCGCAAGAGTTTTTTACAAAGCACGCAGCTGAGTTTCATGAGAAACAAGATTTAATTGCCTCTCATGAGCAATATGGTGAAACCTTAGAAGATTTAGTAGCTACGCTGAATCTTAAACAGGCGAAAATCGCTTTAGAGATTGGTCCTGGTGAAGGAGATCTTTTACCTGCTTTGAGTCAGCGCTTCCAGCAAGTTATTGGCCTAGATGTATCACAAGCGATGCTGGAAAAAGCCCGTTTAAAAGTGAAAGAGCAGCAGCTTGAGAATATCGAGTTAGTGCACGGCGATTGTCAGCTGGCACTAAATCAAGCTGTGCAAGCCGATTTAGTGACTTGCAATATGGTGCTGCATCACGTGCCTGCGCCAAAAGAGATTTTTAACCACAGCGCTCAGTTATTGAAGCCAGGTGGTTGTTTATTAATTACCGATTTGTGCGCCCATGATCAAGCTTGGGCGCGGGAATCTTGTGGTGATCTGTGGCTAGGCTTTGCTCCCGAAGATTTATCCAGTTGGGCTAAAGAAGTTCAGTTAGAAGAAGAACAAACACAGTTTTTAGCTTTACGAAATGGATTCCAAATCCAATTTAGAACATTCCGTCGCGCTGGGGCATAAGGCTTCAGCTACTATCTCAAATAGGAGACACTAATGAGCGAATATTCGATTTTTACTTCTGAGTCAGTTTCAGAAGGACACCCAGATAAAGTAGCCGATCAGATTTCTGATGCGGTTCTGGATGCCATTATTGCCCGCGACCCGCATGCGCGCGTTGCAGTAGAAACTTTAGTTAAAACCGGTATGGCCGTAGTTGCTGGTGAAGTAACAACATCTTGCTACGTGGACCTTGAAGACATCGTGCGTGATGTAATTACAGGTATTGGTTACAACAGCTCTGATGTTGGTTTTGACGGCGCAACTTGTGCTGTTCTAAACGGCATTGGTAAGCAATCTGTTGATATCAACCAAGGCGTTGACCGCTCTAAGCCTGAAGATCAAGGTGCTGGCGACCAGGGTTTGATGTTTGGTTATGCAACTAACGAAACTGAATCATTAATGCCTGCGCCGGTTTATTACGCTCACTTATTGGTTCAACGCCAATCAGAATTGCGTACTAACGGCACCCTTCCTTGGTTGCGCCCTGATGCTAAGTCTCAGGTGACGATTAACTACGAAGGTGCTCATCCTGTTGTTGATGCTGTTGTACTTTCAACTCAGCACGATCCAAGCATCTCTTTAGAAGACTTGCGTGAAGCGGTACTAGAAAACATCATTAAGCCAGTGCTTCCAGAAGAATGGCTAACGGCGGATACGCTTTACCACATCAACCCAACCGGTAACTTCGTTATTGGCGGCCCGGTAGGTGATGCTGGACTTACTGGTCGTAAGATTATTGTTGATACTTATGGCGGCATGGCTCGTCACGGTGGCGGTGCTTTCTCGGGTAAAGATCCTTCAAAAGTAGATCGCTCTGCGGCTTACATGGGTCGTTATGTGGCTAAGAATATCGTTGCCGCTGAATTGGCTGATCGTTGTGAGATTCAGGTTTCTTACGCCATTGGTGTTGCTCAACCAACGTCGATTTCTGTGAATACGTTTGGCACGGGTAAGATCTCTGATATTGAGCTAGCGAAAGTGATTCGTGAAGTTTTCGACTTACGTCCATATGCAATTCAGAACCAGCTAGAGTTATTGAATCCTATGTATCAGATCACAGCGGCTTATGGTCACTTTGGTCGCGAGCCGTGTGAGCATACCTACGAATATGAAGATCGTGGTGAGAAGAAGTCTAAGACCTTCACGGCTTTCACTTGGGAACGTACTGATAAAATTGATGCGCTTAAAGCGGCAGCAAACGTTTAATTAAAGCATTTATTAGAAATAGAATTTAAGAGAAAAAATATGACTACCTTTACAGATTATAGTGTTGCAGCAAAAACTCCGGAAGCATTCAAAGCGGATGCTGACTGGGGCCGCATGGAAATTGATATCGCTGAAGGCGAAATGCCAGCATTGATGGCATTGCGCTCTAAGTATAAAGCGACTCAACCTTTAGCTGGCGCGAAGATCATGGGTTGTATCCACATGACTATTCAGACCGCAGTATTGATCGAAACTCTAGTAGACCTAGGCGCTGAAGTTCGCTGGTCTTCTTGCAACATTTTCTCTACCCAAGATCACGCTGCCGCTGCTGTTGCCGCTGCTGGCGTTCCTGTTTTTGCTTGGAAAGGCGAAACGGACGAAGAGTTCTTGTGGTGTATTGAACAGACTATTTTGGCTACAACCGGTTCTGATAAAGTTTGGGATGCCAACATTATTCTTGATGATGGTGGTGACTTGACTGAAATGGTTCATAACAAGTTCCCTCAGATGCTGCCTGCTATTCACGGTATCTCTGAAGAGACTACTACGGGTGTTCACCGCCTGCTTGAAATGATGGAAAAAGGCGAGCTTAAAGTTCCAGCCATCAACGTAAACGATGCGGTAACTAAGTCTAAGAACGATAACAAGTACGGCTGTCGTCATTCTTTGAACGATGCAATCAAGCGTGGTACTGACCACCTTCTTGCGGGTAAGAAAGCTTTGGTTATCGGTTATGGTGATGTGGGTAAAGGTTCTGCACAATCATTGAATCAAGAAGGCATGATTGTTCGTGTTTCTGAAATCGATCCTATCTGTGCAATGCAAGCGTGCATGGACGGCTTTGAAGTTGTTTCTCCTTACATCGACGGTATCAATACCGGTACTTTGGAAGGCATTAACAAAGATCTTTTATCTAAGACAGACTTGATCGTCACCACAACGGGTAACGCCAATGTTTGTGATAAGAACATGCTGCAGGCACTTAAGTCTGGCGCAGTTGTGAGCAACATCGGTCACTTCGATAACGAAATCGATACGGCGTTTATGCGTGAGAACTGGGAATGGTTAGAAGTTAAGCCACAGGTTCATAAAGTAATTCGTGGCGAAGGAAACGATCACTTGATTCTTCTTTCTGAAGGCCGTTTGGTTAACCTAGGTAACGCAACGGGTCACCCAAGCCGTATTATGGATGGCTCTTTTGCTAACCAGGTATTGGCTCAGATGTACCTTTGGGACGCTAAGTTTGCTGATCTTTCTGAAGCTGATAAAGCTGAAAACATCTACGTTAAAGTACTTCCTAAGAAACTAGACGAAGAAGTTGCTGCGGATATGGTTGCTGGTTTTGGTGGTGTTTTAACAACGCTTACTCAAGAGCAAGCGGATTACATCAACGTTCCTGTTGCTGGTCCTTACAAGCCTGAGTCTTATAAGTACTAAGATTCGTACAACACTCATCTTTATTTACATGAGTAACATCACAGTCTATTTAAAATGGATTTTGATGTTGAGACAGGCCGATCCTATCGACCTGTCTTTTTTTTCCTTCAACATGGCAAAAGGAACTGTCAGGACCACAATTAGTTTCGATTCTTCACGACTTAGACAAAGGCGTGTTCTAAATAGTCCTTTAAAGCACTAGCTCTCCTTTGCTCAATAAATACAGAGCACACACTTCCAACCACTAAATTGGCGGCTCTAGTCGCTCAAGCAGCCCAAAACAGCACTTACTTTACAATAGTATTAAAGAGAGCATTTTAAATTTAGTAAAGAGGTGTAACAGATTTAGCCGTAGCGATGAGAATAATATCAAATAGCACACACATAGCATTTGGGTGTATTATTAAGGTTCGATTGATTTACATTCAAGTTACACTCAAATTCTATGACCTCTCATTCTGTCTATTTTGCCTCGACCATCCTTCATCTTTATACAGCTGCTTCAATTGCTGCTGGACGACAGAATGAAACTGCTCACCTGATCTTTATCGACCAGCCTGAAGATAAGGACTTCCCCTTATATTCCATTGTTCAAAAATGGAGTTCCTCTCCATTTGAAAGTGTAAGACTTCTTCCTGGTCGCTTTCAAGGCCTTGCAAATAAACTCAAAAAACGTAAACAGCTCTTTAATACTCTTAAAACACTAATCACTGATTTAAAACCTGATAATATTTTCGTCGGTAACGATAGACGCATAGAATTTCAGTTCTCTATGCATATAACTGAAACTCTGAGTCTCCTGACGAAAGGTCACTACATGGATGAAGGCACCTTTACCTATGTAGGCCGAAAAGCATCCTCCAGCTTTAGTGATGCGGTAGTCGATAATTGGCTCAAGAAGCTGAGTTATGGCTTGTGGTGGAAAAATCCTTTAACAGTGGGTGAATCTGAATGGATTGAAGAAATTCACGTAGCTTTCCCTAGCCTAATAGACTCTCGATTAAAAAATAAAGTCATTTCGCAACTCGATCATATGGCATTTACATCTGCGGCAATGATGCAGCTGTCTACTGATATCCTGATGTTTTATAAATTCAATGCCAATAACCTTGCTAATCTGGATGCTCTATTTACCCTGCCTCACGAATCATTATTTACCCATAATTCTGCCTACCGAGATCAGATATTAGAACAAGTCAGTGATTTTAAAAGCAGGGGCCTGCAAGTCGCTGTAAAATACCACCCTAGAAATAGCGATCCTGATGCCTTAAACCTTCAACTTGCTGGCGTTGAATTAATTCCAGCCGGTATTAGTTTTGAAGCGATATTGCCTTTGCTACCGAAGAGAACCCATATCATTGGAGACTTATCATCAACGCTATTGATTGCCCGCTGGCTTCGCCCAGAACTTGAGGCCACCTCTCTTTATACCGGTGACGGCAACCCAGAATTCAATACTCTATTTCGTGCACTGAATATCACACTTAAAAAAGTGTAATACTCGAATATTTTTAAATAAAACGATAAAAATGCTAGTATTGTTCAATTTTAGACTCGTCTAAACCTGATATTTCTAAGCTAAGGCCAACCAGATGAAAGATACAGTGAAAATCATTTGCCTAAAGTGGGGCACTAAATATCCTGCTGAATATGTAAACCGCTTGTATCGCATGGTCAACAACCATCTAGCAATACCGTTTGAATTTTATTGCATTACGGAAAACGCTGATGGCCTCTACTCCGAAGTGAATGTCTTAGATCTAGAGATTGAAGAAGGTTTAAAAGGTTGGTGGTATAAGCTACAACTCTTTAAGAAAGACTTTTATGGACTGACTGGTCAAGCTATGTTTCTAGATTTGGATGTCGTTATTATTAACAATATTGATGCGTTTTTTGAAACACAAGATGATGATTTCATGATCATTCGGGATTTGAAACCAGGACTAATTTATAACAGCTCAGTTTTTAAATTAAAACTTGGTAGTCAAACACATGTTTGGGATGAATTTTTACTAGATAAAGAGAGCATTATTGCAAGAATGCACGGAGACCAAGACTGGATTTCAGAAGTTGTAAAGAATGCAAAACTTTGGCCTGAAAATTCTGTCGTTTCATTCAAAAAAGAATGCAATGCTCGCAATAAAAACTCTTATGGAGCAATAGGTCGATTCTTACGCTCAAAAGGGTATTTTTTACCTAAAGGCGATGCAGTACCACCAAAAGAAGCTAAAATAGTTTATTTTCACGGCAAGCCTGATCCACATGATGTTGCTGAGCAATCATACGAGATGTGGAGAAAAGCACCATGGATCAAAAAAGAATGGGATCTATAAGGTTAAAAATTTTTAACTTATATTTGGTTTTTTGAATACAAGTACTGCCCTAGAAGCATACGCTGTGACCCAGGGCATCGGCTCTTCGAGTAAAGAATAGGCACCCTTTTATTATGCATCAATTGATTCAACTACCTGACGATTTAATCATCGGTAAAGGGCGTGATCGTATTTGCTATGAACATCCTACGGCTCATGAACAATGCATTAAAATATCGATAACAAGTGATAAGCAATCAAAGCGAGAAATACGCTATTTTAATTTTTTGAAAAAAAAACCTACGGACTTATCTCGGGTTTCAACATTTTTAGGTAAGGTTCAAACGGATAAAGGCTTAGGTTATATTTTTGAGTTAATCAGAGACCACGATGGTCAGGTTTCAAAAACATTGCTTCAATGCCTAGATTCTAACGTATTCACACTTGAAGATATTCATCCCCAGATACTCAGCCTAAAAGAGTACCTTATTATCAACAAAATATGCGTAAGAGATATTAGTCCATCCAATATAAGCTGCCAGAAAGCAGCAACTGGCTATAATCTATTTATTATTGACGGGATAAGTAATGCAAACTTAAACCCTCTTACTATAAGACTACAAAGTCTGGTGAACAACGCCGTTAATAAAGCTTGGATATCATTGAATAGAAAGCTAGCTCGTTTTGAGAAGTCCCCGCAGTAAGGGACCTGAAACTATCACATTAAATTCAAAATTTAAATCGGTCAACATTCATGCTTAAAGAAATCATACAGTTACTCTTACGTAGAAATAAAGTAGCGATATATTTGGATGGAATATTTAATTTATCTGGTTTCATTACTCATAAGCTTGAAAAGATACAATGTGATGACATTAAAGGGAATACAATATTCGAGACAAAATCATCACTTGTTTTAGAGCTAGAAAATGGAAATATATTGAAGTGTTTAAAAATACGACACTGGACTGAATACCATAAACTTTTCTTCGGTAAAAATAGAGCAAAAGATGAGGTATCAAGCAATTATAAGATGCACGAGATTGGTTTAGCAGTGCCTGAAATTGTGTACAACGGTATTTTTTCCGATGTATTAAGCAAAAGAAAATTTTCTAGCTTTTATTGCATGCAAGCTATCCCCTTATCATTCTCTCCAGGTAATGAAAGTTACAGCACACTTAAGCAGCAAGCAAAAGATATATTTTTTCAAAAACTCATATTGGATATTAGGAAACTAAAAGATAATAATTTAGTGTATAGCGACCTTAGCCTGAGAAATATTCTAATAAATAACGGCGGTGAATATTATTGGATAGATACCCAAGTCAAAAAATATTTTAGACATAGCTCATTTAAAAACAAATTCAATCATACATTAACTAGATTCATACATGACTACGCAATAGAGTTCAACTCTAAAGAAAAGGACAGGCTATTTTCTCTTCTTATTGTATAATTACTCATTTAAATAGCAACATATCAATATGAAAAGTTTTTGTTCCACTATTAATAATCTAAATAAGTTGAATATGATATCTAAATATTTGATGAGAAAAGAGTATCCCCAATTATTGCTAACCACATTAGCTTTATTGCTTGTTACCATTTTTTTTTCTGCTCAACCAATCCATCGCCCTACGGTTATTTCATCTGCAACCATCCTTTGGCTTGTTGGTCTTCTTTGCATACCTCATTACTGGAAAAATAGAAAGTATGAAAAGCAAGAACTTATTCTATATGCTCTTGGAGCGATCAGTTTCTTTACTTGCTTATTTTCATGGCTTAACTCCCCTTATTTTGATGGAAGTTTAAATACTCTTGAACCTGACGCTCGCCTACTGCTTTTTCCTCTAACAGTTATTGCTGTGCGTTGCTCTGGGCTAACATTTCAGCACTTGGCCATAGGATTGTTGGGTGGGGCCATTGCTTACGCCTGGATAGCTTATACATCAACAGCGCATAGAGTCAGTGGAGATGAAAATGCCGTTACGTTTGGTAATGGCGCTATACTGCTGCTTGTGACGTCTTCGTGTTTAGCTTTTTTTGAAAAACAGAAATTATTAAAAATATCCTTAGTTATTGCCTCTATATGTTATTGTTATGCAGCATATCGCTCTGGCACTCGTGGCAACTACTTAGCCTTTATTCCATTAGTACTATTAAGCATATACTTTCTCAGTAAAAGACAGCGATTGGCTATGCTGTTGACTTTATTTATTGTGGGTATTGCTTTTAGTCAATCAAATATCACTGATCGGATAACCGTGTCATATAATAACTTTAATAATTATATAACTCACCAAGACTACCGCTCTTCGACTGGACAGAGACTGGATATGTGGAAAGCAGCTTGGTGTTTCAATCAAGAATCTCCATTACTTGGTAAAGGTCCCCATCAATTTAAAGAAATGATACTTGACCCTGAAAGAACCTGTAAAATATCGGTAATGAATTCTAAAAAATATTATGCACAAGCACATAGTTTCTATTTTAACGCTCTCGCTACCATAGGGTGGCTTGGGCTTATCAGCACTTTGCTTTTCTTTGGTATGACTGCTCAATATGCATGGACTCTCCCGCTAATCGCTAAAGTCACTATCCCTGCAACAATACTAACTTTTTTAAGCTATAGCATAACTGTAGACTTACTCTTCCAGCGCTTTATGGCTGATAAACATCTAACATTACTCGCAATATTATTAGGAATATCATTAAATTATAGAAAGAATAAACAAGAGAAGCCTGAAGTTAAGACTGCTGGGCTACTTACTCCCCTAGACAGTAGATAGCGTTTTGGAAAATAAGGCGTAGCCGGACAGTTCTATAAATACTTTATTACTTACTTTTACCTTAATCTCAGAACCTTAATGCCTAAATCTTGGTAAGCAATAATTAATTTATCTCGCTGGGTATTGTCTGAAAATGGAAAGTAATCTAGGCCAACTGAATACGTATTAATATCATCACCAAACATGATTTTACTGTTTATTAAAGCTGAACTATAGCAAGACACTATATGCTTATAACCTCCCTTGGCAATTCTCTCTTCAATACACAAGTAATCATCAGCGATTGTTCTGTATTCATCTCTGCCAAATTCATTATATGTCGATCGAGGGTGGGGAGCATAATCAACTCTATCGGACGAGAAGCTGGTTACTAAGCGATATATCTCGCTAGATACTTCATCGATATAGCTTTCACTAGCTGTAGCTAGCTGTAAAAAATTTTGCCCAATCACCAATACAGAACTTTCGTTACTATCTCGAGAAGAAACAGAAATAGGAAAATCGATTTGTATAATTTTATTTCTAGGGTAGCTGGTTTCAATGCCTTTAAAGCAATAAATTTTATCTACAACCTCTGAATCAGCTCCTAACTCATCACCCTTATAAGCATGATAATTCATATCAGGAAATAGCTTAAAGCCCACATTACCAAGCCACTTATTCTGCTTTCTTAATTTCATAGAAGAAAGCTTACAACTAAAAATATTTATTGCACCATCAGGTATTAAGCGAACATTTACTTTAGTATGATTGAAATGGTACCCTATAAAATTTATCAGTATATTATTATGTATATTGTCAATTCTTGGGACGTGCACATTAATTTCGGAGAAGTTACTACCCTGCGCCATAATTCTTTTTTTATAAAAATTTAAATTTTTTCTAAGTCTTATTAGTCGCCCAACCCATCCACTGGATTTTCGGCTAACTAAGTCACAAGACAAACCATCGAGACACAGCTTATTATAAACACGATCCGATGTTGTAAAAGCTATAGATAGATTATCACTAGTTTGCGTCTTACGAATTGCTGTATAAGCTAGATACTGCAACTCCGTTTCGATTACAAAAATATTAAGAATATTTAACAATTCCGCTGTTTTCATTAAATTGATTTTTGATGGGTGATTTTCGCTCATGATTAATAAAAGGTTTTTATCAAATATCGATAAAATCTTAAGCTTACGTATTGAAAGCGAAAGATTGAGAGCAATAACCTCCTTGCTCCTTTTTTATTATCGAATCTAATCAACTCCCTAGCTAATAATAACTGCTGATGCGAAAGTCTTTTTGGCGATACTAAGTCTTTTAATATATAAATTTTATAGTTAAAGACTTTAATTTGATTTTGCGAACTGACTTTATTTTTACTTAATCCACCCTCCAAATACTCTATAACTTTAACATCGAGGTTTACTGCATTAATGGATGTTCGAGCAGATAATTGGCAGAAAAATGACCACTCCTGGCCATTTTTAAAATCTTCACTGAATTTGAGGTCTAAGCAAGCAGAGGTGCTTATAAAGTGATTGAGATCGCCTTTAATTTCTTTACCGTACATATAGTTATCAATATAGGAGAGCTGGCCATATTGCGAAACTTTAGAAGCTTTTGTACCGTCTGGGTAGCAGCAATCAGCCGTTAACCATTGCTGTTCTGGACTCTCAGCTATACTACTATTGATCGATTCAAGTGCACCAGGCAATAAATAGTCATCATCATCTACTAACGTTATATAACCATGGCAACCGGCACTCATGATATACTCAAGAGCTTGGTTTCGAGCATGATTACAACCTTGGTTATACTCAAGCTGCATGACATGAATCCGTTCGTCAGCAGATGCTAGATCATAAGCGTCCTGCATCCAGCATTCTGAATTATCATCAACAATGATTTGCTGCCAATGCTGGTACGTTTGAGCCTGTAAAGCCTCTATATTTCGCTTCAATAAATCAGGACGGTTATAGCTAGCAGTGATGACAATGAAGTGTGTGTTCATGAAGTTAGTATATTATATATTAAACGTGAATTTTATATTTGAGCTAACTGCTTACGTATATAGCCAACTGTTTTAGAGATGGCAAATGGAGCTGAGCGTTCATTGTAAGCTAATAAAGTTCCTTTAATAAACCTCCAGCGCAAAGCTACTTTCTTTATATCTTTTAATTTTTTAGCGTCATCACTATATAACTTCTTTAATTCTTCGATAATCCGTTCAAATGATTCACTTCGAACTTCAATTTGTATCGCTTGCTCACTACCTGCGAAACCGAAAGAGCCAAAGGTAGCAGCGGACATTTCTAAATACTCTGATGCTAACTGCTCAATAAGCAATATCCCGTTCACCTTGTATAAATCTTTAGCAGGTAATAAATCACTGTTAACTTGTTTTTTTACATTTTCAATTATTGCTAATAATTCTTTATGCATGATCCGCATATCATTGAATATGTAAGTATCACCACTTTCCTTAGTATGCTTTTCCCAAGCAAAGCTTCGATATTTAGACCAACTAGGTGCTAGATCGCTAGATTGTTCCGCGAAAAGGGAACTTAATTGATCTCCCGTTGCGAGAACATCAAACAAACGCTGCTCTGATGCTTTATCTGATTGCATAGCATGCACGTTAAATTCAGTAACTACTCGATAACTATTAGCTTCGAATAATATGATTTCTTTCGCGAGACTGACATCTTCTTCCGCTTGAGCAACTGAGGCAAAAGTAAAAAAAGAGAAGAGCACAACAACTTGGGCTAATAAATATTTCATTAGGTTATCCAATATACCTTAACAGTTCGTTTTCAATCATTTCCAAATCAGGGATCATGGCTTGCTCACCGTATAAACTAACAGCCACTTGATCATAGGGTCCTGAATGCATAGCTTCAACCGTTACAATATCATCTTCTTTAACGTGTGTAAGCTTTGGAATTCCTTGAATCAAAATAGCATAAAAAGGTAAGCTTTTATTTGAACCAGTACCGTTCACAACCGCTAATCGAGCGCCTTCAAGCGGCGGATTGGTTGCTCCATTTAGGATTTCTAACGACAGCACAGGAATGTGAATATTACGCCATTCTAATTGACCCAATAGCCAACTTGCATGATCACTAATATTTGTTGGAGCACGATAGGGAATTATTTCTGCTACCGTAACGTTTGGCAGTAGCAATTGCTTTTCATGCAACGGTATCAGCAAACTTGCTACTTCGGTTATTCCATCTTGGGTTATTAACTCTGCACTCATGCTTACTTCGTCCACTGTGTTTGAAGATAATTTACCAGTTGCGAGGCTAATTGTCTCGGACTACCGATGTAAGAAATATGTCCTGTAGCAACAGCACTATCAGGCATTGAACTGTTGGCGCAGGATTCGCTGTTTTGAGCCCAAATAGTTGAAGGCTTTTGACTTATTTTCACCGTGGCTTCTGCGCCATCATTGCCCATACCACTGAATAATATGTATCGAGCACGACTACCAAAATGTTGAGCAACATTAAGCATTACTTGGTCAACTGAAGGGCCATAGGGGCCAGGCCAAGCTGTTTTTTTACTGACGGTTCGCCCTTCATAATCAAAACTAAATTCATGATCTGTCGGCGCCAGCATAACTTCACCCGTCTTAATCTGGTAGCCTTCTTTATAAGCTACCATAGTGATACCAGAGTGCCTTCCAAGTGTCTGAACCAATGCTTGCTGGAATCGTGAATCGATATGTTGAGCGTAGATAAATCCGACAGGTAAACCTTTTGGCAGCGCATCTAAAAATTCTTTAACGGCATCAGGTCCACCTAAGCTCGCACCCAAAACCCACACGTGCTCTGCAGGGAGTGATAACTCTATATTTTTAAACAGCCCCGGCAAGGGAAGTGGATTGTTTTCAGTTGCGACTAGTTCAAGATCAATGATTGTACTTTCATCGGCAATGGCTAATGAATGATCTGCCAGTAGCTCTTTCATTTTGGAAAAAAGTCGCTTTTCCCAGCGAGGGTAACTTTCACAACTTCTTTGTGGTGCTTCTCCCATACCGAATAATACGGGAACCTCACCATCAAACAAATCATCTAGCCACTGATGCTCAGCATCTTCATCGACAATATCTACAACCCAAGCATCAACTTCAGACGTTAAACGAGGGTTGTCATTTAAACGACCAGGCTCGGTCGTTAATATGACCTTAAAACCAAAGTGCATTAGTGCTGTTTTTAGAAGGTGCTGCTGCAATAAATTATCAGCAATTATTCCAACATTAGCAGCAGGCTTCGCGTGAGGCATACTAGTTCTCCGCGTCACCTACTAATAATTTTTCTATATTAGAAAGTAAGATATCTTCTTGGAATGGTTTCCCTAAGTACTCGTTCACGCCAATCGATAACGCTCTATTACGATGCTTATCACCAGTACGCGATGTAATCATAATAATAGGAACATGTTTCAAGCGAGAGTCATGTCTAACGACTGAAGCTACTTCGAATCCATCCATTCGAGGCATCTCAATATCTAACAACATCAAATCAGGAATATGGTCTTGCAGTGTTGCAATTGCATCCACACCATCTTTAGCTGTAAATACTTCAAAACCATGTCGCTCTAATAGTCGAGTCGTTACTTTACGTACCGTTACTGAATCATCGACCACTAGAATACGCTTAGTTCGTACCTCTAATTCATGACGTTTCTCGGCTTCGATTGCATCCAGTGCCATCGCTTGCTGGTATTCAAGATTACTCTGATTACGAATCATCGCCGGTAGATCAAGAATGATTACAACACTACCATCACCTAAGATCGTTCCGCCAGAAACACCCATAACACTACTGAATTGTGGACCGAGTGTTTTTACAACAATCTCACGACTGCCTAATAATGAGTCAACTTGCAGCGCGTATGGAATATCACCTTTAATGAGCAGTACAGGCGTAGGCATTTTCTGGCCAGCAAATTTAGGCTGCGCGTCCGTTCCCATCATACTGCCCAAATATTCTAAGCGATGGTCTGCGCCGCCATATTCAAATGAGCGATCCACGACTGGTTGCTGATATAACGACTCTAATTGATCCGTCGGAACCCGTACAATACCCTGAATACTGTCTAAAGGTACTGCATATAAATCATCCCCTACCTTAACCATCAAGGCACGGTTCACAGACACAGTGAAGGGAAGTCGTACTTGGAATTCAGTACCTTGCCCAGGTATTGAGTTAATAAATAGCGTTCCACCCATCTGCTTGATTTCGCTATTTACTACATCCATGCCCACACCACGGCCTGAAATTTGAGTCACTTGCTGAGCGGTTGAGAAACCAGCGTGCAAAATAAATTGCATGATTTCAATATCGGTTAGCTTGCTATCTTCAGTAATTAAGCCACGTTCAAGTGCCTTTTTACGAACGGCATCAATATTAATTCCATGGCCGTCATCTTTTAAGATAACTAATACATCACCACCTTCACGGGAAATACTGAGTTCAACAGAACCTTGAGCTGCTTTATTTGTTTTGGCGCGCTCAATTTTATTTTCAATACCATGATCCACAGCATTTCGAAGCATATGTTCAAGAGGCGAAATAATACGCTCAAGAATGGTTCGGTCCATTTCGCCGTCGGCATTGAATACCTTGAATTCAACTTGCTTATCAAGCTCTTGCCCTACTTGGCGTACGATACGACGTAAACGAGGTACTAAGCGCTGGAAAGGTACCATGCGTGTTTGCATCAAACCTTCTTGCAACTCAGTATTAACTCGACTTTGTTGCAGTAATAAAGTCTCTGCATCACGAGTTTTATTCGTTAGAGTTTCTCGAATGTCTAATAAATCGGATGCTGACTCTACCAAAGAACGAGCTAATTGCTGCATCTGTGAATAGCGATCCATTTCTAACGGATCGAAGTCATCATAGCTGGGGGTCTGGCGTTCTTGTCGGAATAATACCTGAGCTTCTGTTTCAATATCTAAACGTCGAAGCTGATCTCGTAATCGCTCAAGTGTTGAATCCATTTCTTCTAAAGAATACGAGAAATCGGTAACTTGTTGCTCTAATCGACCACGAGAAATAGAAGTCTCACCCGCTAGGTTAACCAGATTATCCAATAAGTCTGCAGAAACTTTCACCATTTCCTGCGGACCGCGACGCCCTTGCTGAGGTTTATCTGCAGCCTCTTGATCAAGCTGAGTTAGTTGCTTAGCTGCAACTGCGGGAATGACCGCGACCTCAGAACCTTCTTCAACCGTTACATCATTACGTTTAAACGGAACGACATTTGTATCAGTGGAATCGTCAACATCAATAGTGCTAGTGGCTATATTGGCCAATTCGATATCAGATTCTTTTATTTGATGATCGTTTGGCTGGGATAATGACTGAGCAACAGTATCAACACTGCTCGCTAAGCCATCTTGGCGCTGATAAACTTCTGCAAAAAAAGCATCATCTACTTCAATTTCGCCTTGCTGCGCTTTGATCATCCAAGCTTCAAAATCATGAGCAAGATCACCAACTTCGGTTAATCCTCCCATGCGTGCACCACCTTTTAAGGTGTGCATAATACGCTGTACTTCTTCTGTCGCTCTTAAGTTTTCAGGCGCAAGCTGCCACTCTTGTAAAACGGCATCCAGTTCTTGCTGTAGCTCTTGAGCTTCTTCTAAAAATATTTCTAGAATTTCACGATCACTTTCATCAATGTCTAGAGAAACAACTTCATTGCTCACAAACTCCGATAAATCTTCATCGATAACAGGGAGCGATTCCATTAATACAGGCTCTGCTGTAGTAATTGCATCTACATTTAAAGGATCTGCACCCTTCGCGACAGCATGAATTTTCACAACGACCTGTGAGTCTAATTCGAATACCTTACCATTTCGAATATGCTCAAGCATATCATCTAGAATATCGTGATAACTGCTCAACAATGGAATAAGGCCGGCTCTAAGCTGTACCCTACCATCGTGTAAACCTTCGTAGATGGATTCTAATTCGTGGCAAAGATCAGCAACGTCTGACATTTCTGCCATACGCGCCCCACCTTTTAAGGTATGTAACTCACGCTGTAATTCAGCTACGTCTCGAAGATTTTCAGGCCCTGACTGCCAGCGCTGTAATGCAACACCAGCGGCTTCCATAATTTCTTGAGCTTCTTCTAAAAATATCTCTAAAAGTTCGGCATCTACTTCATCATCTACTTCATCATCTTCAAACTCAACCTGTGGTAGCTCTTCAACAGCTAACACAGCTTGGCCAGACTCTATAGGATCGACCTCATGGGACGATATCGATAGATCTTCTGATGATTTAGTTTCATCGCCATGTTCATCAATAACTTCACCTGCATCTAAAGCGAGTGCGTCATTACTGTCTTCAACAAAAGGAATACTCAGCTCTTCAATGTTCTCTTCATCGAGCACTACCCTCGCGTCTTCTTGAGGCTGACTATCCATTATTGAGTGGTCATCAGATTCTGATATTGAATCTGATAGCTCAATATTTGATAAACCTATAATGGTATCTTTGACGCGCGCCAAAACCTCATTATCCATCGACAAGCTTTGGCCTGCGGCTAGATAATCCATCATATTCAATAGGCTTTCATGAGCTGCTAATAAGCACTCAACTACCTTCGAGAGTTCATTAAAAGTAGGAATTATTAGAATTTCGCCATAAAGCTCATTCAGAAGACTCGCCAACTCTACTATCTCAGATATATCTGCTTTTTCAGCGCTCTGAATCAGTTGAATCAGTTCATCGTTTAACTGTCTTAAAGCCTGTGTATCTTGTGGCTCTAACGCCCACTGTTTAACAATATCATCGGCATCTAATAATACATCCATGCCTTGAGTTAGGAATTGAGCTAACTGGTCAGGATCAGGTAATGCTTGATCAATATTCTCAGCTGAAATTGGGGCTAATAAAAGCTGCTCTAATTCAGCAACTTTTATTAAGAATTCATTTTCATTCGGTAATGCCGCAACAGGATTAGTTTCTAGTTGCAACATACCCAATGCAATTAGATCACTCGCTTCAACAAGCAAGTTCACTAAACCGGGTGTATTCTTAATTTGATATGCCCGTAATTCTTTCACTAATTTTTCTAATGGCGAAGCGACCAATGCAATTGGCGTGATACCCGCCATGTGAGCGCTGCCTTTTAACGTATGCAGGGCGCGCTGTAACTGGTCTGAAAGTCCGTTATTAAAATCGCTATCGTTCGACTCTGCAATGAAATCACTGACAGCTTCGAGATGTGTGGCCACTTCTGAGCGAAATATTTCTATCAGTGTATCGTCAAGTAAGTTCTCTTCAGTATCATCATTCGTCTCTACAACATGATCATCTACTTCTTGAGCTTCTAACTCTTGAATTACTTCTAGTTCTTGAACATATTCCACTTCTGTTACAGCAGAGGGTATTGAAGATTCAGAAGAAAATTCATTAACAGTATCACCTTGAGATAACGCTTCTGCGTAACTCATCAGAGATGCAATATCAATTGTAACAATGCTTCGCTGGCGGAAATTCTCAATGAGTTCAGGAATGTGTATAACAACCTGATCAATCAGGTCGCAAGCATTTTTATCCAAACTGATGGTCTGCTCAATCACTCGATTCAGCATGTTTTCAACGGACCACGCTAGCTCGCCAAGGACTTCAGCTTTGACCATGCGGCCACTGCCCTTTAACGTATGGAATGCGCGTCGAACTGTTGATTGCGCTTCAGTATTGTCCTTTTCTTCACGATATTGAGGCCAATACTCGTGTAATGTTTCTAATACTTCTTCAGCTTCTTCCAAAAATATTTCAATGATCTCATCATCAATTAAATCATCTTCGGACTCTTCAGCTTCGGCAACAAGCGCAACTTCTGGCTGAATTTCTTCAACAACTTCAATAGCCTCAACAGCTTCTATTGTCTCAACAACCTCTACTTCTTCGGCAACGTCATTTTCAGGGACGATTTCGGCTTCAACAAGCTCAATTTCAGCAATGCTATTATCAACGGCGTCATCTTCCGAAGTTACTTCAATGCTGATATCTGAATCTGGTAATACGATTTCAATTTCATTAACCTTAATCTCAACTTCTGACTCAGCTGGCTGATCCAGAATAGCAGCCAAGTCTACTTCAGTATTAAGTGATGCATCTTCTGTTAAGTCTATTTGATCTAACGCCGCGGCTATATCAAGCTCACTGCTTTGAACAACTGAATCTTCAGTCGACTCAATTGATTGACCCGGTAAATTAGACAGAGCCTCTTCAGCACGGTGTAGCAAATTCTCATCAGCTTCTTGCGGACTGTTACTATAGCGCTCTATGTAGTATTCAACACTGGTCAGGATATCAGCAAAGTTATCCATCACACTCCACTGAGCCTTCAATTCTTGCGCGATCAACTGCTCTTCAACAAAGTTGGCTGCTCTTTCAAGAATCTTAGCGACTCGTGGCAGCGGAATCATATTAATCGATCCCTCGATCGATCTTAACCACTGCGGAGCTTCTTCTAGCTCAACGGCATCCCACTGTTTAGCAATATATTCAACGACAGAATCTTTAACCTGCTCTAAAACATTACGAGCCTCGTGCAGAACAGCTTTTTGAGCACTGCTTACAGAAACATCTTCAGGTCTATTTTCTACCAACGAACCTTCAGTCTGCATGCCATTCAAGGTCGCTTCTACATAAAGTAAAGCACCTGCAGCATCCATCAATTCAGAGTCAGACGCATTACCTTGATCAATTAAACGTGCAACATTGCTTTGCTGTTCTTGTAATACCCGACGAGGCATCCCAAGTCCCAACATTCCCATGGTATCGCAAAGCTGTTTAAACGTTGGCAATAGTGATGTCAGTGCGGTATTACGATCTTCATCACCGCGTACCAATTGATCAAATTGCTCTTTTAAACTTCCAATCTCTTCGATTAAAGCGCTAACAACACTGCCAACAGTTTCTTTATCTGGGCCTGAAAGTGCAGCACGCTGATCTTTTAATTCTTGCTCATTAGGGAGTGCTGAGGCTAAGTTGAATTGGGCTTTAACAGCCGCTATAGCGCCAGTTTCTAATGGTGACTTGGCGATGTAATAAAGTAAATTCTTAAGCAGTTCTTCCGGTACAGGGGTATTTAAAACCTCAATACCTTGATCTTGAATGTGTTTTAACTGCGCATCCAATTGTCGCAATAAGGGTTTAGCACTTTTCGGAATACTAGCTTCTGTCTTTAAGTATTCGACGAAAGCTAATGCCGGTAGCCATACGAGGCCTTGAGGCGTTTTTCCTAAAGATTTATAAAGACGAGAGAAAACCTTGTTCAAATAATCTATGGCTAATGCTTCTTGCTCACCGCGCAATATATGTAAAATTGCGGTCTGCTGCATTTGGCGTAACTTTTTTAACCAAGGTACAAAGCCTGGGTCATTGAACTTATTCAATTCTTCTGTAGAAAGTATTGCTGGAGCTTCAATATTTGGAGCAAACAGCGCTGTCTCAGACATTAGGCTTTCGCCACGGGCAGCACGTAATTCATTAAGAATAGGCAGCAAGACAACAGGCAGGTCTCGACGACCTACCTTGATATGCTCAAGATAACTGGGTAACTGTAAAATAGCCTGCATCAAGACTTCTAAGACATCAGATTCATTAGCAACATCACCTTCGGCCAATACCTTGGCTAAAGCTTCCATTTCTTCTGCTAATAATGCTGCGCCGTAAAATTCAACCATCTGTAAAGTGCCATGCACTTGATGGAGATAGCTCAGACAGAAATTAAGTCGAGTGCGATCCTGCGTATTTTCTACGTAGGCTTCTAATGCTTGTTGCGCCTGCTGAAGGGTTTCTTCAATTTCGCCTTTAACCCATTCCAGGGCGATGTAGTCATGGCTCATCGCCTAGCGGCCTCCCATCTGATTATTATTTTCACGTCGCACATAAATCGATAATTTATTACTATCAATCTGAACTAAATTTGGATGCTGCCAATCTACCATTTCACCTAAACCTGTCACTAGAACCCCGCCTTCTACTAGACGATCGGCTAGCGCGTTAAGGATTTCACGTCGACGCCATCGACGAAAATAAATTAATAAATTCTGGCAATAAATAATGCTTAACCCAGTCACTGGAAAAGCGTCTAAATTCAAAGCATTAACTTGCGAGAAACATGTACGATTTCGCAGCTCAGATATAATCTGGTACTCATTGTTTTTCGTCGCAATGCAATAGCGCTGGCGATACGTAACTGGGAGTGTCTCCAACTTACGAATTGGGTATTTACCTTGGCGGGCTTTACGCAAGACAACGGTTGATAAATCCGTTCCCGTTACAGAGAACTTAAACCCTAGGTCTGACAAACATTCATCTGCCAGCATCGCCAAACTATACACCTCTTCACCAGAGGAACAGCCCATACTCCAAATATCAAAGGAGCGATCTAAAGGGGCTGTTTTTGCCATTTCAAGCAAATGATTTCTGACAAATGACATGGCATCTGGATCACGAAAAAATCGCGTCTCTTGAACCGTCAAACGATCAGAAAGAATTGCCCACTCAATAGCGCCACCCGTCCCAACAGTAACTCGCTGGTAATATTCTTCGTAGTCATCACAATCCAGCTCACGCATACGAATGCCTAAACTGGTTTGTAGAAATGATTTCCGCTGAGGTGCTAAACACATCCCCGTGCGCTCTTCGAGCAAGTTTTGCCAACGCAAAAATTGCTCTTCTTCCATATCTGGCATCATGCCAAAACCGGAACGCTTACTAGAAAAGAAATCTGACGGATTACTCATTTAAACTTCAACCTATAGAGTTTGTTCACTCTCAGGAAGCTTAAAGCCAGCTACTGATTCACGTAACTTATTCGCCATGTCGGCAAGGTTACCAATCGATTTCGCTGTCGCCGTCGTACCTGCAGAAGTCTGCGAAGTAATTTCTTGAATAACGTTCATCGTATTCGAAATATGGCCTGCAGAAGATGCCTGCTGACGTGCAGCGTTGGAAATATTCTGAATTAAGTCAGCCAAGTTTTTCGATACATTCTCAATTTCTTCCAGTGCAACACCCGCATCCTGCGCTAGTCGTGCCCCTCGTACTACTTCCGAAGTTGTAGTTTCCATCGAGATAACGGCTTCGTTAGTATCGTTCTGAATCGTTTTCACCAACGCTTCAATCTGCTTGGTTGCCGCGGCGGAACGTTCTGCTAGTCGCTGTACTTCATCGGCAACAACCGCGAAGCCTCGACCTGCATCACCGGCCATAGATGCCTGAATAGCCGCGTTAAGAGATAGAATGTTTGTTTGGTCAGCAATATCGGTAATTAGGGATACGATATCTCCAATTTCCTGAGAAGATTCACCCAGACGCTTAATACGCTTAGACGTTTCTTGAATCTGTTCACGAATATTGTCCATTCCGTGAATCGTTGCCTGTACTACTTCAGCACCCTTGTTGGCGATCGCAACCGATCGCTCTGCTACCGCAGATGATTCAGAGGCGTTTGCCGATACTTGGTCAATCGATACCGCCATTTCGTTAATAGCCGCCGATGCTCCAGCAATTTCCTGTGCCTGATGCTCAGATGCTTCAGCAAGATGCATAGCCGTTGCCTGAGTTTCTTGTGCAGCGGACGATACTTGCAAGGCCGTTTCGTTAATGGCTGATACCAACGAGCGCATCTGATCGATCGCGTAGTTAATAGAGTCAGCAATCGCACCCGTAAAATCTTCTGTTACCGTTGCCTGCGTGGTTAAGTCACCATCGGCCAAATCGGCAATTTCATCTAGTAGTCGTAAAATCGCAATCTGGTTTTGTTCGTTTTGATAAGCCGTTTCAGATAAATCCTTACGTGTATCTTGGTAAGAAACAACACCTAAACCAACCATACCGACAACGGCCATCAAGGCAGATAAGTAAGCGATAATTTGTAGAATACCCAGACCTTCTGTATTTGTCTGGAAGGCATTAGTCAAAGAAGAGGTTTCATCAAGCAGTAACTGAGAATCGGCAAAAATTGCATCTGATGCTTCACGTACTTGGAATAATTCAGGAGAGGTTTCAAGAATTTCATCAACAGAACCCGATACAAATTCGAAAAGTTCAGCAATTTCTGCCAAAGCAAAGATCGCTTCTTCGTCACTTACCTGACTTAGGTTCATAGCGACGTTACCTTCGATCATACCGTTAAGTACACGACCGAAAAGCGATGCATCTCGACCGAAAGCATCCGCAGCCATAACCGCATCCTCACCACCGCCAAGCACTTTGTTTACCGAGCGAACGATACGTTCCGCTAACCACGACTGACGCTGTGCAACAGCAACCTGATCAGCAGGAGCACCACTATCTAGAAGAATTTCAACAATCTCATCATATTCAACCTGAAGCTGAGGAATCGTTTCGGCCAAAGTTGCAGCAACTTCGTGCAAAGAAAGAATAATATCTTGAGCTTGTACAATCTGATCAGCGTTATTAGAAACCTTGTTCCAAATACCCTGCACATTGGTCATCGTCGCAATTTCTGCTGGAGGTAAGCCAGTATCAGCATTACCCACATTCAAGTAGCTCCAACGAGTTTCGAAATTATTACGGGCATTACGCAATAATGCGAAGGCCTCTGACTTACCACCGGCAGCTTCCACGGCGTTTTTCGCCAACTGCTGCGATAGAACTCGTAATTCACCTGCGTGGCCAATATATTCCTTATCTTCGTTCGCCTGGTTGTTAACAAAAACTGTTACACCCAAGAAAGCTAAAATCGAAACAATCAGTATCACAGTAAAGAAACCTGCTCTTGGGTTTCCGAATACCGTGGACCAAACGCTTCCCGTTGCTTTGCTCATTCCGCTATCTCCGTACTGTTGCACGCTTGTTATTCTTAATGATTCAACGCAATCCATGACATGAATCGCAACAAACTATTTTTTATTATACTGCTACCTGCAGAAATTCATCCGCTTGTATCAGGTCGGTAAAACTAAAAATGGGCCAATTAGCCCCATCACGCTCAAAGCCACCACGCACATAAGGTGCATAATTAGCTTCAACGTACATTTGATTACTTAAGAGGTGAGATGGGAATTGCTGCATCCCAAGCACAGCATCAACTAATAAACCATGCTGATGCTGCCCCTCTCCAATGACCAATACTCGGCGAGTTCGCCAGCTAGCCTTTGAAGGTATACCCAGTAGGCCTGCCAAATCTAAAAT
>Ga0105348_1000758_pt1 | contig 23346 bp, 23 predicted proteins | sample EN8Hudsemesocosm_2_FD_83504 | JGI IMG/M metagenome (GOLD analysis project Ga0105348, IMG submission 83504) | Methane-oxidizing microbial communities from mesocosms in the Hudson Canyon - EN8C Hudson Canyon | ecosystem: Environmental > Aquatic > Marine > Cold seeps | place: Hudson Canyon... | reverse complement strand
GAAAACTCCATAATTTATGTAGTTGGTAATGTGAGCTAATTAGCTTATTCGAATAAAATACATAAAAATTCTGTGCTCAGGTACCTTTTTATCATGAAATTCCAATAAGTGTTTACCTAAAATATCTAAGCATCATTCATTCGGCCCCAAACAACTTATCATATTTATCACGACTAAATTTAAGGAAATATTGATAATTTTCTGAACCTACTTAACCAAGAGTGTCTTAAATCAACCGTGCCTTATTCTCATGAAGCTGTTAAACAGAATCAAACTGTACCACTTACCTTAAAAGAATTATGCGTGGTCATCAACAGTTGAGCATAATGCTGGTTATACCCGTGTTACCATTAAGGCGTTTAAGGTGGTTCATAATCTTACCCATCCTGTTAATATTTAGTGGTATAGCATATACAGATAATCAATTATTCGGTGAGTGTAGATGGAGCTTAAAAATAATAGAAAATTGAGCGAGAAGAAACAGGCGGTCTATGCCATGTACTTTAACTCAGCATTTTCTGCTTCTATCCAGCGATCAGGGACATATTCTGAGTGTGTTGATGTTCGAAAAAAAAGAGAGTTTAAGAGGTATATATTTGATAGATTAAGACTGATAGAGAAGGATCTGAAAAGTAGTCCGATTTCTTATGACGATATGTTTACTAAAATACAAAATTTTAAGGATGATGTCGAGATTGAACATAAAGATATTTTAAATAATGGTTGTTATAAATATGGCGTAGCACAAAAAGTCGTCAACGTGTACTTGAAACTTGTTTGGTCTGCCGGTTTGATAAAAAATGAACCGCCTCATTGTCCTATAGATAGCCTTATTATCAAGGCGCTATCAAAATATTCTGAGATTAATCTTCAAGACAAGAAATTAACATGGACCACGATGATAGATGCTAATCCATATAGAGAAATTATGGATCAAATAAAAAGCATTGCTGGAACTAAGACGATAGCAGTATGGGAATTAGAGGCTTATAACAATAGCAGTGCTGTAAAGTGGCTATACCAAGGGTAAGCAACGATTTAACGAGCTTGTTTACTTCATAGTGTAAGAGGTTGTTTGTAGATATATGGGGTCTTATTGTCAACTTGAACTCGGAGGGCAGGTTATTCACTGGTGCAAGAACAGTGTAGATCCTGTCATGATGAGTATATTTACGTCTTTAGATAGGATGTATAAATATGAAAAAGCTAGTCAACTATATCCTGAAGATTTTGATGAGGGAGATGATACGACTTATGCTGTTTGCAAATATCAGTCTAGTGTCTCAGTAGTTAAAAAGAGACTGAATATATTGGGTTTTAGTTTAAGTGAGTGCGAAAAAGAGCTTAAAAAAGGCATCGATTATGAGTTGACCCGTTACGAAGAATATTTAGCTGACCATAAAGAGGGTGACACTCTATTTGACGTTTACAGTGGTTATAAGGAAGTACTTTCAGTTGCCAGTATTAAGTCCTTCGTTACAGCTTACAAAACAATATTCGAACATTCAGATGATATCTTGAATATTAAGGCAGAGTTTGGGGAGTATAAAGGGCTGCATAGTTATATAAGTGATAGTGTAAACGAATATGCTTTGGGGATTCCTGTAGAAGATCTTAGGTTTTCTTTCAGGATATTACTTGAATGTTTTGATGTTGATGATCTGGTTGAGTTAGATGTCAGTGACTTAGTTGCAAGTGGATGGTATGAATATACAGAGGATCTCGTTGAGTTATCTCGACAACAGTTGACGGAGAATTACCATTACGATTCTAAGATTATCATCCTCACAGAAGGTTCGTCAGATAAACATATTCTTGAAAAATCACTGGCCATTTTATACCCAGAATTTCAATCCTATTATACATTTATGGATTTTGGTATATCCAAAGCATCAGGTGGTGCATCATCGCTAGTATCGGTAATTAAGGCCTTTCTTGGTACAGGTATACAGAACAGAATTATTGCTTTATTCGACAACGATACAGCGGCAAGAGTCGCTATGAAAGGATTAGCTAATATTAGATTGCCTGATAACATGAGAGTAATGACATATCCTAGGTATGATTTCTTAGAGTCATTTCCAACCATTGGACCTAGTGGAAAGCATAACCTTGATGTAAACCAGTTAGCAGGTAGTATTGAGCTTTACCTGTGTCATCAGGCGCTAGTATTTGATAACGAGATTAGTTCTGTACAATGGAAAGGATTTGATCAAAGCCTTTCTTGCTATCAAGGTGAGGTTCTGAATAAAAGCAAGATCCAAGAGCAGTTTTACAGCATTGTTGGTGCGGTATCGAATAAGCCTGATTTAAAAGAGCAATATAATTGGGATGGTCTTGAATTGATTTTTAAATACATATTCGAGGCGTTTGAAAATACAGCTGTTTAAGTAGGTAGTTCATGATTATGGTGTAGATAAAGAGTGATATTTATCCAGCAGGAAAGTTAATCGCAGCTTAAATTAAGTCAGATGTGAGCTACTTTTCTGAAGAGGATAATTACGCCCATTCATTTCTAGTTGTTGGCAGGCACATTGTTTACTAGGTAAAGCCTTATAATTTCTATGCCCTTGAGTTTATTAGCCTTAGTTTTTTTTAGATTACCACTCGTCCAGTACAAACAGGCCTAATTAGACAAAGCCATAGGGCTTTGAATATTAGGTCTGTTTATAAACTACTCAATTATATTAATTCATTAAGGAGTTATCAGTAATGTCTGGAGAGAATAATTTGGAAGGTAATGTTTTCTATTCATGTAGTGACTTTAAAGAAAGGTTTCTAGCAGCCTCTACTGAGCTTGGAGAAGCATATCCTTTTCTTGAGCTTGAAATAAATAATGATGACATTACGAGTGCTAAATACATAGACTATGAAGCAGACATTCCCAAAGGAAGTAATTGGATAGACCCTGACATAGAGCAGCAAGTTTATATAAACTCTTTTGAAGAGCCATTCGAAATTATCGCCAGTGAGTATATATCTTTAAAAAATGAGCTGGATGGTGCAACGTTAATTGATAATCTCGAATATATACATCCAAATCGGTATTTAATAAGGGTTTCGATACAGGACGATACTGGAGACATAGCTCCGTATTTGTTTCCAGACTTAGTTAGTCAAGCTCATGAAGATAAAAAAGGTGGTACTTACCAGTGCAGCCTAAAGTATCAGTCATCAATTCATTTTAGCTCTAAGATATATTCAGAAAATCATTGTGATGATGATTTTCCTTGTGCTGAATACAATGATGCTTTTATTGAAATTAAGGGAAATGAACTTAATTCAGAGTATTGTAGAAAGTTGGTAAACGCTTTTATTTTTGAAGTAAGCTCATCTGTTGATGTGAGTATAGAACCCGCAAAACGAATTCACTGGCCATCAATAGAATATAATGAAATAACTGAAGAAGACCTTCATAGAAAAAGGCTTCGGCCCCTTATTGATTGTGATAAAGCTGCTGAGATAATCAAATTATATAATAAAGCAATTGCGTGTACTGATGAAGAGGTGTCAATCGTATTCTTTACTAAGATTATTGAATACGTTTCACAGACAGTTGTTAGAGGCGCAATAACAAGTGAAGGGAAAAAAATTCTAAATAGTAAAAAAGCACTAAGCCCTGATGCAGACTTTATCAAAGAACTAGAGCAGATGTTTGTTCAGAGTAATAAGCAATACACTAAAGATAGTGAATCCCTCAAACTGACTATTACTACATGTTGTTATTTTGATGATTTAGTAAGCGTTCTTCCAAAGTCACTTAAGGAAAAAGTACGAAGACCACTAGCTAAAGGAAATAAACATGATGCGCTTTGCATTGTTGCTGATGCAGTTACATCGACTCGCAATTGTATAGCTCATGCAAAAGCAAATTACACAACTACCGGAAACGAAGTTGAACCAGAAGAATTTAGTGATTTAATAAATGTACTAAAAGTCTTAACTCAGCATGTAATACGTTGGTATGCCTCACAAGACCATTCTCAAAAAGTTAGTTAAAGCAAAAGTACTTGGATAACCTTGAACACCTAAGCCCCATTAACCAAAACTAAAGGGTCTTTTTGCCAGAAAACTCAACAAAGTAGTACGTATTCTAGCCCTAATTCTCATGGCATATGATGAATATATATCTAATAATGACCAAAGAAATAACAATAATAATTTATCGGTGCCTGTAACTAAATAATGATATTTGAGCCCTTATAGTCAGTGCAATTGGGGCTTGTTCATGTATTAGTTGATCTAGATTCGTACTTGATTGGTATAAACGCTGATAGTGTAGGTAAACAGTTAGATAGGTTAGTAGTTGTTCAATAATAATTAGCAGGGAGCACTGGTCTAATAATGATAACTAGAATAATTCTGAATCAAAAAGCAACCTTTACCGGAACACCTCAAACATTAGATTGTGATTCTAATGTTAATATTATCTATGGTGCCAATGGTAGTGGTAAAACCACAATATCAAAGTTAATTAATAATCCAATTAGTAGTTATCATTCGACAATAACTAGTAGTAACTCAGACTCGATATCTCTTGTGTACAATATCGATTTTGTTGATAACAACTTCAATCAAGACATTAAAGGCATATTCACTTTAGGCAAAGATGATGCAGACATATTTAAAAATATAAAAAATGCTAAAGATTCGATTGACTCATTTAAGAAGGAGAAAGATAAAAAGTTTTTAAATCTTGAGGATAAAAAGCTTCAGCGAAATGCAAGGCAAAAGCAGTTCTATGATCGTTGTTGGGACGTTAGAAATTCAGTTGATGATGATTTTAAACCAGCGTTGACTGGGTTTCGTGGTGTTACTAAAACATTTGGTAAAAAGTGCGTGGAAGAATGTTTAAAAGATCAACCAGAAAGCTTAACGTATGACGAGTTGGCAGCGGATATTAAGGTAATATATGGGGCTGATGTTCAAAAATTAGTAGAGATCCCTATGATTGATACTAATAGCCTTGGAGAAGATAAAGCGAAACTTCTTCTTTCTGAACGGGTTGTGGGTAAAGAGGATGTTGATCTTGCAGCATTAATTAAAAAACTAGGTAATGCTAACTGGGTATACCAAGGTAAGCGTTTTCTTGAAGAAAATGAAGGTGTATGCCCTTTTTGTCAGGAGGAGCTAAGTAGAGATCTAAATAGTCTAATTACAGACTTTTTTGATGAAAGCTATCAGAAGAAACTGAAAGAAATTTCTCAATCAAAATCTCGTTACCTTACAACAGTTAAAAGTATTGTTGATCGTTTAAGTCAGATAGCTAGTTCAAATTTACAATACGTCGATAATGACAAGCTTGCACTATTGTTGCAAAGACTTATCAGTGGCCTAGATCAAAATCTTGCAGCATTTGATAATAAATTAAAAGAAGCGGGTGAACCGTTTGAATACCATTATTTAAAAGGATATTTGGTAGCTGTAAATGAGGTACTCAGTGAGGCAAATGCTAAAGTTCGTGGTCATAATACAAAAGTAGATGGTGCACAGAGTGAAAAGTCTGCGATGGTTATTAAAGTGTGGGCCTATATCTCAAAGGAATTAAAAGCAGACTATAAAACGTATGAGCTAGATATTATTAATTTGGGACGTGCAGTTAAAGGAATGGATGAGTCAATTAATAAGATTGATGCGTCTATTAAAAGTGAAGAAAGCAAACTGTTGGTGTTAGAAGAGCAGATTACTAGTACTGAGCACACTGTTAATGAAATAAATACTATATTGTCTGGTTACCATTTTGAAGGCTTTAAAATTGGGGCCGGTGATAATAAAGGCACCTATAAAATTGTTAGAAGTGATGGAGCCGATGCAAGGAATACTCTTAGTGAGGGTGAGAAAACATTTGTGACCTTCTTGTATTTTTATCATTTGCTCAAAGGCAGTGTTGCAAAGGTTGATATTAGTAAAGATCGTATTGTTGTATTTGATGATCCGATATCTAGCTTAGATAGTAATGTACTATTTATAGTCAGTAACTTAATTAGAAAACTAATTGATCAGGTTATGAAAAATGAAGGGTTTGTCAAACAAGTATTTATACTGACCCACAATGTTTATTTTCATAAAGAAGTTTCTTATAAAATTGATCCATGCAAACACTGGGTTGTAAGTAAACTCAATAATATCTCAACTGTTAAAGAATATGATACCAACCCCATTAAAAGTTCGTATCAATTGTTATGGCAACAACTCAAGGAAGTTGAAAGCACTGGTAGTGTGACTCTACCTAATATTTTAAGGCGAATACTAGAGACTTATTTTAAGTTAGCGGGCAAATTTAGCTTTGACAGCTTGATTGATAAGTTTGTTGATGAAGAAAAAATATTATGTCACTCGCTTATCTCATGGATTCATGATGGTTCGCATAATATTAATGATGATTTATATGTTGAGTCATCAGTTGAAACGATTGAGAAATATTTATTAGTGTTTAAAAAAGTATTCGTGGAGTCCGGCCATGGTGAGCATTACGACATGATGATGGCTAACTGATTAAGCAACTAATAAGGGAGTGAATGATGTTATTGGAAGGCGCGAGTGCGTTTGCAACAATGGTAGGTCTGTTATCAGCTTTTAATGGTGGTAGGCAGTCTGATAAGTCTGCTGACCTTACTGAGTTTATATCATGGTTAATGGAGCATAATCATAATGAATTGGTTAAGGCTATTGAACAAAACCAGTCTACCTCAATTAGTATAAAGGCGTTGCTGAATCAAAATGCTTCTGATTTGAATGGTAAGCTGGATTACCTAGGTGAAACTCTGGGTCAATTGGCCAAAAGGATCTCCTGCTTTGATCAATTGTCAGAATCACTACTTCCTAATGTTGGTATATCAGATCAAGCATTTTCAATACTTGAACAGATGAGTGATTTAGAAATTGAGTTTATACTCGTTTTAATAACTTATGATGGCTTATCGCTGCATGGTAGCAATAATAAACAAGTTGAATATACGGAAAAACTGTTTTTAAAGGATGACCTGACGACACTAACCAACTTAGGTCTATTGAAACATGATTATACTGAATCCGGTAAAAATAAATACTACTACACTAGGATGGCAAGTCGATTAATCGCCGAAAGTAGGAAGTAGCACCTAAGCCCCATAAGTCAAAACTACTGGAGCTTGTAAATACCTGTATACCAATACTTAATCCCCGCTGATTATCTTTATAAAATAATTAGGTTTTGTTTAGAACCAAATGAAATTATTTATTATAAATAATAATTCAACCTATTTTTATCATATTTATGAGAGATAAAAACTAAACCAAGTAGCATAAACGTCCTATTTAATTCGTAATAAGAATGGATATGTTTACAATTTAATGGCAATACCTAAAGCAACGTGGAAATTATGGAATTTACAATAGCATCTCAGAGTAGTCTTGACGCAGATCTTTTTTTACGATGTCTTTGGAGTCAGTTTAGAGCTAGTTTTGATAATTATGGCTGGAATTATTGGGGTATAAGAAATAAAAATTTAGTTGACCTGGGTTTGTTAAATCTAGGGTTGAAATGTCCGGTACATATTTTATATAACTACAAGCAAAAAGGTACAATAAATAATCTTTTTTTGGAACTGGATGAAGAGGATTTATCAGAAGAAGTAACAGCGAAAATAGCTTTATGTATTTCAAAAGCAAAAGAAAATAAAACTCTACTAAAAGATTATTATTGTAGTTCTCCAATAGAGACCTTTTATGAAATACAAGATTATAGAGGCTCTAATTTTGAAATTGAAAAGTCAACATTTGGCGAGAACTTACTATTTAAAGTTTTATCTTTTGATAAGTCTGACTTCGATCAAGAAGCGGCGATAAAATCAGCTGAATTAATAAAATTTCTATCTTTGGTATTTAAACTACCTATATTCCATGGAACAAATAAATCAGAAAGAATAAAGTCCGGAGGGGACGATTATAGTAAAGAGCTAAAGACAATAGATGATTTTCTAGGAAGGTATGACCTATCTTCGAATGTTTATAATAAAATAATCGAGGCAATCACCCTATATTATAATGCTCTAAAAATTATTTATAATAATAGACGAATTCACGCATATCATGCCTTAGATAGCACAGATGATCAGTTAAGGTTCTTTACTCCAAGTATTCATCAAGAATTAATCGACGTTCAACAAAAAATTAAAGTAGACATTGAAATTGCAGTTGTGTCCTTAATTAGTGCTATTGAAGTTGCTGCGAGCATAGAAAGTTTTAAATCTAAGGCTTGCACAACCTGTAGTCAGCAAGTATATAAAATTGCACAAAGAGTAAGGGCGTTTTCTAAGAAATATGGCAATGAAGTTATTGAAAATAATGTTAAGAGCGCATACAGCCTCCGATCACAAATCGTACATGTCGGTATTTTATTAGAAAAGCAGGAATCTTATCAAGGCGTAACCAATCCAAGACTTGATTTATCTCAGAATGGAAAATTGCTAAAGATGGCTCATACGTTACCTGAAATTTTGCTTGAAGATGTGCGATTTATTTTATTGAAATTTTTAGAGGGTATAACGAAGGATGCTGCTGGCGGAAGTTAAATTATATGAATAGTTATAGCTTGTTATTGAAGGCTTGTCTCAACTTATATTATAAAGCTTTTCTAGGGGGCTTATGCATCTATCCCGTGTTATTCAATAACAGAAAATAGCATCAAAACTCAATTGTTAGAGTAGGTAGAAGTGTAGTTTATTAACTAGTTTGATTAAATTGTCTTTATTAATCAATGATAAGGTACCTGTGCATCATGGGGCATTATTTAGAGGTGTTAGGCTAGAAGCGTGTATTAGCATGAGTGTTAATATGAAGATGTTAGTATAATAATTAAACCATCAATTGAATGCTTGGAAGAATGAAATTAAGTCGTTAAAAGAAACTAGTGCTCACTATGTGCTCACTGATAGAAAAGCAGTGATTTATATGGTGGAGTAGTTAGGTCGATATTTTGTTGTAACTGTATGATATTTGGAATATTTAAAATGGTCCGCCCTTCAGGATTCGAACCTGAGGCCTGTCCCTTAGGAGGGGACCGCTCTATCCAGCTGAGCTAAGGGCGGAAAGCGAAAATTATATACAAAACAGTCTGTTAAGACTAGCGCTAAATATGACTAATAAATGCTCCTTCATTCTTTCGCACAGATTCTGCATATTATTTTCAATTCGTCCCTTTGCTTGGCTTCTAAAGCCTTTTTAAGGTTTAGTTCTGCTTTGCAATTTCAAAGGTGACAATGGATGACACCCTAAGTTGGATAAGGGGAGTGTGGGCCGTAACAGAAATACAATGAAGGTTATTTGTTTGCTTTTGTTAGAGCCTTATCCCATAAAAGTTTCATAAAGCGACGTTGGGTTTTGGATAAAGTAGGCCAAAGAATTTGTTTTTTGGTAAAGAAGTTTTCATCATTTAAATGAAATCTATCAATTTCATCAGCCGTTAATTGGCTTTTGATAGTAATATTGACTGGCGCGCTGGCAATACCTTTAGCAATAACCTTAAACTGAAATTCTTCACTTAGGGTGTAATTTATCCAGTCTTCCGCAATTTTCTTATGTAAGGGCTTATCTGCTAGATTCTTGCTGATGGCATGTCCATCAATCCATGTTGTTATACCTTCCTTCGGGCTAGCCATTTTCCAAATTTGCCCTTGCTTTGCTAACTCAGGAAAAGAGAATCCCCAAGCTGTACCGATTAAATTATGTTCAAGGTCAGATGCTTTATCAACACCGTACCATAAATTTCCAGCTTGCTTAATTAATGAGGTTAGCTTCTGCTCTAACTCTGGACTCGATAACTTGCTGGTATTATTTAATTCTTTAGGCCTGATACCTAAAGCAAGCGCAGTAATGTAAATATTTACCTCAGAGTAATCTGAGTTGATAGTGTAGTGTCCTTTAAATTTAGGTTCCCAAAATACATTCCAGGAATCAGGCTCAGGCTGTACAAGCTTACTATTATAAGCCAGCCCATAAGGCCCGTGAACCAGTGGGACTGAATAAACGACTCCTTTTGTCGTGCTGTAATCAGCGTACTGTAAATCTGGAAATATTTTCGTGTAGTTTGGTATGTTTTCTATGTTGATGGGTAGAATCAGCTGCTTGTCGATTAGTTTATAGCGATAGTCTTTTAATATATTGTGGCTTGGGGCAATGACGTCGGCTGTGCCATTATTAATAGCATTAATATAATCACTTTCTGATGATACGTAGGTAACACTAAAATTTACTGGTAAGCTATACTTTGTTGCCATTAAGTGTTCAAAATACCGTACCTGCTCAGCTGGAGCATAACCCTCCCAAGTTAATAAATTGATTTCGACCTTTGCATGTACTGAAGGAGATGAAATAAAAAATATAACAAGAAAGGTAATAAAGTGGATTCTGAAACTAGTCTTCATATAAGAGCTCCAACCTTTTTAGCGCATGAAACATATTGCAGGTAAACGACCTGCTTAATCATTCGCGATAGAAACATAATAGGCGTAAATCTGGTCGTAGCGACCACTCTTTTTCAATCGCTTAAGTTGTTTGTTAAACGTGTCACGGGCTTTAATGCTTCTAAACAGAAATCCACTTTCATTTTTACCAAACAAAGGGAATGTATCGACTTCTAGCTGCATGTTTATTTTACCTTCGCGTGCAAGTGAGGATCTAAAATAGCGAAATATCTGCATATCTAGCTGAACAACATCCACCCGGTCTAAGAAGAGCATTTTCAATTGTAAGGCCTGGTTGTGATGCTCGCTATAAAAAGGGTTGTTGAGCGCCATCTTTGCATACTCTGGTCCGAGGGACGCTGTCGCACCTTGCCATGATAATATGCGGTAGTTGCCTAAATCACTAATTTTTTTGAACTGATAGTTATTACTTTTGAGAGTGAATGCGTAGTTAGTATACGTATAGGCAATATCAGAAAAGTAACCCTTTAAATCTTCCCTTTCAATCACTTCTGGGTTGACGTCACTAACTACGTCAACTAAGCCTTGTCGATAAGAAAGTATGCGTCGTGCATATGGATAATAAACGTTGGTAATTTCATAGCCTACGGGTGTCAGGCTCTCTGAAATGATATCAATTAATATTCCGTTTTCAGTTTCAGGCATCACCCAGGGAGGGAGGGAGTTACCAAATGCGACCTTAAGCCGCTCACTAGAGAGGCTCGCGCATGAACAAGTAATACATAAACAAAATAGAATAATCTTGAGTCGCATCCCACCCACCTCTCAGAGTTAAAGCTGCCAATTAGTATAGTTTAGGAATTAGGTGTTAGCTTGATTAAATTTATTATTTCAAGGTGCAATCATCTGGTTGTTAGGCAAAACTATACCTCAAATAATTGGCTTTTGTATTGAATATTGATCCGATGTTGATCACTCTGAAAATGAACTTTTTAGATGAATAAGACAAGCATTTGCCTGATGTAAAGTGATTACTTATGAGCTTAGGATATGCCCTTTGATATTCATCATTATTTCTACTAAGGTAATTATTGAGCTAAATAATTAGACTGTTCAGAGATTAAATGAAATGCGTTTTGTTGATAAGTCTTCATACTTTTTTCTTGTCATATATTGGTTAATCGCAACATTTTCTTATGCCCAAGAAGTCGCACTGGCAACAGGTATAAATACAGACCCTCCTTTTGTTTATGGCGATTTTGATATTTCATCTGAGTATCCTGGCATTACGATTGAAATATTAAAGCTGATTGAGAAAAAGGCAGAAGTTAAATTTATTATTGATAAGCGTCCATGGGCTAGAGTCGTAAAAGATGTCAAATCTAACGTGCTTGATGGTGGGTTTCATTTTAGCTTTAAGGAAGAAAGAAAATCCTTTGTGTCCTACCCAATAAAAAAAGGGAAAGAGCTGCCTGATATAAATTATAGTATATCCAATAGGTCTTATGTTCTATATAGATTAAAGGGCAGTACTGCACAATGGGATGGTGAAAACATAGCGCATAACTCTGATAGGCCTGTTGAAGTTGCTGTAATTCGGGGAGGGTCGATTACTGGAGATCTCAAGGATCGTGGGCATAATTTGCTAGAAGTAGGTTCGGATGAGCAGATGCTAAAATTGTTACTTCTAGGTAGGGTTGATGTCATCGTTGGTCTCGAAAATATGATGGATGCAAAAATTCAAACTCTTGAACCAAGTCAACAAAAATTGATCGAAAAGACCTACCCAGACCTTGTTAATAAGCCATACTTTATCGCTTTTTCAAAGAAGTTTTACCAAGATCATCCTCAACTGGCATGGGAGATTTGGGAGGTAATTAAATTAATTAAAAGTAGTGGCGAGTTAGCTAAGATAGTACAGCGTTATTCTGATAGATAGCGGCCTTGTTAATAAACTACTTCACACAAATTTTCTGCATAAAAAGCTGTGCTGAGCTCAATTGGCGATATCTTTCCTTTCATTTAATGACTTATTTACCATAAAATATTTAGAACTCTGTCCTTTAAAAGGAAGGCTTTAATTTGATTCTTTTGGGGTCATTGTAAAGGTTGGTTCATGATGAATAGCTTTACATAGGCCCCAAACTATTACTATTTTGAGCTACCAAGTGATTGAATATGGTTGGCAACAACCGATAACTGGTCCATATCCATGCGAACAATAAATTTCCGGCTTACTGAGCTGATGAGTTTAACTGCGCTCGCAATGCCCAGTCGTGCTGATTTTTCTGAGACAAATCCGATTTCAGCCTGCTTGAGCGCCTTCACAAAGTAATAATCCATGCCAGCCTCAACCAGTTCAGCAACAAGGTTTGCGATGGCATCGCCATGTTTTGGGTGGTCGGGATTAGACTCTAATTCAGATATTACAGCCTCAGTTTTGTTCTTCAACTCAGTCGAATGATAGAAACGAAGTGAAGGTTCCTCTATAGCAGGTGTCGAAGATGAGTGGGTGTCGGTCTTTGATTTTATTGCGACAGTCTTTTTGTTGGAAGGACTTGTTACATGTTTTGCTGAAGTATTCATAAGTTTTCTCTGATCTGTAATTTGGAATGTGTATATTACTATAGTGTACGAATGTATACTTGTTGTCTAGAGTGTATGTCATGTTTTTAAGGTTTATGTTGTGAGTGTCTTTATTGTAGGTGTTTCTGGTGGGTAAGTTGTTGTTTTTTGGTGTGTACGACTGTACTTTTCGGTTGGTTTGTCTTGAGTGGGGGAATGTTTTGATTAAGTCTAAGGTCTACTAGAAAGAGTGTTTGTTTGGCGTGATACTGAAATCTTTGCTTTGAAAGTCGTCAAACCTGCAGGTAAAAGGTGGTTTTCTAAAAGGCAAGCTTGAGAGAATTTATCCAAACCTGAAGAGATTTAGCTTCTGTCGTGAAGAAATTAAAGTGGATGTTTTAACGTTTGTTAGTATTAGGTAGTGCACTTATTATGTTGTTGTAATATTTCTGGTTGGTAAATCAATAGCTTACTGTTCAATACTCTTCCTTAGGCGGAATGTTTCTAGAATTTCATTACTCTGTTAAAATACCTCTCGAGATTTTACCTATTAATGACCAAAAGAAGTTAAATTGCAATGGAATCGAAAATACTTAAGAAAGATATGGCTCTAAGAATGGAGTTAGGAATAGAAATAGAAGAACGAGTAAAAAAACGTTTTGCATCAGAGATTGAACAATTAACACAAACCAATCAGAAGTTAGATCAGAGAGTAACAGAGCTTTTAGCCAGCCAAGCCAAGCTATCAGCGGAAACAATTTTTGAGTCAGAGCATCAGTCTATTACACTCGGTTTAACGAATAAAATATCAGGCCTTGAAAGTGAGCTAGTCGGGCTCAAGAAAAAATATGATTCACTTAGGGATCAGTCTTCTAAATTAAAATCCGAGCATGCCGAATTTAAACGATTGGATCCGGTTGGTCTTAAGAAAAAACTTGATGAAAACAAGAAGAAGCTGAAGGTTAAAACCCAAACGGTTTCAGATATGACTAAGGATAAAGTAAAGCTTAATGAGGTGATGTTAAAGCAGAAGCTAGAGCTGGAAAGCTTGAAAAAGTCATCTGAAGATTCGTAAATCAATAGGGTTATGCTTGATTGAAAGCTGCAACTTACTAGGTGTCAGGTGATTACTGTTGTAGTTATGATGCTGATGTGATCTGCCTTTTTGAATTTCTAAATGATAATCTTCCGGAAGTGTTAAGCTCGCCTTGACACTAGTCCTAAAAAAGGGGCCTTTTCTTCGCTTATTGCAGCTATGAAACTTGTGTCTTAGATGAAAGCTGAATGGGGGTTGGGGTTTTTACTCGCAGCTTTTTTTATTAGTAATACGTCTATATCAATCAGCTGAGCCTGTCTTCGTGTTGTTTTTTTTTGAGGTTAAGTTTTGCAGGTATTTGATTCACATCTTCATATTATTGACTCCAATTTTCCTCTTTATGAGAATAATGGGTTTCTGCCAGAGCCATTTACTGTTGACCAATATATACAGCGGGTAGCACCGATTGGTATCACATCTGGCGCGGTTGTTTCGGGTTCTTTTCAGGAGTTTGATCAGCGCTATTTGGTTCATGCCTTGAATGCCTTGGGTAATGAATTTGTTGGTGTTACACAGTTGCCGGTGAGTGTAACGGATCAAGAAATTCTAAATCTAAATGAATGTGGTGTGAGGGCGGTTCGGTTTAATGTTCGCCGAGGCGGGTCAGAGTCCATCTCTGAGCTCAGCTATTTTGCTGCTCGAGTTTTTGAGCTCGTCAACTGGCACGTTGAATTGTATGCTGATCATCAAGCGCTTATCAGCTTAGCGCCAGTGCTTGCTGGTTTGCCTGCGGTTAGTATTGATCATCTGGGTCTTGATAAGCGTGGAATTCCACTACTTAAAAAATTTGTAGAGCAAGGTGTTAAGGTTAAAGCGACTGGTTTTGGCCGTCTTGATTTTGATGCGACGGCTTTAGTTAGGGAGTTATATGGAATTAATCCAGATGCACTTATGTTTGGCTCTGACCTCCCCTCCACGAGGGCGCCATCTCCTTTTGAGGATCAGCACTTGTTCAGCTTACTGGAATGTTTAGATGAAAATGCAGCTGCTAAAGTCTGTTGGTCTAATGCACGAAAATTCTATGGTTTTGACGTTTAAGTTTCGAAGCAGAATTAGCGTGATTAATATTCACCTGAGAGCTAAAAGCGGGTAAGCTTGATAGCTTCTTCACACTTTCAACTGAGTTTTTTACTTGTCTCTCATCTTAGGTATTGATCCTGGCTCAAGAACAACCGGTTACGGCTTGATACGCTGCCAAAGTGGCCGCTTGGAATATGTTGCAAGTGGTTGTATTCGTCTGAAAAGTGATCTTTTGTCTGAGCGCTTACACGTCATTTTTAAGGGCGTAACACAGATTATCCAACAATTTGGTCCTGATGAGTTTGCGATTGAAGAAGTTTTTATGGCGAAAAATGCTAGCTCTGCATTAAAGCTAGGGCAAGCAAGAGGAGCGGCGATTGTCGCAGCAGGAAACAGTCAGCTTGCCGTTAGCGAATATTCAGCCAGAAAAGTAAAGCAAGCCGTAGTTGGTAATGGTGGGGCAGAGAAGTCGCAGGTTCAGCATATGGTTAAGCAGATGCTTGGTTTAGAGGGGGACCCTCAAGCCGATGCTGCGGATGCTCTGGCGATTGCCCTGTGTCATGCCCACACTCAACAAGTTTTGATTAAAGTTTCAGGTGCCTCGCATAGTCGTCGAGGTCGTCTTAAATAATTTGCTAAGAAATACGTGGTAATAAAAATATGATTGGAAAAATTAGCGGTGTGTTAGAAGAAAAAAATACACATCAGGCGCTGATTAATGTGAATGGTTTAAGTTATGAAGTTGAGGTGCCTATTACAACTTCATTTGAAATGCCTGAAGCTGGTAATAAAGTGCAACTATATACACATTTTGTGGTCAGGGAAGATGCGCAATTGCTTTATGGTTTTATAAAAAAGCAAGACAGAGAAATGTTTAGGGTTTTAATTAGGGTGAATGGCGTAGGACCAAAGTTAGGTGTTGCAATACTTTCAGGTCTTGATAGTACGTCCTTGGCACGTTGCGTTCAAGATGATGACGTCACCACACTGGTAAAATTACCTGGTATTGGAAAGAAAACCGCGGAGCGACTTTTAATAGAGCTACGAGATAAAGTGAAGTTACTGCTCATGCCTGAGTCTGAGGTGGGTTCTACGAAAGAGCTATCATTTGCTTCTGTTGCAGTATCTATTGAGGATGAGGCAGAGTCAGCTCTGATTGCTCTGGGGTACAAGCCTCAAGCTGCTACCAAGTCGATTAAATCTTGTAAGAAAGAAGGGCAGTCGTTAGAAGATTTAATAAAGGCAGCATTAAAAAATATGATGTGAGCTTTTAGTGGCGAATGTTGTCTAACACAATGGTAACACTTGTCTGGTCAGCTGACCGGTACACTAATGCTTATATGTAGGAATAAAGAACTCTTGGAAATAACCGGATTAACGAATGATTGAAGCTGATCGTCTAATTTCACCTCAGGCATCATCCAGCACGGCAGATGGTGTTATAGGTAAAGAGGAGTTACAAGATAGAGCTATTCGACCAAAGACATTGGTTGATTATGTCGGTCAGCCAGCAGTAAGAGAACAAATGGATATTTTTATCCGAGCGGCAAAAATGCGTAATGAAGCTTTGGATCATGTGTTGATTTTTGGCCCGCCGGGTTTGGGGAAAACAACTCTAGCTCACATTATCTCGAATGAGCTTGGTTCAAATATCAAATCTACTTCTGGTCCTGTGCTAGAAAAAGCCGGAGACTTAGCGGCATTACTCACAAACCTTGAAGAAGGTGACGTGCTTTTTATTGATGAAATTCATCGCCTTAGCGCCAATATCGAAGAAGTCCTTTATTCAGCTATGGAAGACTACCAGTTGGATATAATGATTGGTGAAGGGCCAGCCGCGCGGTCAATCAAATTAGATCTTCCTGCTTTTACGCTTGTTGGGGCGACTACTAGAGCGGGCTTATTGACCTCACCTCTGCGTGATCGTTTTGGTATTGTTCAACGGCTCGAATTTTATAGTGATAAAGACCTTAGCTCAATCGTTATGCGCTCTGCTCAATTATTGGGGTTGGAAATAAACCCCTTGGGCGCCAAAGAAATTGCATGCAGGTCTAGAGGAACACCTCGAATTGCAAATCGCTTATTACGTCGAGTGCGGGATTATGCGGAAGTAAAAGGGAATGGGGTGTTGAGTCAGGAAATGGCCGATCAAGCGCTTAATATGCTCAAGGTTGATGCAAGTGGTTTTGATCATATGGATCGCCGTTTACTGTTAGCGGTTGTTGAAAATTTTGGTGGTGGGCCTGTTGGTGTCGAAAGTATGGCAGCTGCTATTAGTGAGGAAAGAGGCACAATTGAAGATGTGCTCGAACCTTATTTAATTCAGCAAGGTTATTTGACGCGCACGCCTCGTGGTCGAATGGCGACAGATAAAACATGGCAGCACTTTGGTTTGAAAGCACCCAAAGCAGACAGTTCAGCACAATGATTGAAAATGATGAATTCTACCTGCCTATTCGTGTTTATATTGAAGATACTGACGCCGGTGGTATTGTATTTTACGCGAACTATTTAAAATATTTTGAGCGGGCACGCACCGAATTTATTCGTTCTTTAGGCTTCGAACTCCGTGCATGTATGGCTGAAAATGTTAACTTTGTTGTACACAGTATTGATCTCAAGTATCTAAGGTCAGCAAAGTTAGATGAGGTTGTGAATGTATCTGCAAGGGTCGAAAAAAAGGGGCGCGCCTTTATGCTTTTCCACCAGCAGGTGGTAAATAACTTGGGGGAAGTAATTGTTGAGGGTCACGTAAAGGTTGCGTGTATTCATTTTGATACTGCTAAACCCAGAGCATTGCCTGTAGAATTATCGAATAAGTTATAAGTACTTTTCAGTTTTTTAAATTTAAATGTAATTGTTTTTTGGAGTAAAAAGTGGAACAGGAAATATCCATAATTGGTCTAATTGTTGACGCAAGCTTTATTGTTCAGCTTGTCATGTTTTCTTTATTTTTAGCATCCATTGTTTCTTGGTATTTTATCTTTCAGCGTAGTTCATTTTTTAAAAATGCTAAGCGGGAGCAGCTCGTCTTTGAGGAGCGGTTTTGGTCAGGTATGGATTTGAATCAGCTTTATAAAGATGCGAACTCCGGCCGCAGCAGGGCTGGCTTAGAGCTTATTTTTAAAGCAGGATTTAAAGAATTTAATCGACTAAAGCAACAAGGGCAAATAGATCGGACAGCGGTTATGGAAGGCACGCAGCGTGTGATGCGTGTTGCTTTATCTCGGGAGAGTGAGCGTTTGGACTCACATTTACCTTTTTTAGCAACCGTAGGTTCTACTAGCCCTTATGTCGGATTATTTGGGACGGTATGGGGGATTATGAACTCGTTTTTGGGTTTGGCTCAGCAGCAGCAAGCAACTTTGGCTACAGTCGCACCAGGGATTTCAGAAGCATTAATCGCAACGGCGATGGGCTTATTTGCTGCAATTCCTGCCGTGGTCGCATACAACCGATTTTCTGCAAATGCTGATGTGCTATATAGCTCTTATGAAACATTTGCTGATGAGTTTTCTAGCATCTTGCATCGAAATGTTCATAGCAGTAAAAAATCCCAAAGCGAGTAAAAAAATCGTTTTTTGCCTAAAACTGATTCAGTAAAAAGTGAAGTTATAACATGGCTCGATCTAAACGAAAACCAATGTCAGACATCAATGTAGTGCCATACATTGATGTCATGTTGGTGTTGTTAATTATTTTTATGGTTACGGCACCAATGCTAACGCAAGGGATAAAGGTTGATTTACCCCGGCTTGAGTCTGATCCGGTAAAAACTGAAAAAAACCAAGAGCCTATAATCGTTTCAATCGATTCTAACGGTGCTTATTATTTTGAAATGAGTGCTTCTACTGATAAGCCTCTAGAGTTAGCCGATCTCATAAAAAAGGTCCAGGCTGTTTTGCAGCAAAATCCCGGTACGAGTGTTTTGTTGCGAGGTGACAAGCACGTTGAGTATGGTGCTGTGGTTGCTTTGATGTCATCACTGCAAGAGGCAGGGGCTGATGGCGTAGGTTTGATTACTGAAGATCCATGAAACAATCAGCCGCTAATGAAACCAAAATGACTTTATTGTTGAATGCCTTAAAGTCCATTTTCAAAACAAAAGATAAGCGATTTTTAATTGCTAGTGTGCTGCTGCACATTGTTTTGTTTTCTATGTTACTTGTAAGTTGGCAGAGTAGTGAGGCGATTAAAATTACCTCGGTTCCGAGCAGTGTTCAAGCGCGTGTAATAAGCTTGGATGAGTTGAAGGCGCTACGTTCAAAACGTGAGGCAGAGCAAAAGAAGGTTTTAGATAAAAAGAAAGCTTTAAAGAAAAAGAAAGAACTGAAGCGGAAAAAAGAATTGAAACGCAAGAAAGAATTAAAGCGAAAAAAAGAACTGAAGAAAAAAAAGGATCAGGCTAAAAAGAAAAAAGACGCCAAGCGTAAAGCAGATGAAAAAAAGAAACTTCAAATTAAGAAAAAAGAGAAAGAAAAGCGTCTAAAAGAAGAAAAACAAAAAAGAGACGATGAACGGAAAGATCAGGAGCGTTTAGAAAAACTCAAGCTAGAGAGTGAACTGGAAAAGCGTCAAGAGCGTGAGCAGCGCTTATTGGAAAAAATGCAGCAAGCGGAGCTGCTTTTAGAGCAGCAGCTAGAAGCGGAGCGTGTTGCAAAAGAGTTGTCGCGTCAACAGGAACTTGCTTTGGAGAAAGAGCTAAGTGAGACAGAAAGGTATTTGTCTTTAATTCGTTCAAGAATTGAGAATCAGTGGCATATTCCTCCTAAAAGTGCTGGCCTTAGTGTCGTTTTACAAATAAAGCTGTTGCCTACAGGAGAGCTGTCGGGGGTAAGAATAGTTGAAAAAAGTGGTGTTATAGCTTTTGACCGCTCTGCAGAGCGTGCCGTTCGTGGAGTGCGTAAATACCCTGTGCCTGAACAGCGTGCGCTTTTTGAAAAGAATTTTAGAGTGTTTTCAATGCGCTTTGCGCCATCTTAAGAGATATTAATCATATTGAGGGTGTTTGTTTGAAAGTTGAGGGAAGAATGAAGTTAATAATGACGTTTTTTAGTTTTCTGTTGTTTGTTCAATCGGCATATGCAGAGCTAATGATCGAGATAACCAAGGGCTCGGACTCTGCTTTACCTGTCGCAATCGTACCTTTTTCGAATAAAGGTGATTTTGCAGTTCCATATGATGTTTCTCGTATCATAGCAAATGACCTTCAGCGTAGTGGTGATTTTGATACGCTGCCTACAAGTAAAATGCTAAGCCTTCCAGGGCAATACGATCAGGTATATTTTCGAGATTGGCGACTGCTGGGGCAGGATTATGTTTTGATTGGTCAGGTAAAGTATTCTGACTATACAAAAAAGTATGAGATTTCTTATGAGCTCATTGATGTGCTGAGCCAACAGCGTATCTTGGGGGAGGTGCTGTCTTCAGGATCAAAAGGTTTAAGGAAATTAGCGCATAAAATTAGTGATGCGGTTTATGAAGTAATTACCGGTGTAAGAGGGGTATTTTCAACAAAAATTGCTTATGTCACACTGAAGCAGTTAACTAAAAACAAACAAGAGTATCGGCTTTATGTTTCCGATGCCGATGGTCAGAATGCTTATACATTGTTCAAGAGCCATGAGCCAATGCTATCAATTTCATGGTCCAATGATGGAAAGCATTTAGCGTATCAATCTTTTCATTCTGGTCGCCCTGCGATCTATATTCAGCATGTTAAATCGGGACACCAGCGTAAGGTCACCTCCTTTAAGGGGCTCAATAGCGCGCCAATGTGGTCGCCAGATGACTCCACTTTAGTCATGACTTTATCAAAAGATGGTAATGCAGAAATTTACACTTATGATCTTGCGACAAATGCACTTAACCGGCTAACAAATCATTATGGTATTGATACAGAGGCTAGTTGGTCGCCTGATGGTAAAGAAGTTGTGTTTACGAGTGATCGAAGTGGTAAACCTCAGGTTTACAGAATGAGTATAAAGGACAAGCGTCCAGAGCGTTTAACCTTTGTTGGAAAGTACAATGCGCGCCCTCGCTTCAGTAAGGATGGTGAATCGCTTTATTATGTTCATCAATCTAACGGAGGTTTTCATATTGCGGCTATTGATATGAAAACAGATGACCAGCAAGTGTTAACATCAACTTCTCTGGATGAATCACCGAGTCTGGCGCCAAATGGTCGAATGATTATGTATTCAACTCTAAGAGGGAATAAATCTGTTTTGGCTGTGGTTTCGGTGGATGGCGGCTCCAAGTATTTCTTGCCATCTGATAGTGGTGATGTGCGTGAACCTGCGTGGTCACCCTTCTTAAATTAAAATTGCGGTCAATTTAACTGCTGATACTTGAATATTAAACTAAATTTATATAAATGCATCTTGTGTTTTGTTAATCATCGGGTAAGCTTCATGTGAAAATACATTTATAAAAACTACTCTGGATATAAAACGCATATTAAATGCTTTTAAATTAGAAAGTCCCTAACAATATAAAGGTAAGATAATGAAATTTGATTCGCTAAAACCAATAACCGCATTGTTACTTTCAGGTCTAATATTGACTGGTTGTGAAAGCATGGACACTCAAGACGAAAATGCTGATTTAGATTCGCAAGACCAAAGTAGTATGGAGGCTGGCGAAGGTGCTAATGGCTCAGGTTCTGAAACATATAGTGCTCCGGAAGAACCAGAGGTGAGTGCAGCAGAACTGGCAGCGCAAAATGCCAAAGAAGCGGCGATGAAAGAACAAGCGGCTTTGCGTGAAGTACGTACTTTTTACTTTGACTTTGATCAATCCACAATTAAAACCGAGTCACGGGCTTCACTTGCAGCTCACGCTGAATTTTTATCTTCAAACCCTGCTTCAAAAGTTTTATTAGAAGGTCATTGTGATGAGCGTGGCACAAAAGAATATAATATTGCATTGGGTGAAAAGCGGGCTAAAGCTATTTCTAGTTTCTTGGTTGTAAACGGTGTATCAAAATCTCAAATTGAAGTGCTTAGCTATGGTGAAGAGCGCCCAGCGAATTCTGCGCATAATGATGCTGCTTGGTCTCAGAATAGACGAGTTTATATTGAGTATAAATAGAACTGAGTTCGAATAAATATGTCTTTTTATAGAAATCTACCAAGGCTTCATCATTTTATGATGAGGCCTGTTTTTTTATTGGTTCTGTCGCTTGGTGTCGTGGCATCAGCGAATTCAAAAACCCTCATTTTTCAGTCTCAGTCTGAGGTTTCTCCTGAGCAGGTTGGGCCGTCTTTTATTGCTGGTTCTAACGCGCCGACGCAAGCACCTAAAGTGCTTAATACGAAGCGCCAGGTAGCATCTGCAAATAGTGAATTGTTTTTCATGTTGGAGCAGTTGCAGCAGGAGGTTCGCTTTTTAAGGGGGATGCTGGAAGAACAGGAGAATCAAATACACCATCTAAAAATTAATGGTAAAAATCGATATCGAGATATTGATTCCAGAGTTTTGGATCTAAGTAAGAAGTTGAGTGGTGTGGTGCAGCCATTACCTGTATCAGCGCCTCGTTCTGACTTGGGTTCCAATTCTGTTCTGCCAAAAGCTAAGGTTATTGATAAAGTAGATTCATTGGCTGCCGTACCCAAGGTTTTGACTCCAGAAAGATCTTTACCTTCCGATGAGCAGAAACGTGAGTATCAGCGGGCTTATGGCCTTATAAAAGAGAAAAATTTTGATGAAGCAATTAAGCAACTTCATCTTTTTATAGAGCATTATCCTGAGGGTGAACTTGCAGGAAATGCTTACTATTGGCTTGGTGAGGTGTACCTTGTCTTACCGCAGTTGGATCAGGCTAAGCAAGCATTTTCGGTGGTTGTAAGTGGGTTTCCCGCTCACAGGAAGGTTGCGGATGCTCTGTTTAAGTTAGGGGTGAGCTATGATCGTTTGCAAGATCCTGCAAAGTCAGAGCACTACTTGAATGAAGTTCAGCTTAAGTTTCCAGAAAGTACTGCTGCAAAATTAGCAAGAAGCTATAAAATAAATCGTTAAGCTATTGAATTATTTTATGTTTTTAACGTCTGTAAGCGCTTAATAAATCTTGTAATATTTTTTAGAAAGCGCTTGTTATTTTTTTTAAAATCATTAATATGTGCGCCTCTTATCAGGGTCGTTAGCTCAGCTGGTAGAGCAGTTGGCTTTTAACCAATTGGTCGCGCGTTCGAATCGCGCACGACCCACCAATTATTTAGAAATACGCCACGTTAGTAGTGGTTGCACAGTTTTAACAGATAT
>Ga0105348_1000757_pt1 | contig 23351 bp, 18 predicted proteins | sample EN8Hudsemesocosm_2_FD_83504 | JGI IMG/M metagenome (GOLD analysis project Ga0105348, IMG submission 83504) | Methane-oxidizing microbial communities from mesocosms in the Hudson Canyon - EN8C Hudson Canyon | ecosystem: Environmental > Aquatic > Marine > Cold seeps | place: Hudson Canyon... | reverse complement strand
TGCGTCAGCATCTGGGTAGTCAATCACGACGTGCATCAAAAAACGATCGAGCTGAGCTTCTGGCAGGGGGTAGGTACCTTCTTGTTCAATCGGGTTTTGAGTGGCCATTACCAAAAAGAGTTTTTCCAGCTTCATGGTATTGCCACCTACAGAAACTTGGCGTTCAGCCATAGCTTCTAATAAAGCACTTTGTACTTTGGCGGGGGCACGGTTAATTTCATCGGCTAAAACTAAGTTATGGAAAATCGGGCCTTGCTGAAATTTGAAGCTGCCTTCTTCTGGTCGATAAATTTCCGTACCCGTAATATCACCCGGTAATAAATCTGGTGTGAACTGGATGCGTTTAAAGTCACCTTCAATATGGTCTGCAAGAGCATTAATGGCTTTAGTTTTTGCTAAGCCAGGAGCGCCTTCTACTAATAAGTGGCCATCTGCCAAAAGGGCGATCAATAAGCGATCAACTAAGTGTTGTTGGCCAATGATGTTGGCGCTCAATGCTTGCGATAGTTGTTTGAATCCTTGCTGCATCTTGCTGCTCACTTTCTATGCGATGTAATTATTTGATTTCATACAAGATTTTATTGAATGAAACGCTCAGGTCAATCCTTGTGAGGCAAGATATCGTGCAAAAGTTCGCTTCTTCACACTACTTTACAAGGAGTTTAGGCAGATTTGATTGTTATTTAATCAATACCTGAGTCGAGCACTAGGATTATCTGCGATAAATCAATCACTAATAGATTTCTTTGGTCTAAGCTAAAAATAAGGAACCTTGTCAAAATTCAGTAGGAATAGCTTAAATGAGCAATGCAAAGCCAATGAATAAACCGGATTTATCAGCGCTTAATCGATTAATTGATGATCGCAATGAAAAAGCCCAAGCAGATAGAATCAAAACATTTGCCGAGCTATATTATGACGCAGCGCCTGCTGCTGATCTAAATGCTCGCAATCCTGATGATTTATATGGTGCAACGGTTTCTTGTTGGCAATTCATTCAAGAGAACAATATTTCTAAGCCCAAGGTTCGTGTTTTTAATCCGGATTTTGAAGCGCATGGCTGGCAATCAACACATACGGTGATTGAAGTTCTTGCTAAAGAAATGCCTTTTTTGATCGATTCAGTGCGTTTAGAGCTGAATCGACGCTTAATGTCGATTCATGCTATTCATTCTTGTGTTGCTCATATTGAGCGAGATTCAAAACATAAGAAAAAAGCCAGCTCTCCATTTTTTAAACCTAGCGATAAAAGCCAAGCTGAAGCCATTATTTATATTGAAGTTGATCGTCATACCGATAGTGAAATGCTTAAGGATTTATCGAATACTTTGGTTCTAATTTTAAATGAAGTTAGCCATTGCGTAGAAGATTTTGGTGCATTGAAAGATAAGGTAGGATTGGTCTCTGCTGAGCTCAGTAAATTACCTTGCGATAAACCAAAAAAAGAAATTAAGGAATCTCAGGATTTTTTAGCTTGGTTAGGAAATGAGCATTTTACGTTCTTAGGCTGCGATGAATTTACTATAGAAAAAAAAGATGGGAAAACCTTTATTGTTCGGGAAGAAGCGAACGACTTAGGGATTTTTAGATACCATAAATCAGATACTCAGCGCCGAAAATTAGAAGAGTTACCTAACGAAATTCAAGCATTTGTACTGAGCTCAGACATTGTTAATTTCTTCAAATCAGGAGCTCGCAGTCGTGTTCATAGGCCTGCTTATCCAGATTATGTGGTTGTTAAGCGCTTCAATGACGCAGGAGAAGTTATCGGTGGTGTTCGGTTTATGGGCTTATATACTTCAATTGTATATATAGAAACGCCTAATAGCATTCCGTTGATTCGCCAAAAAATAGAGCAGGTGCGTAAGCTCGCAGGGTTCGATTCCGGCAGTCATGGCGGTAAGGAGCTCAACCGAATTCTGGAAGTTTATCCTCGAGATGAATTGATTCAGTCTACTTCAGAACAGCTTTATCATACCGCGTTAGGTATTTTGAATATTCAAGAGCGTCGACAGACTCGTGCTTTCACTCGAAAAGGCACTTACGGTAAGTTTTTATCGTGCATGGTTTTCACCCCGCGTGATATTTATAATACGGAATTACGTACTAAAATACAGGCTATTCTGGAAGAGGCGTGTGATCCTGAATTTGTTGAATTCAATACCTACTTCTCTGAATCGATTTTAGCAAGAACACACTTTGTTTTACGCTTAAAAAACAGCGAAAGTGGTGACGTTGATCATCAAGAGCTAGAGCGTAAAATTCAGCAAGTCGCACGCTCTTGGGGAGACGATTTACATACCAGCTTAGTTGAGCAAGTCGGTGAAGAAAAAGGTAATCGCTATCATCAAAAATACCGTGATACTTTCCCTGTAGGTTATCGTGACGATTTTGGCTCTCGTACCGCCGTAGCAGACATCCAGCATATAGAGGATTTGAGTGAAAACCCTGAAAAAGGTATCGCGATGAGTTTTTATCGTGAAATCGAAGAGGGGGATAACCAGCTACGATTTAAATTATTCAACCTTGATAATGTATTACCGCTTTCCGATATTTTACCCATTCTAGAAAACCTTGGTTTACGAGTTATTGGTGAGCATCCTTATGGCTTGCAGTATGAGGATGGCCGTAAAGTATGGATTCATAATTTTTTATTGGAATATACCCTCGCTGAGCGCATTGATATGCAAGCGGTTAAGTGTTTATTTCAAGAAGCGTTTAAGAATATTTGGCATGGTCATGCAGAGAATGATGCCTTCAACAAGCTCGTACTAGGCTCTGAATTGGGATGGCGAGATATCGCGATGCTACGAGGATACGCTCGTTATATGAAGCAAATCCGGTTTGGTATTAGTGAAGCCTATATTGGAGAAACACTAAGCCGTTACATTACGATTAGCCGGTTATTGGTAAAAGCTTTTGAAATACGCTTTGGTTTACATGCTGATTGGACCACAGAGCAGCGTGGATTGGCTTTCAAAGCCATTGAGCTAGAAATAACGGATGCACTTGATAACGTAGAGCAACTCAATGAAGATCGTATTATTCGTCGTTATTTAGAGCTGATAAAAGCAACCTTACGAACCAACTTTTATCAATGTGATGAGCAGGGGAATGCAAAAGATTATGTCGCCTTCAAACTTGATCCTAATGTGATTAGCGATATGCCTTTGCCTAGGCCCATGTTTGAAATATTCGTTTATTCACCGCGCGTAGAAGGGGTGCATTTGCGAGGTGGTAAAGTAGCTCGTGGTGGCTTACGTTGGTCTGATCGAAATGAAGATTTCCGTACTGAAGTCCTAGGCTTGGTTAAAGCCCAGCAAGTTAAAAACGCGGTCATTGTCCCTGTTGGTGCGAAGGGCGGATTTGTCGCTAAAAATCTTAACCAAGATATGAGTCGTGATGAATGGTTAGAGGAAGGTATTGCCTGCTACAAAATTTTCATCAGTTCTTTATTGGATGTAACTGATAACTTATTAGAAGGAAATGTTATCCCTCCACAAGAAGTGGTTCGTCATGATGAGGATGATGTGTACTTGGTAGTGGCAGCGGATAAAGGCACAGCGACCTTTTCAGATATTTCGAATGGTATCGCGGTGGAACGTGGTTTTTGGCTTGGTGATGCGTTTGCTTCTGGTGGCTCGATTGGTTATGACCACAAAAAGATGGGTATTACTGCACGGGGTGCTTGGGTTTCAGTTCAGCGTCATTTCCGTGAATTAGGGCACAACGTTCAAGAAGAAGATTTCACCGTTGTCGGTGTTGGTGATATGGCGGGTGATGTGTTTGGTAACGGTATGTTGTTATCAGAGCATATCCAACTGACCGCTGCTTTTAACCACATGCATATTTTTGTCGATCCTAACCCAGATGCAGCATCCAGTTTTGTTGAGCGTAAACGCTTATTTGAATTGCCTCGCTCAACTTGGGACGACTATGAGAAATCCCTAATTTCAAAAGGCGGTGCGATTTTCTCTCGCAGTGCTAAGTCGATTAAAATCAGCCCTGAAATGAAAGAACGTTTTGATATTCAAGCGGATGCTTTGACCCCGACTGAATTAATTAGAGCCCTATTATTAGCCCCAGTAGATTTATTATGGAATGGAGGTATTGGTACCTACATTAAAGGCAGTATTGAAACCCATGCAGAGGTGGGTGATAAGGCAACAGACGCTGTTCGAATTAACGGTGATGAGGTGCGAGCCAAGGTCATTGGGGAAGGCGGAAACTTGGGCATGACTCAGCTAGGGCGTGTTGAATTTGCCTTGTCGGGAGGTTCATCTTATACCGACTTTATTGATAATGCCGGTGGTGTAGATTGCTCGGATCATGAAGTGAACATCAAAATAATGCTCAATGAGCTCGTAGCTTCTGGCGACATGACCATGAAACAGCGTAATGCTGTATTCATGGAAATGACCGATGCGGTTTCTGATCTGGTATTAACCAATAACTATCGTCAGACTCAAGCGATTGCGTTAGCGCACCAAGAGTGCCAAGAACGCTTAGATGAATATGTTAATTTAATTCATGACTTTGAAGATTCAGGTAAGCTCAATAGAGCACTAGAGTATTTACCTGATGAAGAAACTATCGCAGAGCGACGCATTAAAGAGCAGGGGTTAACCAAGCCTGAATTGTCGGTATTAATTTCTTATGCCAAAGCTGATTTGAAGGAACAGTTAAATCTTGAAGAGATTAGTCAGGACCCTTATCTGTGTAATATCGTAGAGACGGCTTTTCCTCAGAAGCTGGTGGATGAATTTAATAGTCCTGTCATGAATCATAAATTACGCTCTGAAATTGTGGCCACTCAGTTAGCCAATGATTTGGTTAATTACATGGGCATTACGTTTGTAAATCGCTTAACCGAATCAACGGGGGCAACCGTTGTTGAGGTTGCGCGAGCGTATGTTGCCGCAAGAGATGTGTTTGGTTTACACGAGTTATGGTCAAAAATTGAATCGCTGGACTACCAAATCCCCGCTCATGTTCAGGCGGATATGATGAGTCGCTTAATGCGCTTAGTGCGCCGTGCGAGTCGTTGGTTCTTGCGTAATCGACGTTCCGATATGGACGTAGCAAGTGAAGTTGATTCTTTCAAAGCCAGTGCGGATTCTGTGCGCAATAATCTCTCGCAATGGTTGCAGGGATCTACGCAAGAGACTTGGCAGGGACGTTTCGACCAGTACTCAATGCAAGGTGTACCTGATGAAGTTTCAGCTTTAGCGGCAGGGACCAGTTCATTGTTCTCAGCACTGGGAATTATTGAAGCATCGCACCAGACAAATCGTCCTGTTGAGCGAGTCGCAGAAGCTTATTTCTGTGTGGGTGAAACCTTGTCGCTGAACTGGTTTATGGAGCAAATTAATACACTAGATGTTAATTCGCATTGGCAAGGTCTTGCTCGTGAAGCCTTCCGTGATGACATGGATTGGCAGCTACGCTCACTAACGGTTTCAGTACTTAATAGCGAAGAGCAGGCTGATATGCCCATGGATGAACTCATGGCGACGTGGAAAACGGCACATCCAAACTTAGTGAACCGATGGCAGCGAATGTTGGATGCACTGCGTGCTTCTGATCGAGCGGAATATGCTATGTACTCTGTAGCGCTTCGAGAGCTGCTTGATCTGGCTCAGGCGAGTAAGCATCAAACTACTGATAATTGTAGCTAGAAGGAGTAACTAGAAGTAGAGGAGCTGACGTTTATTGAAACGTTAGCCCTTTTTATAACCTGAATTCATATGGATTCAAGTCGTGAGTTAACTAAGATAGCTACCGCGTTGTTTAGCGGTGCTGATGATTTTTTTAGCATTAAAGCGATCTTGAAGTATGTCTACGGCCAATTCAGGCTCAGCATTCCCGCACATGAAAATATCAAATGCAGCAAAATTCCTTTCTGGCCAAGTATGAACACTGATATGTGATTCTGAAAGAACTGCAACACCCGTTACTCCATTGTTGGGCGTAAAGTGATGTAGGTGAATATGCAAAAGGTTCGCACCACACTTTTCAATACACTCACGCATTACCTTATCGACTAGTTCAATGTCATCTAAATGCTCAGCTTCATACAAATCGACAATAATGTGCATGCCTGCAAATGTTTTCCCATCTCGAATCATGAGTGCGTCAGCTGCAGAAATGTTTAGGTTATCAGTCATGTTCACAACCAATAGTTTCTAAGCAAATATCGTTGATTCGATTTGGGGCTGTGTAGAATATAGCCGTTCCAGGTTGAATTTTAGTTGTCAGGCATGGATTAATTGCAACAGAAGAATCTTTAATTGCTATTGCTAACGCACCATATTTAAGTTTCATATTAAAGAAAACATTCTTAAATGTGCTAGAGAAGTCACTAGCAGGATCAATATCAAATCGATACAGGTTTTCACCTTGAAGGTTTGAAATGAGCTGCTGAATAACCGTGCTCGATTCTCGATCTTGCAGCTCTTGTGCCATGAGAAACACATTGACTGGAAGTATGACTTGATTTAGAGAAACATCATTTGCAGGTAATTTAGTTATTTTAGCCTGATGTTCTTCGTTGTTTAAGTAGCATACCATATGGGCTGAATGGTTAATGTCTCGGAAAGAAAACGCGGTAATGAAGGTCTGGTTATCATCTCGACCATGAATGATAACGCTTTTGGCTTTGCTAGCATTTGAGCGTAATAAGACATCTTCTGATGAAAGCTCGCCTTTAATAAAAACAATCTCAGAATTACTTAAAGGGTTCGTTTCTTGTTCTTCAGAACACAGAATTATGGATTCATTAGGATTGTTTTCAAGTAATTCGGTAATAACTTTTTCAGTACTGCCTTTTCTATAACCCATTAATAGTGTGTGATTCTCAGTACTCATAATGCCTAACCCTTTATTCTTTTTATTCGCCAAACTAATGATCAGTTCAGATAATTTACCAATTATAATTGCAACAGCACCAATGCCAGATGCCATGATGAATCCTGCAATGATTCTGCCTTCGGTCGAGCTCGGGGCAAAATCGCCATAGCCCACGGTGGTAATCGTTACGATAAACCACCAGGTGTAATTATTAATAATATCTATTTCATTAAAGGCTACCATTCCTAGTAAGCCGACAATATAGGTGAAGGATATTGTGATTAATAATGTCACCCAAGCGTGATCATATAGTTTAAATAATGCTTTTCTGTATGTTTTGCTTAACAGCGAAAAAATCATTCTACTTGCCAACTCCTATCGGTATATGCGGTTAATAAGCAAGGTTCCATTAACGTATTAATACAAATATTTTTAGTATCAAGCTCGCCTTTGCCGAATGCAAAAGAGGATGCTAATAGCTCAGGTGTAATAAAAGCGGTATCAACGACGAAATCTTTAAGGTGAGACAAGCGTTGTTTTAATTCTGATGGATTCTCTTGTGCCGTCCACGCTAAGTAATATCCCCAGTCACCAAAAGATGGAATGTTTTGACGGTAAGGTAATGTATTAAAACCTGCGGACTCTAATGTATTTCCAATAGCCAGATAAGCTTCTTTAGCATGGTAAGGGGACGTTGATTGAATCGAAATGTAGGCGTCGGGTGTTAGGTATCGTTTTAAGTTTTGATAAAATTGCTTGCTGTAAAGTTTACTTATTTCAATGCCAGAAGGGTCTGGGAGATCAATGATTACCGCATCCCATTTTTGCTTAGGTTTATTTCTTAAGAATAGGTCGGCATCAATATTATAGACAGTGGTAGCAGCAACCCACTCGGATGTTTCCTCAACTCCATTTTCGGATAGATAGATGCCTTGCTTTGCCCCAGAGTCAATAAGCTGGAATGGCAGGGTTGCTAGTTTTGCATTTTTAAATGAGTCGTTATTTAAATGGGTTAATAATTTATTAGTTGATGCGATTTTCACCATGTCCGGGTCTAGGTCGACAAGGGTTACGCTGTTTACATCAGAGTATTTATTCACTTCTCGTAACGCAAGACCATCACCACCACCTAAAATCAGAACGTTACGGATAGAGGTAGTCGCTGCCATTAAAGGGTGGACTAAAAAATCATGGTATCTCTCTTCATCCAATGAGGAGAACTGCGTATTACCATTTATATAAAGTCGAGTATCACCTGATCTTGAGTTATGGGTAATGACTAAATGCTGATATTTAGTGGTTTCTTTATGTACGATGGGGTCTTCATAGAAACGCTGTTCAAGTAGGCTGCTAATGTTTCTATTACTTATAAATCCCAATATTAGTAGTACTGATGTAGTCAGTAATAAAGCAATGTAGATTGCTGGTTTTGGAATGAGCTTTTGTTTCAAGAAATAAACAATAGTGATGGAAGCAACCATGAAGTTAAATCCAGCCACGATGAAGCTAATCTCAGTTAACGGGTAGTTTTTAAGTAGATACTCAACCCAAATAACGGCACCTATGAATGCACCGATATAATCCATTGCATAAACAAGGGTAAGGTTGGTTTTTAATTTAATCTTATGCTGATCAATAATCCTCATGACCAGAGGTATTTCAAAGCCAATTAAAAATCCAACAGATAAAACGAAGAAATAGTGAATTAATTGAAAACTATTTTCTAGATAGCCATATGCCGCATAGATTGCTAAAGGGGCAAAGCCCCCTAGTAAAGCCATAATCACTTCAACAGCAATGAATTTTTGAAGCAGGTTGTTATCAGACATCTTGCTTTGAACAAGACCAGAAACCCCCATCATTAGCATCATGCTGGCGATCACCATAGAGAACTGTTCTATGGAGTTACCAAGAATGTACGTGGTTATCGTTGCAAGAACATACTCATTTACTAATCCACTTGCGCCAGTCGTGAACATACAGAACGCAAGTAAAATAGGAAGAAATCTAGGCATTCTTGTTTGCTTTACAGTTGGCATTACTCTTGGCATTACTGAAAGCGCCTACAAAATTGCATTGCTAAGAATCATCGCCATGCCGATTTTTGCGCCAGATAGCTGTAACGCTGGAACCATTCGGTCTTCGAGTAAAATTTCTTTTACATTCGAAGAGGTGATGATTAGCAAATCGATTAAGTACTCAAAAACATAAAGGAATAGCATCCCAATTACGGCCAGAAGTAAGTACTCTGACATCATATAAGACAAAGTCGCATCGGTTGAATTTCCAGCAATCGCTGATTTAAGAATAAGGGCGTAAGCAATTAATTTTCCGCCGATATAAATACCAGATGATGTATTGCCATTGCTAATGCTTTCAATAATGTTGAAGTTTCGTAATACCGCTTTTTCGTAAAATAAGACAAGGGCTACTAACGTAATTTGTCCTGCAATGAAATAACCTAAGCTGGATAGGATGCCGCCACCTTCACCAACAATACTTGAGTGGGCAATAATACCGGTGCCTACAAGCATGCCAAACTCGACAATCCCAACGGCGACATTGTTGTTTTTAATCGCGTTGGTATTGTCGATACCTGGCGTCACAAGGCGATCAGTAAATATTAGAGAGCTCAGCATAAAGACAACGGCAAGCGCACCATAGATACTTGTAGTAATTAGGTCTTCAACCAATGATTCACTGTTTGCTCCAGAAAGCAGTCCCATAAAAGCAATGGCGAGACCGAATTGAGCGCCTGTTCTACGCAGTCCGGCGGCAAGATTTCCGCCTGCCAGCTCTTCATCTGCATTGTAGTGTTTAGCCGCCATGAAGTTTAAGGCGTACTTTAATGAAAGCATAAATGCCAAATAGACAAATGCGTATAAAATATAAATTCCGTATTGTTCAATGTTCATACTGTTACCTTTAATTATTATGGGGTTACTTGCCGCCGCCAGAAGGGCCTCTGCCTCGACTAGAGGGGCCAGCACCACGAACAGATCTATTCATTCTTGAAATCTTTCCTGACCTAGCACCGCTAACAACGTTAGGGTTTCTACGTGAGTACGAGCTATTTTTATATCTTGAATTTGAATAAGTACTTGTCCCGTAGGTGCCATACTCGTTATTGCGACCATAATAAGATGAACCCCTACCTGCAGAATTATATCCATTCCACTGGTTGTAGGAATATCGTGAGGGCATGAAAGCGTTAAATAGGCTGTACATTCCGTAGTAATGCCAAAAGGAATTACCATTAGATTGTCGCCATTCTCCATGTTGGTTGGACCCTGTTGCTTGGCCGTTGATCATCGTTGGCTTAGCAATCATCGACATACCGACAGGCTCTGCAGAAGTGATTATTTCAGATTCATAAAAGCCTAACGGTTTAGAAACAATCGCCATACCTAAGTCTGCTTCATTTTTCCAATAATCTTCATTACTCACGCGTTCCCAGTCAGTTTCTTTGGTCTTTCCATTTTCGATGATAGTATATTTTTGATAGGTAGCTGCAAGAGTTTTATCAACCCAGAATTCAGCGTAACCGTGGTTGCTAGGCCAGTTTTTTCCTGCAGAAATATTGAGGGCATCCCAGCGCGCGCGTGGAATATTAAAACTTAAGCTTCCCCAGCCTTTATCGGCAATAGTCGAGACGGTGAGAGAATCAAAATATTCAAAAGTATCTGCATCGACAGCTGCTTCAGGGAAGCGATAGTTACTTCCGGCACCACAACCGTCTGACTCACACCATGTTGCTCGACCAATAACTATATAATAATCTACCTTTTGATCGGCGAGAACCTTAACGTAGTTTCTATCAAGCTGTCGAAGTAGGATTTTGTTATCTTTAATATTCAGTTTTAGTAATTTTTCTTGAGCTAAAATGGCTTGGTAGGTGTCGCCATAAAGAGCAAAGTCGGTATTAGTAGAGGCGTACTCTTTTGATAGAATGGATTTTTGATCGCGTATAGTCTGCTGCAAAGTCTGTGCTACAACTATTTTGCTATTAATATCGTCAGTCTTTTTAGGGTGTGCCTTTTTGGACATTGATCCGACATTAATATACCCATCCAAAATCCTTATTGAGCTAGGCTCAATCTTTTCCGCCTGTTCAAAATAAGCATCTTTATTTTTACGGGCATCGAGTATCAGTCTCGACCTTTCGTAAGAATAGTTAGAGTATTTGTATGAGGTCGTTATTAGCGCGCTAGCCTCAGAAATTGCGGCCACTAATGGCTTAATGTCATCTTCATGGTCGCGGTCCGTAATCGGGGTAATAACTTCAGTATTGAGTTTAGTTACCGCCGAAAAAGCAGTTTTTGCTGATACTAGCGTAGCTGCCCATTTTTCCCTATCTGCATAGGGTTGCAAAAACCCCCTGTTTTCTGAGGATTGAAGCGTTTTAAAGTCTTTCTCAGATTGAGAAAGTTGAAATTTTTGTGCGTTGTAAGACCGCTGAAAATCTTGTGCTTGTTTGACATATTCATCGGGCAGGGCATAAGCCGCTTTATAACCGAGATATACAAATAAACCGATAACAAGAAGAACAATAATATTAAATGGTTTCATTAGCACCCTCGTTATTAGAGGAGAGTAACTCTATTTGCAGAACATTTATTGCAGACGCTGCAAGCTCTTGGCTAATGAAAGCTTCACGCTCAGGTTTGGAATCTTCCTCCTCCCAAAGCTCTAATGTTAAGCATTCGCCATCATCACTTTTAAACTCATACAATCTAACTTGTAGAGGTTCATCTGTAGTATTGCGATAAAAAAGAGCAGCCCAAGTATCATCTTCAACATAATGGAAGTTCTTTCCTTTATGTTTAATCACCCCAGATTCTTCTTCGGCAATTTCATCAAGCATATTACGGGTTAGCGGTTTGCCATTTTCAGTAAGGTCTTTAAGTTGTACTTCTGAAAGGGTCTGGCTAACTTCAAGTTCATCATCAAACTCCCATTCGATGAATGTTTTCTCGCCGGTTAATATGTTAAGAAGCTGAAGTTCTGTAACCCAGTATTCGCTCTTCTTCTTTTTAAAAGAGCTCCATTTAACTTCCAAATAGCGAAAAACTTCAGATACTAAATACGTATTTCCCTTTATCTCTATATATCCGCCTTTTTTTATCTGGCGAATATCTTGCTTGCACTGTCTTTGGCTAGCTTCTGGAGAAAGCCCGCGTACGGCTTGGAATTGAGTCGCTAAATTATTTTGCATCACTTCCTCCAGTATCAGGGTTAGAGTCATTAGCGATTAGAACCGTAGAGTCAGTACCAACATCTTGCACATCTTTAATGCCATTAGACGTAGAGCGAGCATCACGCATGCCATCAGCTACAGGAGATAGCTGGGCGGTCATGTCGGCTAGACGATCGCTGGTCTCTCTCGCTTTGGCCGTGCTGGTGCTCATAGTTTCGTTAGCAATTTTAACAGCGTTCATAAGACGATCGAAGCCTTCTTCCATCTTCTCTAGGGCAATAACAGGGTTGTTATAAAGGTCGCCAACTTCTTGAGCAGCTTTCTCAATAGTTCCTGCATTTTGAGCCATCATGTCGCCTAAGCCAGACTGGAATTGCTGTACTGCATCTTTCACGGTTGCTTGCTGTGCTAGCGCAGCTTGAATGCGTAACGCATTGTTCATTACCATAGGGCCTACGGTCAGCGCGCTGTCGATGGACTCATCTAATAGCGAATTTGTCGCGATCGTTTGATCGATACTAATAAAGAACTGAACGGACGCTTGCTCCATTGTGCGCAGGTCACGAATTCGGCGCATAGCTTGGTTTTTCACCGTTGCGAATTTTTGCTTCTCTTGAATTTCATCCGCTTCGGTTAGCGCGTCTTGAGCATCGACTTGCTGAATGAATAATTCACCAATATAAATCTCTGATTCAATTTCTTTTTTGGCGGCGGCAATTTCATTATATTGCTGTTCTAATGCGAGATTAGATTCTAATAAATCATCTTTACCATTACGAAGGCCATCAAAAATAGCTTCAACATGGCTCTGCATAGGCTGATACTGGCGAACAAAACGGCTAACGGCCTTGCGCTTTATTGAGCTAGGCATCCAAGAAAACCACCAAGAATTATGCAGGGAGTGAGGGTTTAGCTGGTCCATTGTTGAGCGTAATTCAAGCAGCTTCTCTCCGGCAGGTGATTTGCCGTCCAAACCTTTTAATAAACTATTTACATTGCCTTTCATTAGGTCATTAGCGGAAGACATCTTCGTCTGAGCGGATGCACCAATATTACTTACGATTCGGTTAAGCGCAGGGCCACCACTTTCTTTTGTTGATTCAATGAGATCTTGAGAGCGCTTTTGCATTAGCTCAATTTTATCTTCAGATGCCCACTTTGGAGATTTTAATGTGTTATCAGTCGTCATTACGCTTTTCCTTCTGCATTGAATTTGGCTTTTAAGAATCGTGATTTATTATCGAATTCTTTTTGATCATTTTTAGACAATAGAGCTTCAATTTCGATAAGCTCTTGTTCTAATGTTTGTAGGTTATTAACAAATTCTTCAGCGGCACCTTCGCGAGCAGTACTCTTTAAGTTAATGAACGGAAGTACGCATTTATTGGGTAAGTACTCTGAGGCAATCCTATTCACGGTCCAGGAAAACTCACCACTGGCACAGACGTGGGTTTCGATTCGCGGAAAAATGGCAATGAGTTGATCAATAATAACTTCGCATCGAGTAGTTAAAGCTGATCCAATGGCCGCTTTTCTGATAATTAAGTTAAGTTCTAATAAGTTCTGTTCTGGGGTGGGGGGCGACACTTCAGTGCTTGATGCTTCAGGTTTTTCTTTAGAATAATGCTTTATTAACGAATAGGCAGCGACAGCGATGATAGCAATGACTATTAAGATGATAACCGGGTCCATTTAAGCTTCCTTTATGAGTATTTTGTATGATCAAGCAAGTTTTGTATATTCAACTAGCAATTAAGCCCACAATTAGTGGACTTTAATATAATTAGGTTATAGCTGGCAGATTGCAACCTTCAAAGGGGGATTACCATCTGGGCTCGGGAAGTCAGCATCCGGTATTAGTATCTCAATGCTTTTAAGTGGGCGACCGGTTTTGATAGCGCAGCGCTTAAGTGACTCAATCCATTCATCACGATCAACTTGTGCAACATTATTACAGCAAATTAATTGCCCGCCTTTTTTAGTGGCCAATAGGCTTGGTTTGAATAAAGATTGATAATCACGAATTAAATCAACATTACCAAAAGCACTCTTTGCCCAGCGAGGAGGATCTAAAAAGACAATATCAAATTGCTCTGGGCCATGCTTCGGATATTTTGGAAGCTTTTTGCCACGACGAACGCTAATAGGCATGTTGGCAAATTGCTTAATGGCTGGGAATACATCGGACTGAATGAACTCAACTTGTTTAAGATCGTTTAGGCGTGCGTTTTCAATGCCGACCGCTAAAGACGACTCAGCAAAATCTACATTCACAACGCGCTTAGCACCACCAACGGCGGCAGCGATACCGATACCACAAGTATATGAAAACAAGTTGAGTACGGTTTTTCCTTCGCTAATCGATTTAACATAGCGACGGCCAGCGCGTAAATCTAAAAATAACCAAGGATCTTGGCCTTGGTGACGACCTTGAACCTGATATTGAATACCAAGCTCATGGCCCACCATAGGGATTGAATCCAATTCACTGACAGCATCATCCGTATTCTGAATACGAGAATTGCCCTTGCTGCGATCGTTATAAACCAAGTGCAAGTCAGGAAATTCTTCAGCAGCGAACTCATGAACCTGGGCAAGTTCATCTTCTGAAACAGACTGGTGGAAGGTTTGTAAGATTAACAGCGGGCCATAGCGGTCTACCGTAGTGCCTGTTAAGCCTTCGTTAGTACCGTGAAAGATACGATAACAATCCGTTTTTTCTTCATGCCATTGAGCTTTTAAATCAGAGCGATTCTGCCAAGCTTGGCTGATTAGGTTTTTTAATTCATTCATGGTGCCATTCTATCAGCTTAGGTCTGTGGCTAGAAGGCTATGACACGGCTAAGTACTTGAAGTGCGGCTACTTTACGCAGCTACTTGATGGAATAATCGATGTTGGTTATTATCGCATTTATGAAAGAAATTATTGTCTCGTTATACATCACTCGCGAAGATTATCTCACTGTCTATCAAGGGCAGGTGAAAGACGTTGTTGCTACTGCCAGCGATGGACGAGTTGTTCGTTTTCCGGCGGCTATTCTTAAAGGGATGGTAGGGCACGAAGGGATACAAGGAACCTTCAAAATCCAATTTGATGCAGCCAATAAGTTTGATGGCATTACCCGAATCAAGTAACTCAGCGTTAATCACGCATTCTTCTATAAAAAGTACGTTTAAAATAAGCCCTTTTGTCGTATAATTTGCGCGCGTTTTTTAGCGTGCGCGCAACTTTTAAACAAATGTCAAAAGGCGAAGATAATGTCAGGTCTCGATTGGTACGGCTTAGTACGAAAAGTAATGTTCAAAATGAGTGGCGAAACCTCTCACGAACTGGGTCTTGATATGCTTGGCGCTGCAGAGCGTTTATCTTTGCTTTCTTATATGGCCCCTAAAATTCCTGATTGCCCAGTAGAAATGATGGGAATCACGTTTCCAAACCCAGTAGGTTTGGCGGCGGGTCTGGATAAAAATGGCGATTACATTGATGCCTTTGCTCGTTTAGGCTTTGGTTTTATCGAGATCGGAACCATTACTCCTCGCTCTCAGCCAGGCAACCCTAAGCCACGTTTGTTCCGCCTTGCAGAGAAGCAAGCGATCATCAACCGCATGGGCTTCAACAATAAAGGTGTTGATCATCTTGTTGAACAGGTTAAAAAAGCCAAGTTCAAAGGCGTGCTAGGAATCAATATCGGCAAGAACTTCGATACGCCTGTAGAGAGTGCGGTAGACGATTACCTGATTTGTTTGAACAAGGTTTATCAGCACGCAACTTACATTACTGTAAATATCTCTTCTCCAAATACCCCAGGGCTAAGAGACTTACAGTTTGGCGATACACTTGATGAGCTATTAGCACCGATCAGAGCTCGTCAGTTAGAACTAGCAGAAGAATTTGGCTATAAGCCGGTATTAGTGAAAATTGCTCCAGATATGGACGAAGAAAATGTTCAGTTAGTAGCAGAAACACTGATCAAGAATAACATTGATGGTGTTATTGCAACGAACACAACGCTTTCCCGTGAAGGCGTAGAAGATCATAAGTTTGGCAGTGAAATGGGGGGCTTAAGTGGTGCACCATTAGAAGATTCTGCCACTGAAACGGTAGCGGCTTTGGTTGCTGCATTAGACGGTAAATTACCGGTTATTGGTGTGGGTGGTATTTTAGACGGCGCAGGTGCCGTTGAAAAAATAGATGCTGGTGCTCAGCTTGTGCAGATATACAGCGGATTTATTTACCGTGGGCCAGAATTGATCCGTGAAAGCGTTGACGCGATCGCTGCTCGTTTTGCGACTAAATAAGACGTTCAATACATAAAGAGCGAACGGCAGATAAAAGAAAGCCCAGGCATTGGCTGGGCTATTTATTGATAAAGATTAAAGAGTCAGTTTGTGAATACCAGAAACACCCGTCATCCCGTCCCAGTTGTCTGATCGACCTTCTCGCCAGCCAGACATCCATGACTCATGGGCTGGACCTGGTGGGGCAAGATCTTTGGAGCGACGCTCGGCGCCGGCTAAGTAACCACGTGTAAAAGCGCGTTGCTGTTGGTCGCGTTTCTGTTTCTTCATAGAGTATCCTCTCTCGAAATATTAAACAGTAAGCCTGCTAAGCTAAAGGTTGAAATAACCTTCAGCAAACCTTCGCAGGTCTTTGGTCAGGCATTAAGAATGTGCACTCATATTCTTAATGCCGTGACATAGTTGTACCGCGTTATTGGCTAGGCTGTAACGATTATTTTTTTCTATTAAAACTGGTTTTTAAAACAATCAGCTATTTGACAAATTAGGTGTGCAGAGCATGCAAGAACTTACAATCGGTCAGCCGCGCGAAATATTTGCCGTATGTCCAAAAGGCGTAGAACTACTTTTAGCTGATGAAATCAGACAGTTAGGCGGAGAGGTGATTAAAGAAAGTCACCTAGGCGTTAGCTGGTTAGGCGACCTTGAACTGGCTTACCGTTTTTGCTTATGGACAAGACTCGCCACCCGCTTATTGTTACCTCTAAAAGAAAGTCAGGTAGACGATATCGACCAGATGTACGATGTGGCGTATGACATCCCATGGTCTGAATTGTTCACGGTAGACAACAGCATTCGCATCGATTTTCACGGCAAATCTGAGTTCGTTAACAATACTCAGTTTGGCGGCCAGAAGATTAAAGATGCTATTTGTGACCGTTTCCGCGCTGATGTGGGTGCTCGTCCAAACGTCGATAAAGATGCCGACGTAAAGATTGAAGTACAGCTGCGTAATGGGCGTATCACTATCAGTCTTAATATTGCAGGTGATAGCTTACACAAGCGTGGTTATCGCTTAATGCCAGGTCAGGCACCACTTAAAGAAAACCTAGCAGCGGCATTGTTGATTCGTGCGGGCTGGCCAGCGCGTGCTGCCAAAGGTGAAAACTTACTCGACCCCATGTGTGGTTCTGGTACGTTATTGATCGAAGGCATGCTGATGGCAGCCGACATTGCGCCGGGCTTAAATCGTCAAATTCAGGGTTTTGAAAATCTAAAGCTACATGATCGTGGGTTGTGGAAGACCATTGTTGATGAAGCGCGTCAGCGCCGTACCGATGGCCTTGCCGCGATGGAAAGCCAGTTCTTTGGTTATGAGAGTAATCCTTTGCAGGTTGAGGCGACACTTTCTAACTTCTCGCGCGCCGGTGTGAGTGATGATGTCTTAGATGAGAAGGTTCAGATTCAATCTAAACCTTTTCAAGAGCTTTGGTTGCGTGAAAAGACAATTAAAGAAGGCGGCTTAATCATTTGTAACCCACCTTATGGTGAGCGTTTAGATGAATTGCCTCAGCTTGCACCTTTATATAATGAGTTGAATGAAGTAACGCGTGCAACCTTGCCTGATTGGGGCATGGCGATGATTACGGGTAATGTTGATTTGGCACGCAGTATTCGCCGCCCAATGCATAAAAAGTACAGCTTCTATAACGGTGCAATTCCTTGTACGTTCCTAGTCTTTAACGCCTGTGATGAGCGCTCAATGACGGTTCTGACAACGGCGATTAGAGGCCCAGTTGAAGCCTTTGCTAACCGCTTAAAGAAAAACCTTAAGCCTCTCCGTAAGTGGGCTAAGCGCGAAGATATTAACTGTTACCGTATTTATGATGCTGATTTGCCAGAATATTCAGTTGCCATTGATATGTATAACGATCGTCTGCACGTACAAGAATACGTAGCGCCTAAGACGATTGATCCAGCTAAAGCTGAACGTCGTATTCTGGATCTTTTGGCCGTACTGCCAGAAGTGACTGGGATTTCGAAAGAAAACATTGTCCTAAAACGCCGTGAACGCCAATCAGGCAAAAAGCAATATCAGCGTAATAGTGACTTCCAGCTAGAAGCTGAATCACACCGTATGGAAGTGATTGAAGGCAACGCTAAAATTTGGGTGAACCTACAAGATTACCTCGATACGGGTTTGTTCTTGGATCACCGCCCAACTCGTATGAATATAGCCTCTATTGCTAAAGGTCAGCGTTTCTTAAACCTATTCTGTTATACCGCGACTGCTAGTGTGCATGCTGCTGTTGCCGGCGCGAAAACGACTACGTCGGTTGATTTGTCGAAGACTTACTTAAACTGGGCTGAAGATAACTTCCGTTTAAATGGTTTGATGGGGAATACTGCGCAAGGTAATCAGGGCAAGGTTTCTGCCATGCCAAGCAAAGAAAATACCCGTGGTAGTTCACGTGGTGTCACTAATCCTTGGGGCAATCAAGAGCAAGCTCAGAAGAAAGATGAAAAACATCAATTCATCGAAGCTGATTGCCGTGAATGGTTGAAGACGATTCAGAAGCAAACAGAAGATGAAAAATACGATTTAATTTTCATGGATCCGCCAACGTTCTCTAACTCAAAGAAAATGGAAGGCATTTTGGATATTCAGCGCGACCACGTTGAATTGATCGAAATGGCGATGGCGCGTTTAACAAAACACGGCTTATTGATCTTCTCGAATAACCTACGTAAGTTCGATATGGATAGTCGTGCACTAAAACAGTTCACTATCGATGATGTAAGCGCCAAATCAGTGCCTCATGATTATTCGCGTCGTGCAAATATTCACCACTGTTTCGAGATTCGTCACGTAAAGAAGAAGTAATATAAAATAAAGCTTCTTTCTAGGGCGCTTCATTGCTGGTATTGCACAGTAATGACGCGCCTTTTTTGTTTTAGTTTTGCCAAAGTCGACAAATTGGTACGAAACCTGCTTTCTCTGAACATAAATTAAATATCCGACTGATTTAGTTGGGCATTCTTAAGACTGTCATAGCAAAAGACATAGAAAAGGGCCTTAATGTGGCGACTGAAAATATAGCAAGTGTATCTAGCGCGGTAGAAACTTTAGTTCAAAGTTCTAATACCATGTTCATCTTATTAGGTGCGATCATGGTTTTGGCCATGCACGCAGGTTTCGCCTTCCTTGAAGTAGGTACGGTACGTCATAAAAACCAAGTTAATGCCTTGGTAAAAATCCTAACCGACTTTGGTATCTCTACCATTGCGTATTTCTTCGTTGGTTATCAAATCGCTTATGGCATGGACTTCTTGGTCGGTGCTAATGAGCTAGTAGAAAGTAACGGCTACGAGCTAGTTAAGTTCTTCTTCTTATTAACCTTTGCTGCGGCTATTCCAGCAATCGTATCGGGTGGTGTTGCTGAACGCGCAAAGTTCTACCCAATGCTTATTGCTTCCTCTTTAATCGTTGCGCTGGTATATCCTTTCTTCGAAGGCATCATCTGGAATGGTAATTCAGTATTTGGCTTTAACTTCCAAGGCTGGTTAGAAGCTACCTTTGGCGCTGGCTTCCATGACTTTGCAGGCTCTATTGTGGTGCACGGTGTAGGTGGTTGGATTGGTTTTGCTGCGATCATCGTATTGGGTTCTCGTAAAGGTCGCTATCGTGACGGTCGTGTTGTAGCGTTTGCTCCTTCAAACATTCCTTTCTTAGCGTTAGGTGCTTGGATCTTAGCCGTTGGTTGGTTCGGTTTTAACGTAATGTCTGCACAAACAATGGACGGCATTTCTGGTCTTGTAGCAGTGAACAGCTTGATGGCGATGGTTGGTGGTATTATCGCGGCGATGATAGCCGGTAAAAAAGACCCTGGCTTTATTCATAACGGCCCATTAGCGGGTTTAGTTGCTGTATGTGCTGGTTCTGATGTAATGCACCCAGTGGGTTCATTGATTGTAGGCGCGATTGCTGGTGGCTTGTTTGTATTGACCTTCACGTTCGTGCAAAACAAATTCCCTAAATTCGATGACGTATTAGGTGTTTGGCCTCTACACGGTCTTTGTGGTTTGTGGGGCGGTATTGCTGCTGGTATCTTTGGTCTAGAAGCGTTTGGTGGTATGGGCGGTGTTAGCTTTATGTCTCAGCTAATTGGTTCTATTGCAGGTATCGCAGTAGCCGTTATCGGTGGGTTCCTGGTTTACGGTATCGTAGACAAGATTGTTGGTATTCGTTTAGACGAAGAGTCTGAATACAACGGTGCTGATTTATCGATTCATAAAATTGGTGCTAACTCTGAAGATTAATTTCAGAGCGTATCGCTAGGGTTAATGTAGCAAAGAAAGGTCAGCTTATGCTGGCCTTTTTTATGCGTATAATATGATTAAAAAGAGTTTAGAAATGAACGACAAACACTGCATTTTAATCGTGGGAGCTACGGGTACTGTAGGCCGAGAAGTATTACGGGCGGCTCGTGCAAAAGGTCTTCGTATTCGTGTGCTGGTTCGCTCTAAGGTGCGTGTAGGAGAGTTCTCATCAGGTGTCGATGTGGTAGAAGGGGATTTGTCCGATCCTGTTGCGGTAAAGCGTTCATTGAAAGGGATTAGCGCAGCCTTTTATCTATCGCCGCATCTGGCTGATGAAGAGAAAATAGCTGAACAATTCACTAAATATTGTAATGCCTTATCCATTCGTATGGTTTTTGTTGGGGTGCATGTCGATGGCGCTAGCAGGGTATCACGCTGGATAAAACGTACGGTTTATGGGGCTGTTATGAGTCACTATAAATCTAAGCTCAGGCTCTCGGAAAGAGTTCGCCAACTATGTTCTGATGTCGTTATATTGATGCCTACCAATTTTTATCAAAACGATGAGTTAATACGAACCAGTATTCTTGAAAATAAAGTATTTGCTCAGCCACTGGGTTTAAAGGGAATTAATAGGGTCGATTGTAAGGATATTGGCGAGGCGGGGGTTGCAGCATTAACAGATTCCACGATAGTGTCTGGTGCTTATCCCATTGTCGGGCCTGAGTCATTAACAGGGCCGCAATGCGCCGCTGCTTGGAGTGCAGCTTTAGGCCAATCGGTGAGCTATTGCGAAGATGATGAAGTATGGGAGCCGCTTTTAAGGTTGTCTTTAGAAGGCAAAAAGTTAAGTGACATACTGAAAACCTATCAATTGATTCGAAAGTATAAATTAGCAACTAATTCAAAGCAGGTTGCAGTAACCCAGAGACTGTTGGGCCGTCCACCGCGTAATTATCAAGCCTATGTAGATGAAACACTTAAGCAATGGCGAAGCGATACTCTGGCTTAGTTGTTTGGTGGAGGTGCTAACAGAACTTTCTTTAATAAAAATATTACTTTGATACGATTCTTACAGCAGTTCTTGATGTATATCAGCTCACATATAAGCCAATATCAGGTACATTAATGGTAGGAACATATATCGTTAAATAGAGCTGAATAGCATGATTACAAATAAAATAACGCAATTATTACTCCCAATATTGGCATCGCTGCTATTAATGACTGGTTGTAGCGAAACTGTAAAGATCCAATTAGAACCGGAAGTTGGAGCTTACATAGTGACTGATAGTAAGACTAAGATAAGTCTAACTAAAACAGATCCTGCACACCTTGAGCTCAATAGTTGGTTAAAAGAGAATCAAACGGGTTGGCATAATACCTCAGGGCGATTTGCTGGCGGTGTTTATATAAAGTCTGGCGTGAACGGTATTCAAGTTAGCGGAATGGAAATTATCATCTATTCAACGGCAGGATCAGAGCCTGATGCTAAGTTTGTTAGAAGTGTAGGGAAAACTGAATTACCTCTAGTTAGAGCGATAGGACAATAACTCTGCTGACAATATCACTGCTTTCTGATGAAGGCAGTGGCACGTTTTAATTATCATCATTAGTAAAAACCACTTCATTCTTTCCTCAAATTAAAATACCGCTCATTCATCCAGTTGATTTTACGATTACTAGATGTTTTGTGCGTGTCTGCACGAAACTAATACTCTCGATGCGCGTTTGTACTGGAAGAAACATAAAAAATGTAGCAAAATCAGTACATTATCAATATAAGCCCTGAAATAACGAGACCCTTGTTATTTAGGCAAGTGCGCATGCGCGTATTTCTGGAGCTTGGAAATGGATTTTGAAAATTACCGAGGAAAATCAATTAGTTGCCGTGAAGTTTCTAAAAGTCACTTTCGTGCAAACGCGCATGCGCATGATTAAGCTGTTAAATTGATATGGTCATATTTGTAGCAACCCGAGAGGGTTTTAAAGAATTAGAATCGATAATCCTTACAGGCGAGTATGCTGTTTGGATTGGAGCCGAAGTTCTTTCAGATAAAGAATTAGATTCAATTCGTGATGCAGGGGTTTATGTCACGAATTTCTTATATGTTGTAGATCTAAATAATCAAGGAATGGTAGATGCAGCATTAGAAGATATAGCGCTACATCACCCAGATGAAAGAGTTTGGCTAGAATGGATGTCTTAAAATTTAACAAGACATTGGTGAATGTCCCTTCGGGACTGGGACGCTTTCAGCGCCCCACAATATTGGCGTTATAAGTCATGAAACTTCAATGTCCTAAATGTGAATTGTTTGAAATACGGAAAAGTATGTTTAATTCGGGTGAAAACCTGAATTGTAGTAACTGCCATTCTAGGTATAGTTATAGGGAAAAATATCCATGGTTTTCTGGTATTGTACATATGCTGGCATCATTGATTTCTATAAGCATTAGCTTGTACTTTTCAAGTTGGATTGTTCTTTTAACTGTGTACTTTGGAATAACACTAATAGCATCTTATTTTTATTCGAGTGAAAAACAATTGGTGCCGAATGGGTTTAGAGCAAATAAAGACTTATAACAATACGCTTAAATGCGTTCCGGCCAAAAAGACGGCGAGAGCTTACCCAATAAAGTAGACGCCTATCTTAACCAAAAGGTAGGTAAAACATGCCAAGAATACTCAGCTCTGAACGAGTCATTGAATACTCAGTAGAGTTCAAGATTAAAGTCATCAAGC
>Ga0105348_1000754_pt1 | contig 23413 bp, 21 predicted proteins | sample EN8Hudsemesocosm_2_FD_83504 | JGI IMG/M metagenome (GOLD analysis project Ga0105348, IMG submission 83504) | Methane-oxidizing microbial communities from mesocosms in the Hudson Canyon - EN8C Hudson Canyon | ecosystem: Environmental > Aquatic > Marine > Cold seeps | place: Hudson Canyon... | reverse complement strand
TCACGTACTTGAGTTTGATGTGCCTGATGAAGTGATTGTTGAACGTATGGCTGGTCGTCGTGTGCATTCAGGTTCAGGTCGTGTTTACCACCTTGTTTACAATCCACCTAAGGTTGAAGGTAAAGATGATGTAACTGGTGATGACTTATCAATTCGTCCAGATGATGAAGAAGCAACAGTACGTAAGCGTCTAGCTATATACCACGAACAAACAAAGCCATTGGTTGATTTTTACCAAGATGAAGCAAAATCAGGTAACTGCAGCTATTTAACTATTGATGGCACGCAAGCCGTTGAAAAAGTTAATGAGCTTTTATCTGCACAACTTGCTTAAAGCTTATTTAGTTTTTAGTGAATTTAGTGAAAAAAAACTCGCTTTAGCGAGTTTTTTTATGTCTGGGAGTTATTTCTGTAGACAACCATCTGTAGGCAAATAGCTTTCTTAATCAGCGTCCCGGGTCATGGCGATATGTGGAATGCCATCTTCTAGATACATTTCTGACATTTGCGTGAATCCATGTTGTTGGTAGTAGGCTTTCAAATGCTCTTGGGCTGATATTTTAATATTTTCGTCGGCAAAACTCTGTTTACATAGTTCAAGGGCCTGAGTCATCATTTCGTGACCTATACCACTTCCTCTACCTTCTTCAGCAATTGCCACTCTACCTATACTGATATGATTTGGATAACTCTGACCTTTAGCTAAGATTCGAAGATAAGCAACTAGCTTTTCTCCTTGGTAGCCAAGTAAGTGGATTGTTTCTGGGTGTCGATCACGTTCACCGTCAATGCCGTCGAGATCGGGGTAGTAACAGGTTTGTTCAACAACAAAAACATCAATGCGCAATTTTAATAAGTCATATAACTGGTTTAAGGATAACTCGCTAAAAACCTTTGCTTGCCATTGAATCTTTGTTGCCATAGAAGTGTTGCCCTAGATACTTAATAGTTTTAAGTAACCATAGTATTTACGATCGCTTAAATAATTTTTTATTTCTTGTTTATAATCCCTAATACTCAGTTCAGGGAATTCTTTTGATATTACTTCATTTAAAGCACATGTGTCTAGAAACAGTAAATACCCTAAAGGTAGGTAAGTAGGATTGAAGTTACATTGATAAACCGTCGCTCTAACTTGACTAGCATTGTAAAAGGTCTGCTCGCCATAGCGTTGTTGCAATTTAGGTAAAAGCTGGTTTCCGTATTTTTTAATTGCTCGACGTTTAAACATGGCCATTCCTTAGCAGGTACATCTTTATGGGGAGGTTAACTCGATTCAAGAATATCAAATAATTGTTTAGATAATATGAAAAGTTGCTCTTTTTCTTGGGCAGCATTTTACCTTAATTGTTAATAGCTTGCTAGATATATGATTTAAGCTGTATACACTTTATTAGATAAGGACTGACAAAAGTCTCCTTACTACGGATTTAGTATTTTTATTTTATCAGTATCGACAAAAAAGCCTGACTGTTGGTACGCTTTGACAATCGCGCCTCGCTTTCTAAGTATCTTCATTCCCTTATTAATGGCGATAAAGGCATCTTTACCTTTAGGGTGGCTTTTGCTGATGACAAAGTGACGTGAATCTTTAAGCACAACACCAACGTTTTTTACTGGGACTAAGTGCACCTTGTCCATAGTAAAACTTTGATCAGGAGTTGAGTTAAATGCCATGAGGATAAAGTCTATCCACTCAATGTTTACCATGCGCACCATGGATAACCATGAATCATCTCGAGTTAAGCTTTTTAACGGTAACTGCTCTAGCGTTTTCCAATCAGTGCGCCATTTGGGCGTAGAAACCGCTGTTAACTCGCTAAGGTCATTCAACTCATCAACCGCCAAGGTTTTCTTATTATTCGGGCTGGTATAAATGCCTGCGATATACTCGCCGTTTCGAATAACCTCATCTGAAATATAGACTTTGTCGGCAAGCGGAAGGGCATCTTGTTGCCAGTATGAGTCGAAACTAATTAATAGCTGACCATTTTGCAACATTTGGGTATTACGAAAGTTTACTTTTCCCGGTGCATATTTGAAACTAAAGTCAAAACCGCCTAGTTTTAATGCTTGCTGTGCAATAATCATATCGACAACATCGCGTCGTATTTTCTTGCCTGAAAAGTTTTTGATTGAATAGACGTCCCTACCAGAAAGGAATTGTTGGTAGTCGATATAGACATCATCGCGGATATAGATGAGCACACTGTCTTGCCTAGCATTAGCAAGTAAAGTAAAAAAGATCATTGAAAGCAACAGGGTTGCCTTGAAAATCAGCTTACAATGTTGCTTGTAAGTTAGCTGTGCCATAAAAGAACGCCACCTAGTTATAAACTACTTCACTGGAGTAAAAATAAAAGCATCCTTGTCTTATAAAGATAACAAGGATGCTTTTATTTAGCAAAGTTGGTTATTCTATGTTCGCTCTAACAAGTGCTTTATTTATTGTGACGTTGCTGCAGCACAGCCATCACTTCACTTAGTTCAATTTCTTTATCGGCAAGTAAAACTAACGTGTGGTAGAACAAGTCTGCACATTCACCTAATAAGTCATCTTTTGTTTCTGCTACCGCGGCAAGTGCCACTTCAACGCCTTCTTCACCCACTTTTTGCGCTATTTTAGTGGTACCACGAGAAAATAGATGTGCAGTATAGCTTTCTTCAGGTTTATCGCCTTTGCGACTTTCAATGACATTCTCTAACTGGCTGAGAAAGTTTTGTTGAGAAAGTTTTTGCTCAGGAAAACATGACTCAGTGCCTAAATGACAAGTTGGACCAATCGGCTGGCATGCAATAAGTAAACTATCGCTGTCACAATCAGTGAGTACTTGTTTAACTTCTAGAAAATTGCCAGAAGTTTCACCCTTTACCCAGAGTCCTTGTTTTGAACGGCTATAAAAGGTAGCTTTGCCCGTTTCAAGCGTTGCCGATAATGAATCTTGATTCATATAACCTTGCATCAAAACAGCACCTGTTGCCGCATGTTGAATAATTGCGGGAATGAGGTTATCCATTTTCTGCCACGCTAATTCAGCGATATTATCTTTAGTTACTAACATGGTCTTACCTCGATATTTTCATTTTTTAAATAATCTTTTAAATCGCTAATTGCGATCACACCTTTGTGAAATACTGAAGCAGCTAATGCGCCATCAACATCAGCAGTTTGATACACTTCACTAAAGTGCTCTATTGCGCCAGCACCGCCTGATGCTATAAGTGGAACATTACATACGGCGCGTGCTTGTTTTAATTGCTCAATATCATAACCTTGGCGAACACCATCTTGGTTCATGCAATTAAGCACTATTTCACCAGCACCTAAGCTGACGACTTTTTTAATCCATTCAAAGGTAGTCCAGTCAGTTTTTTGCGTACGTGTTTCATCACCGGTAAATTGATAAACCTGATACTGATCAGTCTCTTTGTTATAAAAGCTGTCAATACCAACAACAATACATTGCTGACCAAAGACATCTGCTAAGCGAGTAATTAACTCAGGATCACGCAGCGCAGGGGAGTTAATTGATATTTTATCCGCGCCCATCATCAAAATCTCTTTAGCGTCAGCTTCGCTTTTAATACCACCGGCGACACAAAAAGGGATATCAATGACTTCAGCTATACGGCTAACCCAGCTTTTATCCACTACGCGCCCGTCTGAACTGGCGGTTATATCATAAAAGACTAATTCATCTGCCCCAGCTTCTGCGTACTTTTGTGCTAAAGGAACAATGTCACCAATAATTTCATGGTTTCTAAATTGAACACCTTTAACCACCTTGCCATCACGAACATCGAGACAAGGGATAATTCTTCTAGCTAACATTTAGCATTTTCCTTCTTCCCAACTTTCCAATTTAATAGCTAGTTGGTTTTTTTAAGTTTCAATCTAAATAAAATGGATTTAAACAAAGCCGTCAAATGATGAACGCCTGAGCTTATGTTTTATAAGTGATGGCGTAAAGAGTGACGACAATGCAGTTTACATTCTTTTTACGAAGATTGAGGCCAGCAACTGATGGCTTGTTCTAAAGTAAACTTACCCTCAAGAAGTGAGCGACCTAAAATCACACCACTAACGCCTGTTGGAATAAGTGCCTTGATGTCATCAAGTGAGCCAATACCACCAGATGCTTGCCAATCAATCTCTGGATACTTAGCGCAAACCTCGCTATATAAATCAACGTTAGTGCCCGTCAGAGTACCGTCTTTGCTGATATCAGTACATAAAACATGTTTAATCCCCGCGTCTTGATACTGTGCGAGTAAATCTTCCAAGTTAACACCACTGTCTTCAATCCAACCGTGGGTTGGGAGGGTTTTATTACCTTGTGCATCAATTTTGATATCGAGCGCTAAGACAATTTTTTCACAGCCGTAGGTTTTAAGCCATTGAGCCACTAACTCAGGTTGTTTGATGGCTAAGCTACCAATAACAACACGATCAGCACCTAAATCAAGTAGTTGCTTTACATCATCTTCACAGCGCACACCACCACCTACTTGAATAATCATTGACGGGTGTTTAACTACTGTTTTTAAGGTTTCAAGTTGACGCTTAGTGCTGTCCTTTGCACCATCTAAATCAACAAAGTGCATAACAGTAGCACCTGATTTAGCATAAGCTTGTTGGCGCTCTTGAACAGTGTATTGGTAATTTGTTTTCTGGTTGTAATCGCCTTGGTATAAGCGAACTACTTCACCATTGATCAGATCAATCGCAGGGATCATCATAAATTGATACTCCAGATGTTGTTATTTGAGTCAATTACTTCTTTAAAAGTACTCATTTATATTCATAAACTCCGTGCTTTTTCATTGTACTTGCTCCAAATACCTTCTATCTGGAGCATCAATGAATATTTATAGTTCTAGGAAATTCTGTATAATTTTACTGCCTAATGCGCTTGAGCGTTCAGGATGAAATTGACAACCAATAAAGTTGTCTTTCGCTATTGCGGCTGAAAATTCACTACCGTATTCACAACTTGCGATAGTGTGCTCACTAACAGGTGCAGCAAAGCTATGCACAAAGTAAAAATAATCACCGTTAGTGATACCGCTAAATATCGGATGGTCTGATACACTCTTGAGCGTATTCCAGCCCATATGTGGTAAACGATTGCCTTGGGCTTTTAACGGCTCTACTTTTGTTGGGATTAAGCCTAAGCATGGTACGTCAGCATCTTCACTTGTCTCTTGAGATGACTCTGTCATCAACTGCATGCCTAAACAAAAACCAAGAACAGGTTGAGTTAACCCCTGTAAAACACTCACCAAATTTTTAGCTTTAATATTAGCCATGGCATGCTTAGCACTGCCAACACCCGGAAAAATAACTTTGTCAGCTTGTTTGATTAAATCAACGTCATCGGTAATAGTCACTTGATAACCTAAACGCTCTACAGCAAATTTTACTGAAGATAAGTTAGCGCAGCCGGTGTCTACAATTACATTCATCGCTTTTGACATTAAAGAGTACCTTTAGAGCTTGGCATGGCATCACCATCGACTTTGATTGCTTGACCTAATGCGCGACCAAATACTTTAAACAAGCTTTCGACTTGGTGATGACAGTTACCTTTACTGGTTGATAAGTGCAAACTAATGAGCATCGAATCAGCAAGTGAGCGGAAAAAATGCGGTACCATTTGTGTCGACATAGTACCGACCTTATCGCTGGTAAATTCAGCATCAAACTCAAGCCAAGGGCGACCTGACAGGTCAATTGCACACTCTGCACGACATTCATCCATCGGGATAACAAAACCAAAGCGGTTAATACCACGTTTGCCACCTAGTGCTTCTTTTAATGCTTGGCCTAAAGCAAGGGCCGTATCTTCTACACTGTGATGATCATCAATATGATAATCTCCACTGACTTTACAGTTTAAGCTAAAGCCGCCGTGAGTCGCTATTTGATCTAACATGTGGTCAAAAAAGCCTAAGCCGGTATCAATACTATTATCACCTGCTTTATCTAAATTAACCTTCACCGTAATATCAGTTTCTTTGGTGGTTCGTGTCACAGAGGCAACTCTAGGCTGTTCTAATTGTGCAATTATTTGCTCACTGACTTGCGCCCAATTAAGTGTTTCTCTGTCGTACTTGATACCGACAATACCCATATTAGCGGCAAGCCCCATATCGGTTTCTCTATCACCAATAACATATGAGTTAGTAAAATCTACTCTGCCTTGTTGTAAGTAATCACTTACTAGGCCTAGTTTAGGTTTACGACAGTTACAGTTGTCTTCATCAAAGTGAGGGCATAATAAAACGTCTTGAAAAACGATGCCTTGTGAGCTGAAAACCCCCATCATTTTATCGTGTGGTAAATCAAAATCAGCTTGCGGGAAGCTGCTAGTACCTAGACCATCTTGATTTGACACCATCACTAACTTAAAGCCTTTTGCCTGTAATTTAAGTAGTTCAGGAATAACGTTAGGTTCAAAAACTAGCTTTTCTAGTGTATCAAGTTGCTTATCAACAATAGGCTCTTCAACTAAGGTACCGTCACGGTCGATAAATAATATTTTCTCTTGGGTATTACTCATAAAATGCTCTTCAATTTTTTTACTGGTATAAGGGCTTAGCTGTAGTGCTTTGCTAATTTAGTCTTTTGCTAAGTTAATAGCTTGATAGTAGTTGCTGTAATTTTGCGATTTCTTGTTCACTACCAATACTAATGCGTAAGCAGTTTTCCAACTGTAGTTGTTTTGACTGATCCCTAATCAAAATATTATTGCTGACAAGTAAATCAAACAGCTGGTTTTTATCTTGTTCACTGTGACAGCGAAATAAAACAAAGTTAGCGTCGCTGGCGAATACTTGTTTACACCAACCTTGCTCTGTTAACCACAGGGCCAATTGACCTCGAAGCTTGTTACTTGATTGTACCTGTTCAAGCATTTTATTTAAGTCACTTGTTAAGGCATTGCTGGCAAGCTCGGCAACAGGGGCAGAAATAGGATATGGCGCAATTACTTTGCTTAATAGTGTGATGACATCTTTATTAGCTAAGGTAAATCCGCAGCGCAATCCCGCTAAAGCAAATGCTTTTGATAAGGTTCTAAGCACAATAACATTATCAAATTCATTGAGTAATTTTGCCGATGAATTCTCAGGTGAAAATTCAATATAAGCTTCATCAACCACGACCATGGCACTGTCTTTAAATAGCTCAATCGCTTCGATAATCTGTGTTTGTGGTAATAAATTACCCGTCGGGTTACCTGGTGAGCATAAAAATACTACTTTTACCTTACCAACTTGCTGTTTTAATCCATCTAAATCTAGGGTTAAGTCGGCTGAATTAAGCGGTACTTTTACAATACCTGCGCCGTGATTTTCAGCACTAATGGCGTACATGCCATACGTTGGTGGACAAATTAAAATGCTATCTTGATAGGCTTTACAAAAGCTACGGATGATTAGCTCAATCCCTTCATCTGCGCCTCTGGTTGCCAATAACTGTTCTTTTGCTAAACCGCAGTATTCGCTATATGCATTGAGTAAATTACTCGGTTGAAAGTCAGGGTAACGATTTAAGTTTTCGGCTGACAGCTGATATTCACCATTACCTGGGGCTTCATTAGCATTTAACCAGATTTTCTCTTCAGTTGAGTTGGCACTTGAAAATAACCGCCTTGCCGATTGATAAGGCACCATATCAATTAACTCTTCTCGCGCTAATTGCTCAGCGGTTGTTAACGAAGCTTTTGTTGACTCGAGGTTAGCCATAATTAAACGCCTTCTTCTAAACGAATAGTTACCGCACGCTGGTGACCATCTAAACCTTCGGCATCGGTTAATTCAATAATACACTCAGATAAACTTGTTAGGCCCGCTTTCGTGATTTCTTGCACAGTATAGCGACGAGAAAAATCAGCGAGTGACAAACTCGAGATAACTTTTGAATAACCGTAGGTTGGTAATACGTGGTTGGTACCGCTGGCGTAATCACCGGCTGATTCTGGGGTAAAAGCACCGACAAAAATAGAACCAGCATTGCGTAAATTATTCAGCAATGATTGTGCATCTTGGGTTTGAATAATTAAGTGCTCTGGTCCGTATAAGTTTGATACCTCAACCGCTTGGTTTAAGTCTTTCGTTAAAATTAAACGTGACTGTGTCAATGCTTGTTCAGCAATTTTACGTCGTGATAATAATGCCAGTTGCTTTTCTAGTTCAGCTGATACCTTGTTAATTAGGGATTCACTGTCAGTAAGCAAGATTACTTGGCTATCAGCGCCGTGTTCCGCTTGTGATAACAAATCAGCGGCAATAAATGCTGGGTTGGCTTGCTCATCACCAATAACTAATACTTCTGAAGGACCTGCTGGCATATCAATAGCAAAACCTGCAACCTGTTGTGATAGCTGAGTCTTGGCCTCTGTGACATATTTATTTCCAGGGCCAAATACTTTATTCACCGCTTTTATGGTTTGTGTGCCATAAGCTAACGCAGCAATGGCTTGTGCACCGCCTACTGTGTAAATTTCAGAAATACCACAAAGATCGGCAGCGACTAATATCTCATTGGCTAATTGACCATTTTTATCTGGAGGACAAACCAATACCGTACGCTGACAACCAGCAAGTTTTGCTGGCACACCTAGCATCAATACCGTTGATGGTAATGGCGCAGAGCCTGCAGGGATATATAAACCAACACTCTCAATGGATTCAGTCTTTAACGTACACTTTACACCAGGCGTTGTTTCAACGGTGATATCACTGGCTTTTTGCGCACTGTGAAAGGCATAAATTTGATTATAAGCTGTTTCAATGGCTTTTAATCGTTTAGCCGTTAGTGCGAGTTTAGCCTGGGCTACCTGCTCTTGACTTACTGCCAATGTACTTAAGGCGATACCATCAAACTGCTCTGTTAAGGCAACAATAGCTTTATCACCTTGGCTTTTCACTTGCGCTAAAATATTGGCAACTTGCGTTGATAATAAAGCGCTATCCGCAATGGCTGGACGTGCAAGGGCACATTTTTGTTGTTGCTCTGAAAGCGTTTGCCAATTGATTAGTTGGTTAATCATAATTACTTCTCGGTATTAATGTTTTTACTTTTAATGTAATTCTTTTTGTTCGAAGTTAGTTAGTGAAAGAGCAAAGAGGTAGCACGGAGCTGACGCTAGTCAGTGAGTACTTTCGATGTAGCTATTTCGCTAACTAACAATGAACCAATAGAATTTAGCCCATCATTTTCTCTATTGGCATCACTAAAATGGAGTGACAACCTAGGGCTTTTAACTCTTCCATGGTTTCCCAAAAGAATGTCTCAGTAGCAACTACGTGCACTGCCACCATGTCATCACGCTCAGCTAGTGGTAAAACCGTTGGCGTTTCAGTACCTGGCATAAGCTTGCTTACTTCGGCAACTTTTTCTTTCGGCGCGTGTAACATGATGTATTTGCTTTCTTTCGCTTTCATTACGCCGTGAATACGTGGCAATAGAGTATCTAAAATAGCCTGTTTACCTTCACCGAGAGAATCTGCACGTTGAATGAGTGAGGCTTTCGAGCGAAATACTTCCGCGACTTCTTTTAAACCATTGGCTTCAAGAGTTGCACCTGTTGAAACTAAATCACAAATACCGTCAGCTAAACCTACACGAGGCGCTACTTCTACAGAGCCTTTTAATAAACAAAATTCAACATTGATGCCGTTAGCTTTAGCAAATCGGTTTAATAATTGTGGGTAAGTTGTTGCAAAACGTAAGCCGTTTAAACAATCTAAGCCGGTGTATTCAAACTCTTCAGGCATGGCAATAGAGAAACGACAGCCACCGAAATCTAATGCGGTAGTGCGAATATACTCGGAGTTATTGCCCTTTAATTGACGATCTAACTCTTCTTCTTCAAGGGTATTATCGCCAACAATGCCTAAGTCACACACACCATCCATTACCAGACCAGGAATATCGCTGCTGCGAACGCGCATAATATCAATTGGCATATTACTAACATGTGCTAATAATCTTCTATCGCTTAGGTTTAACTTTAATCCACAAAGCTTAAGTAGTTTTTGAGTATCGTCACTTAAGCGACCTGACTTTTGCATGGCAATGCGTAAACGTGGCTCTGATGTAGTCATAGTGTAATTTCCTGTCTTAGTAATGCTTAAAATTCGTCATGTATATACAATTTCTAGTGCGCTAAAATGCGAAAAACCCCCGAGAGAGTAAAGACTCTTTCGAGGGTTTAGTAATGTCATTTTCTTATTAGAAATGTTTACTGCTGTCCACTGAAAGGCCTTTCCCCTTCAGTGTTTTTGCTACTAACGCTGAATGGGCTAAATGTTATGATGATGATGTCGGCGATTCAGGTTAATAGTCATGGTTAATTTCTCTTTATAATCTTCAATTATCAGCAAATTTGCTGTGTTTTTAATGCTGTTGTAAAATTAACTTAACAATCATTAAAAGCTAGTTTATTTAACTGTTATTTACACTACTGGTTAATTAAGTTAGCTGCAAGTAATAAATAAGTTTTTTTTATTACTATTTGCTATATAGAACATTGTTAAAGTTATTACTCTATTTAAGAGCCTATTGTAGAACTAAAGCTATTATGTTTTTGGTCGATATAAGAGTTGATAGTTAACAATTGTGCAACAAAGACAAGTGTAGAGGCAAAAGATGGATATTTTTACTACCCAGTTAACCCGAGTAGTTCCTGTACCAATTAAACCCGCTAGTTTAAAGGTAAAGGCATTGTTAAAAGAAGCAGCTAACTCTAAGCTGACTCAAGATCCTGATCACCTTGAAAATCATGAGTATTATTTTACTAGTGAAGAAGACCAATATCATTCAAGCCAACAGCAAAATAAGCAAGAAAGTCAGTCAAAAACGACTCAACAACATGTTGATAGTAATGCTGAATTATCAGCAGAAGCTGAGGAAGATAACGCTAATTCAGGTGACAACAAGCCTAAGAGTAAACACTTAGATCTTTATGCTTAAGCTTTAGTTAAGTATACTTTCACATACAAACTTCTTGTTATGTCATATCTTTTTCATGAGTTCATCAAACGTTAGCCATGCTTTCTCTCAAGAAGGCGCTTTAGCTAAAGCTATTAGCGGTTTTTCTCCGCGCCAAGCCCAAACAGATATGGCACTTGATGTAGCTAACGCTATTGAAAAACAGTCATCGCTTATTGTTGAAGCAGGAACAGGTACAGGTAAAACCTTTGCCTATTTAATTCCAGCCTTCTTGTCATTAAACCCTAAGAAACCTAAAAAAATAATGGTTTCAACGGGGACTAAGAACTTGCAAGAACAATTATTTCATAAAGATATTCCACTGATTAAAAAGGCGCTGGCGAGTAATGCCCAAGTAGCTTTGTTAAAAGGACGAGCAAACTATTTATGCAATTACCGTTTAGCTCAGTATCAAAATAGTCGTGGCCAACTTGATGCTCAAATGTTGCAAGATCTGGTGAAAATTAAAACTTGGGCCAATGGCACGCAAAGTGGTGATATTGGTGAATTAGTTAATGTTAGTGAAGATTCCAGTGTTTTCCCCTTTGTTACCAGTACACTCGACAACTGTTTAGCAAGAGATTGTCCAGATTATGAAGGCTGTCACTTAGTGAGAGCGCGACAAAAAGCCAGTGATGCCGATATTATTGTTGTTAATCACCATTTGTTTTTTGCTGATATGGCTTTAAAAGACACTGGCTTTGGTGAGTTAATCCCGAAAGCACAGGTGATGATTTTTGATGAAGCCCATCAAATTGGTGATATTGCCAGCGAATATTTCGGTGAGGCTTTTTCTAGCAAGCAGCTTGTTGATTTATGTACCGATGTCTTACAAGTACATCGCAGCAGCTTAACGGATGTAAAGCAGCTAGGTTTGGCGGCAGAAAAACTTCAAAAGACTTGTCAAGAATTCAGACTGCTATTCAACTATGATCCTGAGCGTGGTAATTGGCGAGAAAAGCATAAGCAACCGCAATTTCAGCAAAAGTTTGCCAACCTAAAAGTTGATTTAGACTTTTTATATCAAGTTATTAAGCTATGTGTATCAAGAAATGAGGCTATTGATAACTGCTTTGACCGAGCGGTAAATTTATTGGCTCAATATGAAGTGATGTCTAATGTTGAAGCTTTTGGTATGAGTTTTTGGTATGAAACTACGCCGCGAAGCGTCGTCTTGCATCAAACGCCGTTAAACGTCAGTGACAAATTTAGTGCCTTTGTAAAAGACTCTGGTGCTGGCTGGATATTTACCTCGGCAACACTGGCTGTTGATAACAGCTTTAATCACTTTGCACAGCATTTAGGTCTGCAAAGTGCCAAGCAATTATTACTAGATAGTCCGTTTGATTATCAAGCGCAATCTCAACTTGTGGTGCCACGGTATTTGCCACAAGCGAATGATAAAAATCGCGCCTTGAAGTTAGCTGAGCTGGCGCAGCCATTAATTGCCGCGAGTAAAGGCGCTTGTTTTATGCTGTTTACTAGTTATCGCGTTATGCATCAGGTTGCTGAAGTGCTAACTGAAAGCATTGATAATCCGTTATTAGTACAAGGTCAGATGGCCAAACGTAAATTGCTAGATCAGTTTGTTGAGCAAGACAATGCAGTGCTGCTGGCGACAGCAAGCTTCTGGGAAGGTATTGATGTGCGTGGTGATAAATTAACTTGCGTGATTATCGACAAACTTCCTTTTGCCTCACCTGACGATCCACTATTACAAGCGCGATGTGAAGATGTTAGACGTCAAGGTGGCGAGCCGTTTAGTCAAATTCAATTACCGCAGGCGGTAATCGCGTTGAAGCAAGGGGTAGGGCGACTGATTCGTGATGTCAGTGACCGTGGTGTCATGGTTATTTGTGATGATAGGCTAGTAAATAAGCCTTATGGAGAAACCTTCTTAAAAAGTTTACCTGAAATGAGACGTAGTAGAGATTTAACGAAAGCCGCGAAGTTTCTCGCGACTTTAGCAGAGTAAATAACTTAATGATTTGGAGAGTTTAATTTTTATGTAACATCCACATCACCATATCTTTTAAACTCGGTTCCTTACCGTACATGCTCATACCCATTTTAAATAGATTACCTGCAGATGTTCTGACCCAAAAGCAAAGTATTGCAGTTAACAATAACGAGAGTAAGGGTTGCCACAGCGGTACATCAATGACTGACATTTTAACTGGCATGGCAGCAAATGCGGTGAGAGGAAAATAGCTTAAAAATGATAATGCCCAACCTGAAGGACTATCCATAGTGATCAACGCTAACAGCATGGGCAATAAAGGTAATAGCATTATACTGGTTTTAGCACTGTGATTAGGATCGTCAATGGCTGCAGCAATAGCGGCCATAAAAGCAGTACAAAGGTAAACGCCTACAATAGCAAATGGTAATAACCAGGGGAGTAGCGACCAATCGATGATTGAAAGATTCAGCATTTTATTACTAACAACTATGGTAGTAAAAGCATAAGCTAGTAGGCCGGTGATCATCATCGTGATCATAGCCTTGAATGAATGCAACATTTGACCAAATATTTTACCGTCAATCCAAGTTTGGGGAGACATACATGCATAGAGTTGTTCCGTAACTCGTTGCTGCTTTTCACCGGTAATACTGACAAACAATTGGCCAAAGGAAGTAAATATACCAACAGACAAAATAACTAACATTGTTATTGCTGTTGTTCTCCCCGGACTATTTTCTGACTTGATGTTGTCGTCTAAGTACTTGTTCTCAAAAGAAGCAGACTGGTTTAACAGTGTTAATTGTTCTTGAGCTAAACCTAAGCTACTGGCATATTGTAAAGTAGATTGTTGGTTTAAGGTCAGTGTTAAATCGTTTAACCAGCTTTGTTTGTCTTTGCTGTATATGGTGATTTTTTTTATAGAGTTAGTTGCCGGCGTTTCAGATAAAACTGCATCCCAACGTCCTTCTTCTGCAAGTTCAAGCTTGAGCACTTCAAAAGATTTATTGCTCAAGGAAAACTTAAATTGTCCACTATCTTTAAATTGCGTGGTATTAGCTGGAACCGCAACCTTATACAGAGTCAGTTGATCATCTTTGATTTGCTGCCATAGCATCACGACTAAAGCGATAGAGATAAGAATTAACTTTGAGATGATTTCTTGTTTCCACTTAAAAAAGTGCATAAACTCCCACGAGGTAACTAACCAAACTTGTTGTTTTCTTGTCATCTTATTCATTTTTTAAAGCTCCGTGCTTAGCTATTGCGTTAAGGTAAAGCTGGTGTAAATCCATTTTTATACTGTGCAATTCAACTAAGGTACCTAATGATGTAAGTTTACTTAAGGCATCATTTATTGATTGTTGAGCAGTTAAGTTTAGTGATACCGTTTTTTCTTCAGCTAAAATATATTCAGTGTTATTAAATTGCAGCTCAAGCTGCTCTCTTGATATTTCTCCTTCAAATTTAGCCTTTAGCTGAGTGGTACTACCCACTTGTTTTTGAATATCTTCTAAATTACCGTATAAAACCGTTTCACCTAAGTTCATCAGTAGCATTCTATCTGCTAGCTTCTCAACCATAGACATTTGATGTGCGCTTAAAATTACCGTCATGCCTTTTGCTTTTAATTCAGATAAAAAGGTTACTACTTTTTCTTGGTTTATAGGATCAAGTCCTGAAAAGGGTTCATCTAGAATTACCCATTTAGGCTGGTGAATAACAGCCGTAATTAATTGCACTTTTTGCTGATTACCTTTTGAAAGGGTTTTAAGTTGCGCATCAAGTCTATCTAGTAAATCAAAGCGCTCTAACCAGTATTTAGCTTGCTCCAATGCAGTTGCTTTATCTACACCATTTAATTGAGCAAAATAGGTAAGATTTTTCTTTACTGTTTTCTCTGGGTATAAACCCCGGTCTTCTGGTAAATACCCTAAAGTATATGAAGGTATTGAGGCGTGTGTTTGACCATCGATAGTAAGTGATATATTTCCACTATCAGGAGAGGTAAAACCGGTAAGCATTCTTACTAGCGATGATTTTCCAGCACCATTTGGCCCGAGTAATGCAAAGATTTCGCCTTGCTTTACTTTAAATGTCAGGTTCTTAATTGCTGTTACTTTTGCATAAGACTTTTGAACGTTTTTAACCAACAACTCCATGTTTATCCCTTAAATATTCGAATTAAAAATTTAATGCTACTTCCTTAGTCATTTGTTTTTTATTTTTATTACAAAAAAAACAAAAAAATAAAAGAGAATAGATCGTTCTCTTTTTATAAAGTTGTGTTGTGATAATGCATGGCTTATTTTCTAAACACTCTGAAGCCCTCGGCGTATTTTAACCAGCACAAGCGGGCATAACTTATTAGAGTTGTTATTTAGTAAGGAACGTATGATAAATTATTGTATAAAAAAACCAGTGGTATCAATCACTGGTTTTAGTCATAAACGGTACTTTTTTGGAAAAATACCCTGTCTTATTTTTAGCGTGATACATCGACCATCAAATCATTAGATATTTGCTCTAATGCGGTAATTAATTCATCAATGCTTTGCTCTTTAATTGAGACCTGCACTTTTGCTTTAAAGATATCTTGGCCAGAATTAGCTGCGCTGGCTTGCGAGCTAACCAATTTTATTAAGTTACCGCTTTGATTGTGAATGACAGAGGATACTTCTTGAACAATGCCCGCTCTATCGTTGGCGGTGATTTCTAGCACTAAATTACTAGCGGCTTTTGGCATGTTAGGCTCAGCTACTTCAATTTGACAGCTTAAGCCATTAATTGCTTTTAACTCGCTTATCAGCGCTTCGCTATTGTCTTTGGCAACGGCAACTTCAATAACACCAGCAAAAAATCCAGACAGATGATGCAAACTACTGACTTGCCAGTTACCTTGATGCTTGGAAATAATTTTAGATAATGTGTCAACAAGGCCTGCTTGGTCAGGACCAATACAAGAAACTACAAGATTATTCATTAAGGCTCCTAAAAGATCATAGTGGTTGGAAAGGAAAATTTTATTTAGCTAACGCGTGATAATTGACTGAGCTCTTTATTAAGTTGCTCGCTATCACCTAGGTTAAGTTCTACTAGACGACGTAGATGCGTGACACTATCGATATCGATAGCATTACACTGCAAACCTGTTTCATTCTCTTCTTCATGAACAACGGCGATATTCATCAAAACCTCAGATTCTTTATCTGATAATAAAAATTTTAAGGTACCCAATTTACCCTTTAATGACGTTTCGCTATTTATGGCCGTTACTAAAGCGCCATTAAGAGAAATGTCATGAATTGATACTGGATAAATCTTATCTTCAACGTCTAATTCAGCTTTAATTGAAAATAAAATGCGGGTAAATTGTCGTCTATTATCCATAAGAATTAAATTTTTAGCTAAGTGTTCCCTTAGCATAGCCCCCTTTGTGATAAAAGTAAAAACTAAGCAGGCACAAAAAAGCCAGTTAAAATCAAAATTTTAACTGGCTTTTAATAACCGGATTTTACTTAAATCAAAGCAAAGTTACTATGGTTGCAGTAACAACAGCTTTATTTTAGTAATTAACCAATTTTCTTGTATTTAATTCTGTGCGGCTCGGTAGCAGCAGGACCTAAGGTTTTCTTCAACCATGCTTCATAATCGGTAAAGTTACCTTCGTAGAAGTTAATTTGACCTTCATCACGGTAATCAAGAATATGCGTAGCAATACGGTCAAGGAACCAACGGTCATGCGAAATAACCATGGCACAACCTGGGAACTCTAATATCGCTTCTTCCAAAGCACGCAAGGTTTCAACATCTAAGTCGTTGGTCGGTTCATCAAGCAGTAATACGTTACCACCGGTTTGCACAAGTTTTGCTAAATGTACACGGTTACGTTCACCACCAGATAACTCACCAATGATCTTTTGTTGATCGTTACCTTTAAAGTTAAAGCGCGAACAATAAGCACGGCTTGGAATTTCAAACGTTCCTATTTGTAAAATATCATGGCCTTGAGAGATTTCTTGGTAAACAGTTTTGCTGTTGTCCATGTCATCACGGAACTGGTCAACACTGGCAAGTTTAACGGTATCACCAACAATTACTTCACCTGAATCAGGTTTTTCTGCACCTGACATCATTTTAAATAGTGTTGATTTACCTGCACCGTTTGGTCCAATGATGCCAACAATAGCGCCTTTTGGCACACTAAAGCTTAAATCATCAATAAGCATTCTATCGCCAAATGATTTAGTCAAATTGTTAACGTCTAGTACTTTATCACCAAGTCTTGGCCCAGGTGGAATGTAAAGTTCGTTAGTCTCGTTACGCTTTTGATGATCTTGGCTATTAAGCTCTTCAAAACGTGCCATACGGGCTTTACTTTTTGATTGACGGGCTTTTGGATTTGAACGAACCCACTCAAGCTCTTGCTTGATGGTTCTTTGTAAAGCATTTTCGCTTCTACTTTCTTGTTCAAGACGCGCATCTTTTTGTTCTAACCATGAAGAGTAGTTACCTTCATAAGGTATGCCGTGACCTCTATCAAGCTCTAAAATCCAACCGGCAACATTATCTAAGAAGTATCTATCATGGGTAATAGCTACAACAGTACCAGAATAGTCATGCAAGAAGCGCTCTAACCATGCAACAGATTCAGCATCCAAATGGTTGGTAGGCTCATCAAGTAATAGCATGTCTGGTTTTTGTAACAATAAACGACAAAGGGCAACGCGACGACGCTCACCACCACTTAATACATTAACTTGTTGATCCCAAGCAGGTAAACGCAATGCATCAGCAGCACGTTCGAGCACGTTATCAATATTATGACCATCATTAGCATTGATGATGTCTTCTAATTCTCCTTGCTCTTTCGCTAGAGCGTCAAAATCAGCACCTTCTTCTGCGTATTCGTTATACACTTGATCAAGGCGTGCCATGGCATTTTTAACAGTCGCTACCGCTTCTTCTACAATTTCACGTACCGTTTTTGTTTCATCTAATTCTGGTTCTTGTGGCAAGTAACCAATATTAGTGCCGGCAAGGGCTGTTGCTTCACCTTCAAATTCAGTATCAACACCCGCCATAATGCGAAGTAGGGTCGATTTACCTGAGCCATTTAAACCTAAAACACCAATTTTGGCGCCAGGAAAAAATGATAATGAAATGTCTTTTAAAATAGTGCGTTTCGGTGGAACAATCTTTGAAACGCGGTTCATCGACATGATGAATTTATCGGGTAACGGCTGAGCCATGTGAATACCTTTTTAAGGAAAATTGAATTGCGGTTATTTTAGGGGAAAGGGAGTAGGCAAGCAAATGTAACTGTAATGTCTTTAGGTAAAGAAAAATATGCTTGCCTTTTGTTATTTATTGAAAGTTATCAGTATATAGTCCTTTTGGTAATTTATTTATTCCAAGTAAATTATGTAAACAGAAAGTGTCTGCCTCAATCATCAAAAGATATGTTTATTTGCACTACTTTACGCCAATTCGCACTATCATATGACCAAATGTCATCAGCTCTGCCATTAGCCGTATTGCCTCCAATGATCCATAACTTATTATCAAATGCAACAGATTGAAAATGGTTCCTAGGGGAGAAGTATTCTTGGCTTTGAATTTCATTCCACGTTTCTCCATCCGTAGTCCACAATATATCATTCGAAAATCCTCCTTCAATCGTTACGCCACTTTCTACTCTTGAAGGGATATAACCACCAATAACCCATAGTTTGCTATCGTAAACAGTAAGTTCATGTCCAGTCCTAGCAAGTAAATTATTTTCAGTATTCTTCATCCAATTTACGCCGTCAGAGGAGCTCCAAACATCTTTGGCATTACTTCCTGCAATAACCCATATTTTTTCATTGTAAACTGCAGCTGTATGATGGCTTCTAGCTGAAAAACCTGTATGTTCAGTAATTAGAATCCAATCAATTCCGTTCTCAGAAGACCAAACATCATTTTTAGCTTCTCTATTTGTTGAATCGTAACCACCAATCATCCAAAGTTTATCTTTGAAGGCAACTATCTGGGTATCTCTTCTTATAGGGAATGTTGTTTCAATTGATTCCATGTACCAATCAATACCATTTTCACTTGACCATACGTCATTTAACATTCCAGTAATGCCCACTCCACCAAATACCCAAAGCTTATCTTGAAAAACGATGGCTTGTGAGCTTTGTCGTTCAGAAAAAATATTTGACGTGATTACTTTATTCCAATGAACTCCATCGGTAGAGTTGAATATTTCATTAGTTAACCCTTCTGCATTAAATCCACCAATAGTCCAAAGCTTATTTTGAAAAAACAATGTTTCATGAGAAGACTTTGGATAAGAGTAATCTATAGTTCGGGTATCTTTGGTAAGAATAATGTCACTAAGTAAGAATGTGTAAAAGGCGTGCTGATTTAAATTAAATGCAGTGTCAGTTATCTTATCACCCCCAATTATATCTAATTGCCCGCTTGAACAGTTTTGATAATCTGTAATATTGCAATTCTCATCAGTGGTACGCATTATAGATATCCCATTTAACTCTTCAGGGAACTGTAAAGTTGTATTCTCATGACTCATTAAAGCAGTAGCAGAAAAACTTCGTGGGATTACTATGAGGTTATAGGATAAAGAAGCCTCGTTAAAATTTGAGTCTTGTTGTTTTGTCGCTAAGATAGTTGTAGTACCTACTGTTAAAATATCGACTTTACCTGACAATGTATCGACAGTTGCTACTGTTTCATCTGAGCTTTTATAGCTTATTTGACCAGTCCCTTCATCACCAGAAGCTGTATTAAAGAAACTATTGTCACCATTTACTTTTGATACTGTGCCAGTGATCTCGAAATAGATTACTTGATTGGATTTCTCAGTTATTTCTTCTGTGACACTCTGGCCTCCGCAACCAAACATTAGCCACACTAATATAAAACTAAAATACTTTTTCATTGAACACCCTTTTTTATTATTTGGGCTATTGTCACATTTTTGCATTGTAATTAACAGTTTTGTAACATCAATGTATTACTTATCCTTTGTTAATTCCGCTTTTTACTTAATACATATTAGTAGGATAGTTTTTGTAAAGCAGTTCATCGACATAATGAATTTGTTTGGTAACGGCTGAGCCATAGCTAAACCTTTCGAGGAAATTTTAGCAGGGTCATTTTAGGGGATATCAAGGGAGTGCAACTAGATAAACGTACTGATAATGCAATTAGCTATACAGATTACACTTCAAAAAGCTTGAATATTTTTCTTGGTAAAATATTGGCTATTAAACTAGCGATTAACTATTGGAGGCTACTAAAGAGTATTGTGATGATGCAGCTTTCACTTTTACAGTATTAATAGCTTGGCAGCTAAAGCAAAAGAGCGCACACGCTCAGGTAGTTGAAACCTTACCTTCACCAGCCTTGTTACTGAAGTTGCATCTCTAGGGTTAAATGCTTTAACTATCTATAGCGCTATAAGCGCTGATTGACCTATTAATCAATCTAAACTGTATTTACTTTAACTGTAATTGTAACTGCTTCGTATTCTATATTATGCAGTTGCAATAGCTAGTGCCGATAGGCTCAGTAACATACCACATACAGAAAATAATATTGCTAGTGCCATTTTGTTAAAAGGTGTTGTAGTTGAGTTCATAATAATTCCTTTATTGTCTAATCATTTATTGTGTACATATTTATAATAAAGCTAATTCTGTGCCACTTTTTTAAATGTAAACTTTCTCCTTAAATAACAAATGATTATATGTTTACGTGTCTTTTTAGTTATGAATAAGCATAAATTATGTCCCAATATTAGGATCAGAGTGTCCAGATATTGGGAATTTTCGCCACATTTTATTGGAAATTACTAATAGCGCATTAAAATAGCTTAGCTCAGGGACTTTTTTATTTACTCGGTGAATTAATTCATACTTACTATTCAACTGGAAATGCATCATTACAGTTTGTAACTGCAAAATTACGCTTCTCTACAGTTGTTTTAAATAAGCGAGATAGAATCATTAATAACTGATGTGCTTATTTGAAAAACCTTTCTTTTGAGTAGGCATTGCTAATGTATTATCCCTAAAAAGAATAAAATGAAATCCATCATCCTTACTACCTTTATCGCTTTGTTACTTTCAGGTTGCGGTTCTATTGGTGCATATACCGATGCGCAAGCAGAGACAAAAGTTAACTTTTCTGAGTACAGTAAAATCTCCAATGACTATGTACCAAGAAAAACTCATTTAAAAGTTGCAGAGACAGGCTTAGTTTCAGGCAGTACTTTATTGTATTCAGCGAACGGTAATAGTGCTTCTTTTCAACAAGATCTCGGGAGTTTGAACGTTACTTATCCTTTATGGGTCAATGAAACTGAGATAGATGATGTTGAGTTTGCCATTGAGAGTTTTCGAAAATGGCAAGAACAAAGACAGCCGCAACATTATCTAGGTGGTCATCCTGTTAACGAATATGTATCTGAATGGATGAACGGTGTAACGTTCAAGTTTGGCTTATTCAGTGACAAGCAGGGGACGCCATTTCTCAGTGTATGTTATGAATTTACTGAGTTAGACAAGTGTACTTTTACATACATGATTGATGAGCAAAGTGTCGAGTTACTTTCTAATGATTTAAATAAGTTTAAAAGTAATGACTTTAAACACTTACAGCCTTCAGATTAAGAACTGCTGAGTTATACTTTTGCTAAAACCGAACGATATCAACAAGATATGACCACCAAAATATAAACGGCAAAAGAATATCGGAAAAAGAATATCGCCAAGGGACCGTGGACGAGAACCTCTGTTAAAAACTGTAAATCAATACCACAGATGTTTCAGTGTTTAAGTTTTCTTTATCGATATCCACTTTTGAATTGTAATCAATGATGAAATTTACCTTAAGCTGTAGTGAATCAATTAATCGACTTGTGATCGAGCTTTCCGCTTTATAAATGCTGTTTTGTCCTTTTTCAATGGCATGTTTTACTACCATTAACTGTTTGAACTCTATATGTTCATTTAGCTTTCTTATGTAAAGAGCCTGTGCTTGTAATATCAGCGTATCTTGCGTTTGACTGGTTACCCCTTCAGCAGCTTCTTCAGGCGTTACCTGAGTAACATCTCGTTTAAAACCAGGCCCAACATCAGCATCAAAACTTGATTGTTTATTCTCAAACCAGCGTCGACCCCAACCAAATGACATTGACGCTTGTGAATCGAAACCAGAGAAGCGATTTTCTTCGTAAAATGCACTACCATAAACATAGTTTTGCTCAACTGGATCTAGAGTGTAGTTTGTTTGTGAAACAACACTCCATTTTTGCTCTGTGGTCTCAAAGGCTTTTTCAATGACCTCTTCACCTACTTCTTTTTCTGTCTTCTTAAGAAGTAAATCAAAAACAAAAAAACTACGCCAAAGATCTCGTTCAAACCTTAAGTCTAAGCCTGTTTTTATATCGGCACTTCGGGTATTACCGGTTAAGTAGAGAAATCCAAGTTGAGCAGAGGCGGTAAACAAAGTACCTGAAGAAGGTTGTTGCGATTCATCAGCCTTTTCTAAACTAAATAGAATGTCTGACGCATCAGCACTGACTTTTTTAGCCCCTTTTTCTTGGGCATAACTATTAAAAGGCAGGATGAAAAGAATGATGATAAAAGAAATTGAAAAACGAGAAAACATGTTTATTTTACTACAGCTAGGAATAACGAGACATAATTTTTGCCTGATTATACCTAAGGGTTAATTGTTTTTCGAGTACAAAAAAAGGGCCTAGGCCCTTTTTATTTATCATTTTTGTAACAGCTTTGTTTTACAAAGATTACTTGATGATTGCTTTTAACTCACCCGCTTGATAACGGTTAAACATGCTATCAAGGCTTATTGGTTTGATTTTGCTAGCGTTACCAACAGTGTTAAATGCTTCGTAACGTGCTTTACAAATATCATACATTGCATCTGTTGAAACTTGTAAGAATTTACGCGGATCAAATTCACTTGGGTTTTGCGCTAAGAAGCGACGTACAGCACCAGTAGCGGCAAGACGTAAGTCAGTATCTATGTTGATTTTACGTACGCCGTGCTTAATACCTTGCTGGATTTGCTCTACAGGTACACCGTAAGTTTCTGGGATAGCACCACCAAATTCATTAATTACCGCTAACCAGTCTTGTGGTACTGATGATGAGCCGTGCATAACTAAGTGTGTTTGTGGAATACGTTCGTGGATTGCTTTAATACGGTCAATCGCTAAGATATCGCCAGTAGGTGGACGAGTAAACTTGTATGCTCCGTGAGAAGTACCACATGCGATAGCTAAAGCATCTACTTGAGTTTTATTAACAAAGTCAGCAGCTTCTTCAGGATCTGTTAACATTTGCTCTTTGGTTAATACACCTTCAGCGCCAACGCCATCTTCTTCACCAGCCATACCAGTTTCAAGAGAGCCT